>LXOW01078100.1_pt1 | contig 21266 bp, 11 predicted proteins | sample 1368591 | NCBI WGS metagenome assembly LXOW01 (sample SAMN04884650, study PRJNA319009) | bovine gut metagenome | isolation source: Cow rumen | host: Bos taurus | place: Italy: Legnaro (PD) | collected 2014-07-09
CAGCTTGCCAACGTGTCGGTTTGGAAATCAATCCCTTTTTATCCTCTCATTATCCGCAACTGGATACAGACGGCTTTTATTACATAGATCTATGCGGGAACGACACCCTTCATCTGGTCGTAAACGGGGTTTATCCCGACAATGACTATACTTACCACCAGGCTGACACCAACGTTACATTCAAATGGGACCTGGGCGTTGATTACATGGAAGGAGAAGGGATGACTGTACTGGACTATCTGTTTGAAGGGGGACGAGGATATGACATCTCGATCAGCAATGAGGATAGCGCCGGCTGCAAGAACATGATGCCCACCATCTTCCGAATCAGAACCTCCATGAACCCCATTAAGCACATACAGCCATTACCCGCCATTTGTTCTGGTGATGAAATAACGATAACCTCCGGATACTCCAATCTTTCCGTATTGCAGATTGACTCGGTTCACAGCGTACAGGAAACGACACTGGCTGTCAACGACACCGTTTTCATTCCCGACGGGGTGGATTGCGGGAACGGATGCGAATACAATTCTCCGGTGACTTTCACCGCATTCGCCCCCAACGCCACCATACAAAGCGCCGACGACATTCTGTACGTCCGGATAAAATTAGAGCATTCCTACATCGGTGATGTCTATATCGCGCTCACCTGTCCGAACGGACAGAGAGCCAAAATCATGAACAAATACGGGTCAAGCGGCTCCTCCCAGTGCTCCGCCTATATTCCCGTTCCCTGGGGATGGCAAATAACCTCCGGAGTATCTTCCGGCGCAAATTTTGGCATTGCCTACGACTACTCCAACGGTTGCAACCCCAACGACATCCAGAACCAAATGGGTCAGCCCTGGAATTATTGTTGGTCTAACAACACCAGCAACGGGTACCAATATGCCAATGGCTATGGATACGTTTACGAAACCGTCAATGTCCACAATGGCAGTGTCGATTCCACCAATACGCTCAATATGACCAATGTTTATCATCCTGACGAGTCCTTCAATTCGCTGATCGGATGCCCTATGAACGGACAATGGGCGATTACCGTCATCGACGGCTGGGGAGCGGACAACGGTTGGATTACCGAATGGGAAATGGCTTTAGACCCCTCTTTGGTGCCTCAGGATTGGTCTTACACCGTCTTTGCCGACTCCGTGTATGTGACAGGACCTGGTGCGGAAAATTCCACCATTATCCCCTCCGAAGGTGGTAATTTTGAATACACAGTACATGTTATTGACGATTTAGGTTGCGAATACGACACAAGCTTTGTTTTGAACGTAGTGGAGAGACCTCATCCCGACCTCGGACCCGACATTGCCATCTGCCATGGTGACCTTTATGAATTAGATTGTGGCTATGACGAGCCTTATACCTCACTCGTATGGAGCACCGGCGAGCATACCCCTTCCATCTTTCTGACCTCTGCAGGCGATTACTCGGTCCGTGTGTCTGTGACCAACGAAGACGGGTTGGTTTGCACAGGTTCCGACACTGTCAATGTCTATGTTTCCCCGAAACCGACGCCCGAATTCACCGCCTCCGACACCTCTGGTTGCGCACCATTGACCGTACATTTCAACAATGCCAGCTTCGCCAACGACACTATGGGCATGTCGTACCATTGGATTATCTATGATGAGAATGGCAATGTGGTCCTTACTTCCGACAAGGCGACCCCCGACCTGCAATTTGATTACGAGGGACAATATACCGTCAAATTGGTGGTCATAACCGATGAAGGATGCACGGATTCTATCACCAAATACAATTACCTGACTATCAATTACCAGCCCTTGGCTGAATTCGACGCCCTGCCAGAGGTATCCTTATGGTCTGAAACCAATGGCTCCATCTTCTTCCAAGTACAGGGCGACACCCTGGAATTCGGCGGCGGCATGGGTTTCTATTGGGACTTTGGTGATGGCAGCATCGACTCCTCCAGCTACGCCCTCGAACACAATTTTCCCAGTTGGGGAGACTATGATGTGACCCTCTCCATGTTCACTCCTGAAGGATGTAACAGCAGTATCACCCATACCGTTACTTTGGAAGCGGATCTCATTTTCCCGAATGTCATCACTCCCAACGGTGACGGCGTGAACGACGTATTCGCTATCGGCAACCTCAACACTTCCATGAACGACTATGACCCAGACAAATACAGAAACAACGAACTGACCATTTATGACCGCTGGGGCAAGCAAATTTACCATGCACTCAACTACGACACCTTCATGGATATGACGGGAGAGAGAGGTAATGGCATCATTGTGGGCGAACAGGTATTCGACGCCTCCAAAGTGACCGACGGTACTTATTACTTCACCTTCCTCTACAAGGGAAAACTAAAAACCGTCAACTATCACGGCACCCTGCAGATTATCAAGGAAAGATAAAATTTCAGAAAAATTCTATATATAGGCATCTATTTTTTCAAGTAAAGTATATTTATATTAAATATTTTGTATCTTTGCCGATTAGAAAAAAAAATTTCATTTTGCTGTAACGTTTTGAGGGTTTAAAGCGTCATGTAGTTAGATAAAAACAGCAAAAGGCAAAACGTAAAAATGATAACATATTAAAATTTAGATAGTTATGAAAAAACTGATTTTATTTGCGATGGCTTTTTTCCTTCTAATTGGAGCCTATTCACAGCAAAGCAAGAAAGAAATTAAGGTTGATCCTCGCCTCACAGAGATATTAGGAGCTGCCAAAGTTAACGATTTAAAAGCCAATAATCCGAAACAATTATTGATTGAGCATGTCAATCTGAATTATTTCTGCTATGTGGCCTTGAAAATGTCGGAACCGGAAGGCACTTTCATCATGAAAGACGACCTGAAGAACCATGTCAAAGCCGGCAAAAGCTGCAATTACCAAGATATTATCAGCAGCGGTGCCATCAACCGTTATGACTTTGACTTGGAGCAGCATGCTTTCATGACGGTGGTATATCCCATGGGTAATACTGGCGCCTACATCATTGTCAACTCCAAGCAATGGTTTGAGGAACAGAAGCGCGCTGTATTGTCAGAATACGGTTTGTAATCCATAGAAAATCAACAAAAATAAAAACATACAACAATGAAAAGAATTTTAGCTATACTCGCTTTTATTATTTGCGGGGTTATTGGTACCGTTTCAGCGCAGACTGTAGTCACCATGGGCGGTAGCACCACTGACGTAACAGGCTGTGGATTCGTTATCTATGACCATGGCGGTCTCCAAGGAAATTATGGTCCCAACCGCAACGACCTGCTGACCATCCACTCTGACAACCAAAATGCAGCGTGTGTTCAAATATTTGTGGTCACTTTAGACTTTGATATTCACCCCAGCGACACCCTGTACATTTATGATGGTCTCACCCCTGATGACTCATTGCTGATTGGGGCTATCAATAATGATGTGATGTACGGTGTTACCGCTACCAATGTGGCTTTCACCGCCACCGTCAACAATCCGTCAGGTGCCATCACCCTGAGATTTGTCTCCGATGCAGATTCTGTCGGTTCAGGCTTTGTGATCCACACCGGCTGCGTGGCTCCTTGCCAGCGTGTAAGTTTGGAAATTGACTCCGTATTATCATCCCATTATCCGCATCTTGCTGAAGACGGTTTCTATTATGTGGATTTGTGTGAAAAAGACACTTTGCACATGGTAGTTCACGGTGTCTATCAGGACAATGACTTCAGCTACCACCAGGACGATGCCACGACCACCTTCACCTGGGACTTGGGCGTTGAAACCTTGGAAGGTGTGGGCATGAACACCCTGGATTACTATTTCACCACAGGTCGCGGTTATGATATCGCTATCTCCAATGTGGATAGTGCCGGCTGTCAAAACTATATGCCTGAAATCTTCCGTATCAGGACTTCCCAAAACCCCATCAGAAAAGTATCGCAATTACCTCCCATGTGTACTGGCGACCAAATCACTGTCTCCTCCACCTATTCAAACCTTTCCGTCATTCAGGTGGACTCTGTGTTCAGTGAACAGCTGACCACTTTGAAGGTAACGGACACCATCTTCCTCCCCGACGGTGTGGACTGTGGTAATGGATGTGCATACACTTCATCTGTAACCTTTACGGCTTTTGCTCCCTCTGCCACCATCCAAAGTGCCGATGACATTTTGTATGTCCGTATCCAGTTGGAGCACTCATTTATAGGTGATATATACATTGCCTTGAGCTGTCCTAATGGACAAACAGTCAAAATTATGAACAAATACGGAACCAGCGGTGCCACCACTTGTGCTTCCCAGATTCCGACGCCTTGGGGATGGCAAGTAACCTCTGGTGTCTCATCCGGTGCTTACTTCGGCGTAGCCTACGACTACTCCAATGGCTGCAACCCCAACGACAGCCAAAACCAAATGGGTTCAACTTGGAACTACTGCTGGTCCAACAACACTGCGCTGGGATACCAATATGCCAACGGCCAAGGTTATGTATATGAAACTGTCAATGTAACTAACGGCAGAGTGGATTCCACCAACACTGTGAACATGACCCAGGTATATCATCCTGACCAACCTTTCTCACAGCTTATCGGTTGCCCGATGAACGGAACCTGGTCCATCAAAGTAATTGACGGTTGGGGCGCTGATAACGGCTGGCTGACCGAATGGGAAATGGCTCTGGATCCTTCCTTGCTGCCACAAGACTGGGATTATACTGTTCACCCCGACACCATGTGGGTTACTGGTCCTGGTGCTGATGGCGCATACATCATTCCCGACCAAAGTGGTCAGATTGAATATACCGCACACATTATGGATGAGTTCGGCTGTATATATGACACCCTGCTCAACATCGAGGTTGTGGAAAGACCGCATCCCGACCTGGGTCCCGACATTGCCATCTGCCACGGTGAACTCTATGAATTGGATTCACACTACGACAATCCCCAAAGTACTGTTCACTGGAATACTGGTGAACACACTCCTACCATCTTCCTGACTTCCGCTGGCGACTATGCTGTACATGTAACTGTCACCAATGAAGACGGACTGACCTGCGCAGGAGATGACACTGTCAATGTATATGTATCACCCAAACCCATTCCCGAATTTACCGCATCAGACACTGTGGGCTGTGCACCGCTTGACATCCACTTCACCAACAGGAGCGTGACCAACGACACCATGGGAATGAGTTTCCGTTGGATTATCTTTGATGAAAACGGCAATATTGTCAGCACTTCCGATAAAGTCAATCCGGACTTGCGCTTTGAGAATGAAGGCCATTATACCGTCAGATTGGTGGTCCTTACCGATGAAGGATGTACGGACTCTATCACCAAAGTCAATTATCTGACCATCAATTACCAACCCTTGGCTGAATTCGATGCTCTGCCTGAAGTATCCTTATGGTCTGAAACCAATGGCTCCATCTTCTTCCAAGTACAAGGCGACACGCTGGAATTCGGAGACGACATGGGCTTCTATTGGGACTTCGGCGATGGCAGCATTGATTCCTCAAGCTACGCCCTCGAACATAGCTATTCCAGCTGGGGCGACTATGATGTGACGCTGTTCATGTTCACCCCCGAGGGTTGTAACAGCAGTATCACCCATACAGTTACCCTGGAAGCAGACCTCATTTTCCCGAATGTCATCACGCCTAATGGTGACGGTGTGAATGATGTTTTCGCTATCGGCAACCTCAACACTTCCATGAATAACTATGACCCCGACAGATACAGAAATAACGAACTGACCATTTATGACCGCTGGGGCAAACAAGTATATCATGCGCTCAACTATGACACTTTCAAGGATATGACTGGTGAAAGAGGTGATGGCATCATTGTGGGCGAACAGGTATTCGATGCTTCCAAAGTGACCGATGGTACTTATTACTTCACATTCTACTACAAAGGAAAACTCAAAACTGTCAACTATCATGGCACTCTGCAGATTATCAGAGACCGGTAACAATTGACAATTAAGAGTTAACTATCAATATTAAGAGTTAAGAAGTTGCCTTCTTAACTCTTTTTTTTACACTATTTTTTTTCAAATGTACCTACATTTCAAATTTTTGTGTAACTTTGTGGACTGATTTTANNAATTACGCTTATGAAAAAGTTCTTCTTTTTGTTTGTACTATTCATCTCCTGCATATCACGTGTTGTTGCCCAAGGCTCTATTAACCTAGGGACCAGTCCGTCCGTAGCCGGTTGTGACTTGCTGATCTATGACAATGGTGGTGCCAGTGGAGACTACTCCTCAAATATCGACCAAACACTGACCATCACCTCCAACGACCCCAACAACGGCTGTGTCGTGGTAGAGGTTCAAAGCCTGAATATCGACGAAAACGACACCCTATATTTCTACGACGGGATCGATACCAACGGAACATTGCTGCATAAACTCAACAACGGCAACTACAACCCCACTGTCACCTACCGCTATGCAGCCTCTATCCAAAATGCCACCGGTACCATCACTGTCAGATTCAAAACCGATTCCGCCGGTGTGAATGAAGGCTTTGAACTGCATACCAGCTGCATCGCCCCCTGCCAACGGGTCAACATTTACCTGGATTCAATACAATCTACCCATATTCCCCATCTGGATCCTGATGACAACTATTATTACGTGGACGTATGCCCCTACGACACCGTCCATTTTGTGGTGCATTGTGACTATCCCGACAATGACTTCAGCTATCATCAGTCAGACGCCACTACCCTGTTCAAATGGGATTTTGACTTGGAAGAATTTGATGTTACAGGTGCTTACACCTACGACTATTACTTCACACCCGGACGAGGGTACGACGTGGCCATCAGTGCTGTGGATGTCAGCCAATGTCCCTCATTGGTGCCCATCACCTTCCGTGTACGCACTTCCAAAAATCCCATCAAAGGGATTGTCGCTCAACCACCCGCCTGCACAGGCGACGAGTTGCACCTGTCGGTTGGCTACGACAATTTATCCTCTTTGCAGCTGACACCGGTAGGAAGTGAACAAATCACCTCATTGGCGGTCGTGGACACGGTTTTCCTTCCCGACGGCATAAGTTGTCCACCCTACGGCTATTACTACCGTTCTTATGTCAATTTCACGGCTTTTTCGCCCAATGCAACCATTACCAGCGCCAACGACATTCTGTATGTGCGCTTGAAAATAGAGCACTCCGCCATCGAAGACATCCGAATCTCACTGGTATGTCCCAATGGCAGTCGATGCAAGATTGTACCCGACTACCAGTATGACGGCTGGGGCGGTGTCACTCACTACTTCCGGACCAACTTGGGAGTAGCGAACCGCTTGCAGGAAGTAGTAAGCTGCAATGCCGCACAAAACCCCATGGGAATTGCATGGAATTATGTATGGTCAAACAATACAACATTAGGTTATCAATATGCCAGCACACCCAATGGATACTGTTACGAGCCTGGCAACGTGCATTCCTCGGCTAACCCCTATTGGGATGATGGTTCCACCTCCTATAAAATCGACTCCACCGATGTGGCCAATATGACCCAAGTGTATCATCCTCTTCAGAGTTTCGCTGGCATGGTGGGCTGTCCCTTGAATGGCAGCTGGTACATCGAAATAGAGGACGTATGGACCAATGACAATGGCTATCTACATGAGTGGGAAATGGCTCTGGATCCCTCCCTGCTTCCCCAAAATTGGTCGTATGCCGTAGCAGTGGACACCATCTTCATCACAGGCCCCGGAGCTAACGGGACCTATATTGTGCCCAACCAAAGCGGCAACATTCCCTACACAGTGAATGTAATTGATGAATTTGGTTGTCTTTATGACACTGTTATGCATATCAACATCACCCAAAGTCCCCAACCAGACTTGGGAGAAGACCGTTTTATCTGCTTCGGTGACCTTTACATGCTGACTTCCAACTGGCAGGATAGCAACTCCACTTTTTTATGGAACACCGGTGAGCATACTTCCGACATTTACCTTACTTCTGCGGGCGAGTATTCCCTGAAGGTGTTCAACACCTCCGAAGACGGTTTGGTATGCAGTGGCGCTGACACGGTATTGATTCAAGTGGCACCCAAACCGACGGCAGACTTCTCCGCCAGTGACACCGGTGGATGTTCTCCCTTATCTGTTACCTTTACCGACAGAAGCGTAGCTTCAGGGGGAAATATGCAATATTATTGGACCTGTTGGGATGAATACGGACAGACAGTTTTCACTTCATCGCAACAAAACCCCAACTACACTTTCGAGCAAGGTGGGACTTACAGCGTACAACTAACAATTACAAGTCCTGAAGGCTGTCAAGACTCCCTAATCAAGCCCAACTTAATCAAGGTCAATTACCAGCCGATTGCCGAATTTGAAGCCATTCCCGATGTTTCATTATGGTCAGAAACTGACGGGGTTATCCTGTTTTACGTCATGGGCGACACCTTGGCTTTCGAGGACAACATGAATATTCTTTGGGATTTTGGCGATGGCCAAAGCGAGTCTTCCGGCTACACCGTTGAGCATAATTATAACAGTTGGGGAGATTACGTTGTCACGCTGTCTTTGTCCTCCTCCGATGGTTGTAGCAGCAGCATTTCACACACGGTAACACTAGAAGCGGACCTTGTCTTCCCGAACGTCATCACTCCCAATGGCGATGGAGTGAACGATGTGTTCGCTATCGGCAATCTCAACACTTCCATGAATGCATACGACCCCGACAAATACAGAAATAACGAGCTATTCATCTATGACCGCTGGGGCAAGCAAGTCTACCATGCAATAAACTATGATACTTTCAAAGATATGACGGGAGAAAGAGGTGACGGAATTATCGTTGGCGAGCAAGTGTTTGACGCGTCGAAAGTTACTGACGGGACCTACTTTTTCACCTTTTATTACAAGGGAAAATTGAAAACCGTAAATTATCATGGAACGCTGCAGGTGATACGAGAGAGGTGAGATTACAGGATACAGGGGACAGGTTATAGGGATTAGAGTTTAGAGAATTCAAAATTCAAAATACAAAACTAATTACTACTATAGATTATGAAAAAGATATTGTTTTTTGTTTGTGTAGTGGCAATGGTATGTTGCGCATGCAGCAAATCATGCACCTGCTCCATTTCCAGTTCCAATTTAGACCAAGAAATAGAAATCGCATACAACGACGACTGCGGCAATTATTCCAACGACAATCGTTCTTGCAAATAAAACGTTCCGTTTTTTACTTGGAAATATGCTCTAACAGGACGTTTTCGTCAAGACCACGGTAGTCCATGCCTTTGACAACATTTCCGTCGTGAGTGAGAATGAATGTGGGGAATTTACCATACACCACATCAATAGCCATATACGGATTAATTTGGTGCCAGAGGTATTTTTCGCATTTGGTTTCCTCCATGAATTTTTGAATATTGGCTGTATCACCCCATATCAGCATTTGAAACTTGGTGGAGTCCAACGCATGTTGCTCCATCATCAATGACATTCTTTTGGCGCTCATCTTGCAATATTTGCAGCCTGAAGCATATACAGCCACCACATAATTCCCTTCATGGATGTCAAAATTCGCCATCGTACTGTCCGACAGAAGCGTAGTGAAAGCCTTATCATTAATCTCTTCCACAGGGGACACAAATTTATTATAGACCGCATCCATCGGGAACACACAGAACGGCACCACAAACGACACCAAACAGGCGGCAGCTATCGCCCATTTCTTTCCTTTAAACTGATAATCCTCCTCTTTCCGGATGAAAAGCATCAGAATCATCGTCACCACATTTTTGATGATAGAATGTGCGGGATCCAGCTGAACAATATCGCCAAAACAATGGCAATTGGTATCATTTCTGAAAATAGCCACATAAATCAGGAAAAGTGTGAATCCCACCAGCATCAGCATGGTCAAACGCCAAGCGTATTTGTATAATAGCTTCGCCATCAAACAGATACCCAACAGAAACTCCGCCATAATCACCAGACGTGCCACCACTGTTGAGAGCAGAAAATTGAAAATATTGAAGCTGTAAATATAAGCCTCAAACTCATCTAACGTCATCAACTTCATGATGGCCGTCGTGATAAACAATGCACCAATCAGGAGTCGAAGTATCAACAAAACAATATCTTTAATTTTCATATCTTGTTATTTTTACTTGGTTCTTAATTCTTAGTTCTTAATTGATACCTTTGGGGATGGCCCCGATTAATTTTTTGGTATATTCTGTCTGCGGATGGGCATACACCTCATCCGCATCATTCAGTTCCACAATGCGACCATTCTGCATCACCGCCATTCTGTCGGACATGAACTTCACCACCGACAGGTCGTGGGAAATGAAAATATAGGTCAGATGGTATTCCTGTTTCAACTCATTGAGCAGGTTCAGCACCTGGGCCTGCACCGACACATCCAGCGCGGAAACCGACTCATCGCAGATGATGAAACGTGGATTCACCGCCAAAGCACGGGCAATGCTGATACGCTGCCGCTGACCGCCGGAGAACTCATGCGGATAGCGGTAGAAATGTGACTCATCCAAACTGACACGCTCCAACAATTCTATCGCCCTTTTTTTCCGCTCCTTATCATTGGCATACAAACGATGTACCTGCATCGGTTCCATAATGGCCGAGCCAATAGTAATTCTCTGATTCAAAGATGAATAAGGATCTTGCAAAATAATTTGGAGATCCTTGCGGCGTTTCATCATCTCCCGTCCCGACAAATTCAGCAAATTCTCTCCTTTATATGTTACAATTCCCGAGGTGGGTTCAATCAGCCGGATCATAGACCTGCCCAAAGTGGTTTTGCCACAGCCCGACTCACCCACCAAGCCCAAGGTTTCACCTTCAAACACCTCTAAACTAATATCTTGCACCGCATGAACATATTCCTGTTTCTCAAATAATTTCCGCTTACGGATAGGATAGGTCTTGAACAAATGCTCAATTCTGATCAACGGTTTCTCGGCATATAACTGCTGATGAAAAACTTTTCTTTCCTCAGGAGAGACAATCTCTTTCGGCACCGCTTTATGCTCTTCCGCACTGCGCATGTAATCATCCACAGTGGATAATTTTTTCAAACGCACATCCAAAGGCGGACGGCATGCCAACAAACCTTGTGTATAAGGATGTTGCGGATGTCTGAAAATTTCCTGTATCGGTCCGGCCTCCACAATCTGCCCTTTGTACAGCACCACCACTTTTTCCGCAATCTCAGCCACCACACCCAAATCATGGGTGATAAAAATCACGCTCATGCCGTGTTTTTGCTGCAGACTGCGTATCAGTTCCAGAATATTTTTCTGTACCGTCACATCCAAAGCAGTAGTAGGTTCATCCGCAATCAGGATATCAGGATGGCAGCTCATGGCCATGGCGATCATCACACGCTGTTTCTGGCCACCGGACAACTCATGGGGATAAGAATCAAAGATTTTTTCCGGACGAGGCAGCATCACCTCCTTGAACAGCGTAATCACCTGCTCACGGGCCTCTTTTTCGCTGATGTTGTTATGCAGCAAAATCGCCTCCGTCACCTGGTCGCCGCATTTGATGACCGGATTGAGGGAAGTCATCGGCTCCTGGAAAATCATGGCGATACGGGCACCTCGGATACTACGCATCTGAGCTTCGGAAGCATCCAAAATACTGACATCTTGATCTTTATCATGGAAAACAATACTTCCCGACGTGAATTTGGCTATTTTCCGGTTCAGCAATTGCATCACCGACAAGGCGGTCACTGACTTGCCAGAACCCGACTCACCCACAATACCGACAGTCTCCCCTTTTCCCAACGAAAAAGTCACGTGATGCAGAATCTGTTTCCATTCCTCATCGCGCTTCAATTCCAGAGAAAAATCATTTACTGTCAGAATATCCATGATAATAACAAAATGAGAGGCAAAAATACAAAAATTTTTGTAGCTTTGCACGCTTAAACTGACGCGATGAAAAAACTCGGGCAAATCATGGTTTTATTCCTGCTTTTGATAGCGGCAGTGCCTTTGTATGCCCAGTTTTACAACGGTTCGCAGCTGAGTTTCGGAAAGAACCGGGTGCAGCACCAAAAATTCAATTGGGAATACTTCCGAGACACACAATTCGACGTTTACTTCTACCCCACTGGTAAAAATCTGGCCGAATACACGCTATATAAGGCGCCTCAGTTTATCAGTGAGATTGAAAAAATGCTCAACTTTACCTCGGAAAAGAAAATCCAATTCATCGTCTATAACACGCAGGCGGATTTCCGGGAATCGAACTTCGCTTACGATGACGAGGATTTCTACAACCAAGGCGGTATTACCAACATTTACGGCACCAAAGTTTATCTGTATTTCGACGGCAGCCATGCCCACTTCGACAAGATGCTGAAGGCAGGCATCATGAATATTTACGCCCACCTGCTGGTTGAAGGCAGCACCACCGCTTCCAACATGAAATCAAGCTATAAGGGTTCTATGCCCAACTGGTATTATAACGGGCTGTCTTCCTATATTGGTCGCAACTGGGATAGTGACATCGACGCCCATGTCAAGGACGGCATCCTGAGCCAACGCTATGCTGATTTTGACGAGCTCTCACCCGTGGATGCCACTTACGCTGGTCATTCTTTCTGGAAATTCATTGTAGATGAATATGGGGAGAAAGCCATCCCCAACATTCTGCATGTCACTCGTACCTCAGGCAACTATGAGCGTGGCTTTTACCTCGTCACCGGTTTGGAATACCGGCAACTGTTAGCCAATTGGTTCCGCTATTACTACATTCTTTATGCCAAAGACCGTGAGAGGGCCATGCCCGACGGGAAAGGTGTTTTGAAGCGCCCCCACAAACTGCGCGATTACAACCAGTTCTGTTTTTCGCCGGATGGGGAAAGTTACGCTTACGCCACCAATGAGGCGGGACAGGTGAAAATTTGGTTGAAAACCCCTGAGAAGAAAAAGCCGGTGGTCATCTACCGAAAGTATAAAAAGACAGAAGACAATCCGGACCTCAGCTATCCCTCGCTATGCTGGCATCCCACCGGCGAGATTCTCGCCTTCACCATGGAGGTCAAAGGTCGCTGCTACTATTATCCCTACGATATTGAGAAACGCAAATTAGGCAAGAGAATTCTGGTGGATGTGGAGAAAATCACCGACTTCTCCTTTGACCCTGACGGCAAATTCCTGCTCTTCTCCGGATTCAAAAATGGCCAGTCGGACATCTTCATTTTCAGCTTATTGGCAAAATCCTATCAAAACATTACCAATGACTTTTACGACGATTGTTTCCCTGTTTTTCTAGACAAAAAACAAATCGTCTTCTCCTCCAACCGACCGACAGATTCTATTAAAATCAAGGATCCCTTCTATCAAGCTAAACCCGTTGACGGCTACAATCTGTTTCTGTATCGCTACGGACAAAAGGATGAAAAGCTTCTGCAAATCACCCATTCCAACCATGTGAACAATATTCAGCCACAGGCGGTAAGTCCACGGGAAATACTGTATTTGAGTGATGAAAACGGTATTTATAACCAGCAATTGGCACGATTGGACAGTAGTATCAGCAAGATTGACACCATCATCCATTACGGCTATTTCGCCCGTCTGTCACACCTCAGCGACAACTATTACAGCATTTTTGAACAGTATTATAATCCCGCATCCGGACAAAGCGGAAGCATCATCCTGTATGACAAAGTCAAACGAATCTATATCACCCCATTGGCATCGCCCTTGCACCAACAGGAGCTGAGCGCATCCAGCATCAAGGCACAAATACTGAAAGAGCAGCAAATCAAGGACAGCCTTGCCAATGTCAAACCGGAAAAGAAAAAAGAGAGTGCAACGAAACACGGTTTTTACCAATTCAGGAAAAGTGATCTGGTCAAAAAGACTGTGATAGTGGAAGATAGTGTGAGCAAACCTGATATTAAAAAAGGAATTCAGGAAGATGTGCTCACCAAAGGCTTTGAATATGTACACCCGATTTCCAAAAACTATTACACACAATATACTGTAAACAAACTGGTTACACAAGCCGACTATGGTTTTCTGAACACCACCTACCAGCAATTCACCAGCAGCACGAGTCCCATTTACCTCAACACCGGAATCAACGCCCTGTTCATGGTAGGCCTCCACGATCTGTTCGAAAACCACCGTATCACGGGCGGTTTCAGACTCGGTTTGGACATGCAGAGCAATGAATTCATGATCAGCTACGAGAACCTCTCGCGGAGGGTGGATCACCAGATTGTTTTTTACAGACAAGCCATCAGCTCAAACAACAGCTACTACGTGTACCGGCAACGGGCCAACAGCTTGTTTTACATCATCAAACTTCCTTTTGACAAATTCAACAGCATCCGCTTCACCCTCACCGGAAGACTGGAAACCAGCATCTTAGGCAGCACAAACGACGTTTCTCTCAAAGCGGCCAACGAATGGCATGTATGGGCAGGTGCCAAGATAGAATACGTTTTCGACTCTTCTAAAGAATTATATACAAATCTATGGAAAGGCAGCAAAATCAAGTTGTTTGCCGAATACCAGCAGCGGGTGGAAAAAGAGACGAAGAACCTATTTGTCATCGGCTTCGACATCCGCAAATCAGTGAAAATCTATAAGAACATGACCTGGGCCACACGACTGGCGGCCAGCACCAATTTCGGACAAGCACGCCTGGTGTATTACATGGGAGGTGTGGACAATTGGATCGGTGCCAAATTCAACAGAGATATCTGGGTGGATGTTAGCAAGGACTATGCCTATCAGACTTTGGCTACCAACATGCACGGTTTCGAACAGAACATCCGTAACGGCACCTCATTTATCGTGCTGAACACGGAATTGCGCATTCCGTTCATCCAGCTTATCGTGGGGCACAAAGTGCGCTTCAACTTCTTCAACTCCATGCAGTTGCTCTTGTTCGGTGACTTCGGCACCGCCTGGACAGGCCTCACACCCTATTCGGAAGACAACTGTCTATACACCCGCTATGTCATCAACGGACCCATCACCGCCAAGATCACACGGCAGGTGGAACCCTTTGTGGGCGGTTTCGGCTTAGGCCTGCGAGTCAGTGTCTTCGGCTACTTCCTGCGCTTCGACTATGCCTGGGGCGTCGAAGATTACAAAATCTACAATCCCAAGGGCATGTTTAACTTCTCAATAGGATTGGATTTCTAAAAGTTACAATAACGCCTTCAAATCTTTTACAAACAACTGGACATCCTCCTCGGTGGTGTCCCAGGAGGTGACCAGGCGGATTTCGTGGGTGTTTTCGTCCCAAACGTAAAAAAAGTGCTTCTGCAGTAGTTTGTCAGCCAGACTAGGTTCCATTTTCAGGAGCAAAATATTGGCATCGGGCGACTGGGTGAACTCAAAGCCCAGATTCAGCAGCTCGCGGTGCAACATGCGGGCCATCTCGTTGGCATGGGCGGCGTTTTTGTACAGCAGGTCGTCCTGCAGATAAGCGGAAAACTGTGCCGACACATAGCGCATCTTCGAGTACAACTGGGTGGACTGTTTGCGCAGATATTTGATATTCTCCGCCAATTCAGGACGGAAAGCAATGACAGACTCAGCCATCATACAGCCGTTTTTGGTACCACCAAAACTCAGGATGTCCACGCCACAATCCACCGTCACCTCTTTGAGCGTTTTGCCCAAAGCCACACAGGCGTTGGCAATGCGGGCGCCATCCATCAGCAAATACATATTGTATTGATGCACAAAATCAGCCAAGCTTTTGATTTCCTGCAAGGTATAAACCGTACCCAACTCACTGCACTGCGAAATATACACCAGCTTGGGTTGGGAGTGGTGCTCAAAACCGAAACCATGCAACAGAGGTTTGATCAGTTCAGGGGTCAGCTTGCCATTGGGTGTGTCCACCTCTTTCACAGCCGCACCGCTCAAGAAACCCGGGGCACCGCACTCATCCACCGCAATATGCGCTGTACGTGCCGCTATCACCGCATGAAAGGGCTGGCAACAAGCTCTGATAGCCGTCACGTTGGCTCCTGTGCCATTGAACACAAAATACGGCTCGGCAATTTCGCCAAAACAGGATTTGAGGTCTTTCACCGCTTGAGCGGTCCATGGATCATCACCATAGGCCAAAGCGTGATTGTTATTCGCTTTCATCAAAGCCTCCATAATTTGAGGATGAACTCCCGAATTATTGTCGCTGCCAAAACTTCTCATAATATATTATTTTATTGATAGTCAAAGTATTAAAATACATCATTTCTAAAAGGACAATGAATTTGCAAATGTACACAGAATTCATGGATTTCTATATGGGTTGGTGAAATTTTCCAGCGAATACAGGGCATGCCTCGTCTCTACAAAACACAGGGAAAATAATCCCCTGGCCTATTCATGCCATTGAAAGAATTTTTTATACCTTTGCAGGTTCAAAAAAATACACCACATGATTATCGCCCTCCTCATTATTGCCTTACTGTTCATTTTGCCCGATTTGTACATTTCCTTTGCCTTGATGCGAGGCGCGGCATGGTGGGCGCATCTGCTTTTATGGACCCCTTCCATTGTGGCGTTTGTGATACTGTTCTCAGTCAGATTCAGCGGTTTAGGAGCTTTGAAAATGCAATTGTTTATAGGTCTGTTGCTCTGTATCGCCCTACCCCAATTGCTTTTCTCCATTTTTTCCATACTGGGCAAGCTTATCGGTCTGGCATGGCACCCTGCCGCCAATATCGGCAACGGAACAGGTCTCTGTTTGGCCTCTGTTTTGGCACTGGCCATGCTTTATGGGGTAATATTTGGATGGAAAAGTCTGACCGTCAAACAAGTGGAGTTAAGTTTTCCTTCCCTTCCCGACGAATTTGACGGATACAAAATCGTGCATCTCTCCGACCTTCACGTTGGCACCCATGGCCAACATACCGCTTTTCTGGAAAAGTTGGTGCAGCGTGTGAATGAACAGCAGGCCGACCTGATCGTATTCACTGGCGACCTTGTCAATACCTCAGCGGATGAAATCAAACCCTTTGAGCAAGTACTGTCACAATTGCAGGCTCCTGACGGAATTATGTCGGTGCTCGGCAATCACGACTATTGCCTTTACGGTATGGGAGAACGTCCCGCTGACCCGCGAGACGGAGCCAAGCAACTGATTCAGGATGAGCGCCATATAGGCTGGAATCTGTTACTCAACGAGCATCGCCTCATTCAACGAAACGGAGCACAGATTGCCATTGTCGGGGTGGAGAACACTGGCAAGCCGCCCTTCCCCGAAATCGGTGACCTCAAAGCCGCCATGGCAGGGGTGCCGGACAGTGTTTTCACGATTTTGCTTTCACACGACCCCTCGCACTGGCGCATGGAAGTGCTGCCCAACACCCATATTCCTCTCACACTGTCGGGTCACACCCACGCCGCACAAGTCAAGATCGGCCGGTGGTCACCCTCACAGTGGCTATACTCCGAATGGAGCGGACTATACACCGAAGGAGATCAGCATCTTTTCGTCAGCGAAGGCGCTGGCGGGACCGTTCCGTTCCGCTTGGGCACACGGCCCGAGATAGTTGTCTTCACGCTAAAAAAATCAAAATGATGAGAAAAATAATTCTGTTCTTCGCTACCCTGATGTGCCTGAGTCTTTTCTCCTGCCAAAGCCATTTTGACAAGCAGGCTATTGAAGCTTCGATAGAGGAGCAGTATGCCGCATATCCTGAGATGCACCTGCAGGATTTCTACAAAAACTTTTTCCAAGACCGCTTCGGACCGGGTCACCTCATCAGCGATCGGGAAGCCGCTTTGGCAGCCATCACAGCGGAGTTGGCCCATGCCGACACCATCGGATGCCAAACAACGGAACTCTGCGGGTGGCGGCATAACTATGTGAGGATAAGCCTTTCTGCCGTTCGGGACAGTCTGATCTCCGAAGTGCAACTGACCGACGCCCTGATGGCCAGCGCAAAACCCGTCAGTGATGAGGACATACGCCAATGGGAAAAAGAATGGACGCTTATTCTTTCCATCATTGAACAAAAACATCCCGACCTGCCCGATTTTGATCGAGAGAAGCAGAGTATCCAGCAGGCCTTAGCCTCCGGACAATATGTTTTTCATCACAGCGATGCCTTCAACAGGGCCTACCATCCCCATTACCGATTAATCGCTGTGGAACAATATAAAACATTAGAAATCAATCAAAAACAGAAATAATATGAGCAATATCAAAACCAAAATCAAGGACTTGATCCAGAATCTGAAGCAGGTGTTTTTACGTTTCCCGTTGGCCTGTTTCTTTGCCCTCGTTTTAACCGTAATGGTTTCCTATTACATTTTAGAAGGTGCCGAGCATCTGTTTTATTCCACAATCATCGGTTGTGGTATCGGCATTCTGCTGGCTTTCTCCGCCGATCTCTTCTGCCACCTCCGCCAGCTTAAGCTCTCGCATCGAATATGGTGCAATGTCGCCGTAGTACTCGCGACGGCAATCAGCATCGGGGTAATTCATGCCAATTTCGACAGCATGTCTGATTCTTATTATATTTTTACCCTCATATTCACCGCCCTATTGATTTTGTTAGTATGGCCCATGTTGGGCAAACGCGATGTTGAAATGACCTGGAATTACCATTTCCGTCTCTTGTTTGGCATTGCCGTAGCATACATCATGGCATTCATCATTATTCTCGGAATTGTAGCAATCCTTACCTCCGTAGCTTTTCTATTCAACGTAGATATAGACGATACCCTTTACATCGCTATCACCATCATCTGTGCATTCCTCTTCCCTTGCTGCATCATGGCACTCATGCCCATCAACCAGGAAGCATACGACAAACCATTGGTATACAACAAGTTCATGAAAGTATTGGTGCTTTATATCCTCCTTCCATTGGTATGTTTGGAAGCTCTTGTCCTCTATATTTACGCCATAAAAATATTGTTTGCCTGGCAGCTGCCGGAAGGAGGAGTGGCTTATTGGGTTTTCTCATACGCTATCGCCGCCTCCATCGTCTGGTATCTGCTGATGCCTGTCTTCCGCTCCGAACAACCTTCCAAACTGAAATTCCTTGACCAGGGTTTCTTCATCTCTCTGATTCCGCTTTTAGTGCTCTTGTTCGTGGGCTTGTTCCGCCGCATCCACGACTATGGTTTCACCACCAACCGTTACATTGTTCTGGTTATCGCCATATGGTTCATGGCAATTGCGTGGATTATGATTTTCAGAAAATCGAGGAATGTTACTCCGTTGTTAAGCTCTTTAGTTATAATTTCTCTACTGGCTTTAGTCGGTCCCTGGAGCATGTTCTCCCTGCCTAAGAGTATGCAAATAAAGCGTTTTGAAAAAATTGTCAATGAATATCACCTGCTGGGAAATGGGAAGATTGTTCCTTCAGTAGAACCTTTAAGCCGTGAACAGAATATCGCTCTCAGTGAATCATTGGACTTTTTCATTGATACCAAAGAATATCAACATGATTTCGCAGAACAATACTTCGGAATTACTCCTGAAGAAACCGATTTCTTAATCAATAACTATAGTTATTATGATTTAAAAAAACAGCTGATGGAAAAAATGAACGGTGAATATATTGATAAATGGGATAGAAGAAGTCCTATTGAAGAAGTTTCTGTAGTTGAAGACAATCGCTTTTACACATTTTACAATAAGGATGACGACAAACTATACGATATCTCCCAATATGACTATACATTCACCTACAGCGCAACCCATGATTATGACTGTTTCCAAGCGGATCATGTCAAAATCACAATATCCGATGATTCGTTGAAAAACAATATACTGCAACTGCATATCAATAATAATATTTTCGACATCAATGTGATAGACTCCTTGAAATTAAAATCACATCTAAAAGAAAGTTGGAATAAATTCCCCTTGAACGGCATTTTCCATGAGGATGCGCAGGTGAAGCTTTTTCTCAATGTTCAGTATTGCCGTATAGAAAAAGACAGTACAGGTGCCTTGTCCACAGATCAGATTACTCTTGACGGTTACGTTAAACTGAAAAATTAAATTCATTTTTTGAAATCATGTTAGTTTTTTTTCTATCTTTGCAGCGTTAAAAAAGCAAGAATGAAATTATGATAGTAAAAGCAATTATTGAGACCGGAAAAGATTTAGATTTCGACATCTACACCGATGACGGCACTCTTGGATTTATGTTACTCGGCCAGGGTAATACCATTGAGGAGGCCAAAGCTGACTTGCAGAAAAGCAAGGAAGAAATGAAAGCAGCATACGCTGAAGCTGGTGAAAATTTTGATTTCGATAGTTTGGAATTTGAATATGTATTTGATACCGTATCATTTCTCAAATATTCACCATTTACCCTTACAGGTTTGTCAAAAGCCACAGGCATCAACCGAAAACAATTGAGCCATTACGTGACTGGATATCGTAAACCCTCAGCAAAAACCATACAGCGTATTCAGACAGGTGTGACCAATTTTGCCAAGGCATTACAGCATGCTGTATTAGTGTAAAAATTTCACTATCTTTGTAGGTTTTATTGATTAGGACTAAATGAAAAGAAATATTCGCATACTGACCTTACTGTTTCTGCTGGTTACCACTTGGTTATCAGCATATTCCACCTCCATCCTCATCCCGATGGACATGGATCAGAAGAACCATCTGAAAGCATATGGCATCGCTTATTTCGCCATCAAGGAAGGCGTTGATGCCAGCTGGCTGCTCAACTACCGTGGCGGCAGCTTCATGTTCGCCTATTCCAGCAAGGTGGAAGACGAGTGTATCATCCGTGGCGTGAGCTACCAGGTAATTGCCGATGTACAGGCCAACAGCATCCGTCAGGAGATTGCCGCTGTGGAGAATAACATGAACGAAATCAAGTTGACCAAGGTGCCCAAAATCGCCGTGTACTCCCCGAAAAACAAATTGCCTTGGGACGATGCGGTGACGCTGGTTCTGACTTATGCGGAAATACCCTACGATGTGATTTACGATGAGGAAGTCATCAAAGGCGAGCTGCCCAAATACGACTGGCTGCACCTGCATCACGAGGACTTTACCGGCCAATACGGCAAATTCTGGGGCAGCTTCCGCAACGCCGCCTGGTATATCCAAGATGTGAAAGAAAACGAGGAGCGCGCACAGCGACTAGGCTATAGCAAGGTTTCTGACATGAAACTGGCTGTGGTGAAGCAAATCCGCAACTTTGTGGCGGGTGGCGGCTACCTCTTTGCCATGTGCTCCGGTCCAGACAGCTTTGACATTGCCTTGGCCGCTGAGGATGTTGACATCTGCGACGTCATGTTCGACGG
>LXOW01347193.1_pt1 | contig 21259 bp, 19 predicted proteins | sample 1368591 | NCBI WGS metagenome assembly LXOW01 (sample SAMN04884650, study PRJNA319009) | bovine gut metagenome | isolation source: Cow rumen | host: Bos taurus | place: Italy: Legnaro (PD) | collected 2014-07-09
AGATGTGTATAAGAGACAGAAAGAAAAGTCATTTTCTTTTCCGAGGTGCCATAATTAAGACGAAGTCAAAGTTGAGTGATATGGCAAAATCTATTTTGACATATCCAAAATAAAGTAACGTCGGCGAAGCCAAAGTTACGAAATATTTCAAGGCTTCCAGATAACCATTGTTTATTGTTGTCATAATTCTAAAAACATTAATTNNGATGCATTGTGATGTCATTTGACGTATTTCGTCCCCCTCCAGTCGGACTTGGTACGGACTTGATACGGTGTTGGTACGGTGTTGGTACGGTATTGACCCGCCCGGGGGGAAAAGAAAATAAACATATTGCCGAATATGTGGGGTTTTTTTCGTATTTTTGCACCATTAAATAATGACGACATGAATATTGTAAACTCTCTTAATCAGGCTATTAGCCAGGCACTCAAAAACCTCTACAGTTTAGATCAGGCACCCGAAAACGTGGTGCTGCAAGATACTCGCAAGGATTTTAAAGGCGACTTCACCCTCGTGGTGTTCCCCTATGTGAAACAGGCCCGCAAAAGCCCCGAAATGGTGGCTCAGGAGATCGGCTCCTATGTGAAAGAGCATCTCGCCGAGGTGGCCGGTTTCAACGTGGTGAAAGGCTTCCTGAACTTCGAGATTACTGACAGCTACTGGCTCGGTTTTGTGAGCGAGAACGCGGCGAAAGCCGACTTCGGTGTGAAGAAAGTCAACCCCAACGACGCTCCAGTAGTGGTTGAATATAGTAGTCCTAACACAAACAAACCGTTGCATTTAGGTCACATAAGAAACAACCTGCTGGGTTGGTCGGTGAGCCAGCTGCTGGCGGCCAACGGGGCCAACGTAAAGAAGGTGAACCTGGTGAACGACCGCGGTATCCATATCTGCAAAAGCATGCTGGCTTGGCTGCGCTACGGCAACGGCGAGACACCAGAATCGAGCGGCATGAAGGGCGACCACCTGGTGGGCAAATACTATGTGGAGTTTGACAAGCACTATAAGGCCGAGGTGAAGCAGCTGATGGAGAGTGGGGTAGAGGAGGAGCAGGCCAAACGCGAAGCCCCCTTGATGGTGGAGGCCCAGAGCATGTTGAAGCGCTGGGAGGAAGGCGACAAGGAGGTCCGCGCGCTGTGGGAGAAGATGAACAGCTGGGTGTATGCCGGCTTCGACGAGACCTACCGCCGCTTGGGCGTGGGATTCGACAAGATATACTATGAGTCGCAGACTTACCTGCTCGGCAAGGAGCTGGTGCAGAAGGGACTGGATATGGGCGTGCTGTTCCGTAAGGAAGACGGCTCGGTGTGGTGCGACCTGACGGCCGACGGGCTGGATCAGAAGCTGCTGCTCCGCAAGGACGGCACCAGCGTATATATGACGCAGGACCTGGGCACAGCGCTGCTGCGCGTGGGCGACTTCGGCGCCGACCAGCTCATCTATGTGGTCGGCAACGAGCAGGATTACCACTTCCAGGTGCTGAAACTCATCCTCGGCAAGCTGGGTTTCCCGTGGGCCGACAAGGTGTATCATCTGAGCTACGGTATGGTGGAACTGCCCAACGGCAAGATGAAAAGCCGCGAGGGTACGGTGGTGGACGCCGACGACCTGATCGACGAGATGGAACGTACCGCCGCCGAGATGAGCCGCGAGCGGGGCAAGAACGACGAGCTGACCGAGGAGGAGCAGAAACATCTGTACCATATACTCGCCTTGGGAGCACTGAAATACTTTATCCTCAAGGTAGACCCCACCAAGACAATGCTCTTCAACCCCGCCGAGAGCATCGACTTCAACGGCAATACAGGCCCCTTCATCCAGTATACCCACGCCCGTATCCGCAGCATAGTGAGGAAAGCGGAAGAGGGTAGGGTCGTTGTCCCGAATGCGCCCGCCCAGCTGAACGAGAAAGAGCGTCTGGTGGTGAAGGCGCTGCATGCGCTGCCTGGCACCATCGCGGCTGCCGCAGGCGCCTACAGTCCCGCTATGGTGGCCAACTACGCCTACGATCTGGCCAAAGCCTTCAACAGCTTCTACCAAGATACACCTATCCTCAAGGAGAGCGACGAGTCGCTGAGGGCTTTCCGCATAAGCCTCTGCACCTTCGTGGCCAACACGCTGAAAAACACCATGAATATCCTCGGCATCGAGGTCCCGGAAAGAATGTGATTTTTATGGAAAAGTTTTATTGGGAACAGGAGACGCCGGCATATCTTTGCGACCGCAAGGACTGCCTGCAGCCGTGGGCGGCGGTGAGGTTGTGCCAGGAGATCTCGGAGGCCCACAGCCGTGCTATGGGCGTGGGATACGAGGAGCTGATGCAGCGAAACAGCATATGGATTCTCTCGCGTGCGTACTATAATATATATAAGCGCCCCAAGGCCTTCGAGAAGATTATGTTAAATACGTGGTCGCGCGGTACCGACGGATTGTTTGCCTTCCGCGACTACCGTATGACCGACGAAGCAGGCGATACGCTGCTGACAGGAACGACATACTGGCCCATGATTGACTTCACCACACGCAAGCCCCTCAGGCTGAAAGAAATCATGTCGCACTATGAATGCTGCACCGACGAAGCCACCGACCACAGTCTCCTGGAACGGCTGCGGCTACCGGATATGAACGAATACGACAACCGCTTTGAGCAGACGGCGCATTATTCGATGATCGACCACGCACAGCATGTCAACAACGCCGAATATGTACGGCTGGTGTTCGACAGTTTGATGCAGACAGATTTTGATTTGGACAAGCCATTTAGTATTGAAATAAACTACCAGATGGAAAGCCGTCCGGACGAATGTCTCTCTGTATGCCGTAAATTGGTTGGCGACACACATTATTTCCAAATAGCCAATCCTCGTACAACAAGTGTGATTGCACGCGTCAAGCAGCTATAAAATTTGACTGCGTAAATTTATCACAACGGAGATTATGTTAAATAGGTAATGGTTTGGTTACCTAATCCCCCTAGACGCCTGTCTGGGGGTTTTGCGTTACATTTTATTTTTTAGAGTAAATAAAAAAGGCATTTCTTAGTGAAATGCCAGGTAACTGTTGCGGTATTGCGGACAGCGCGAAACATCTTCGCCGAACCACGCGGGCGGAACGAAACGGTCGGCAAGTTCTGTATCCGGGAATTCAACCTCTACAATCTGCAATCCCACATGGCGTCCGTGAAAGATATCCAGTTCGGCGACCAAACTGCCCACAGGAATCTTATAGCGAGTTTTCTCCACCGTCTGTCCGTCGCATTTGAGCTTCAACTGCTCATAGCTCTCCTTTGTGAGCCTGAACTCTTCCTCGCGGTTGTGGATGGCCGACGAGGCCGCCTCTACCCTCTCTTTGACGGTGAGCCAAAAGACATCGCCCATCCGGCGAATACGCACGGTGGGCGATGTGCAAAGATAACATTGCTCTATCTCGACGTGGGGATAGCTGTCGAGGTTCGACGGTAGTTCACGCACAAGATATTTGCGCTCTATCTCCATCAGAGCGTCTTCAGGTAGTCGGTGACGTTCTTCTCGATGCGGGCGGCGACATCGGCGCAGTCGTCGGCTTTCTGGAAGCGCTCGCCGGTGATGTGCTCGTAGAGCTCGATGTAGCGGTCGGAGATGCTGTTGACGATTTCGTCGGTCATCTCGGGCACCTTCTGCCCTTCTTTACCCTGGAAGCCGTTGTCCATAAGCCATTCGCGGACGAACTCCTTGCTGAGCTGACGCTGGTGCTCCCCTTTCTTCAGGCGCTCCTCATAGCCTTCGGCATAGAAGTAGCGGCTGCTGTCGGGGGTATGGATCTCGTCGATGAGGTAGATCTTGCCGTCGCGCTTGCCGAACTCATACTTGGTGTCCACCAGGATGAGGCCCTTCTGGGCGGCCATCTCGGTGCCACGCTGGAAGAGCTGCAGGGCGTAACGCTCCAGCTGGTCGTAGTCCTCCTTGCTGACGAGGCCCGTGCGGATGATTTCCTCGCGGCTGATGTTCTCGTCGTGTCCTTCGTCGGCCTTCGTAGTGGGGGTAACGATGGGCGTGGGAAATTTCTGGTTCTCGACCATCCCTTCGGGCAACTGGACGCCGCAGAGGGTGCGGGCGCCGGCCTTATACTCGCGCCAGGCGCTGCCGGCGAGGTAACCGCGGACGATCATCTCCACACGGAAGCCCTCGCATTTGAGGCCCACGGTGACCATGGGATCGGGAGTGGCGAGTTTCCAGTTGGGCAGGATGTCGGCGGTGGCATCGAGGAACTTGGCGGCAATCTGGTTGAGGACCTGACCCTTGTAGGGGATGCCCTTGGGGAGGACGACATCAAAGGCGGAGATGCGGTCGCTCACCACCATGGCCATATACTTGTCGTCGATGTTGTAGACATCGCGCACTTTGCCCACATAGAGGCTTTTCTGCTTCGGGAAATTGAAGTTGGTTTTAACGATTGCGTTCATTTATTTTGTTTTTGCTTCCCCACACTTGCGTGTGGGGTTATTGAAAGGTACTCCCCTTCGGGAGATTCTTGACTTATTTTATTCTTCTAATTTATTGGCGAAAAAAAGTGAAGTTGACTTTGCCGTAGTTGCGGTGCTGCCAGAAGTGGGGATGTTCCTCGAAGCTGTATTCACGCGGATGCTCGAGGATGAAGATGCCGTCGTCGGTGAGCAGCTGATGCTCGAACACCAGGTCGGGCAGCGTCGCCAACCCCTCGATGGCATAAGGCGGGTCGGCGAAGACGATGTCGAACTTGCGGTTGGCGCGTTTCAGCAGGTCGAACACATCGGCTCGCACCACATGTATGTTGGCGACACCGAACTGGGCGGCGCTGCGCTTGATAAAGTCGGTGCACTGCGCGTTGATGTCGATGGAGGTCACCTCCTTCACGCCGCGCGAGGCAAACTCGAGCGATACGGCGCCGGTGCCGGCAAAGAGGTCCATCACCGAGCAATCCTCGTAGTCGACATAGTTGTTCAAGATGTTGAACAGGCTCTCGCGTGCCATATCGGTGGTGGGACGCACGGGCAGATTGGCGGGGGGATTGAGTCGACGGCCTCGGAGGTTTCCGGCAATGATGCGCATGGCTTATTACATGAGGATAAGCGCGTGACGGTAGGCGTGCACCCGCTTGAACTCGGGGTTGAGGGATTGGGTTATGGTGCCGTTGAAAAGGGTCACCTTGGGGAAATAGGGACGGAACTGCGCGTAGCGGTCGCGATCCACTTCGCCGCACATCATCAGTTCTGTGGAGGGACTTTCAAGACCGAAACTCTTCACCACGTCGACCACATGATACAAAGCCTCGTTGGCGTTGGCGAAGGCGAATGTGTTGCCGTAGAGGTAGCGGCCCTCGTTGAAAGCGGCGAGGTCTACCCTACCCTCGCGCCAATAGGAGAGGATGACGGAGTGGCCGGCACATTGCGGAGCCAGGCGGGCCATCTTCATGTGCTGGTTCATCACGTTGATTCCCGGAAGGGCGACCTTGAAGGCGGTGACGAGATGCTCGTCGGCCGAGAAGACGGCGGTGGATGCCAGCGCAGCGCTGTGACCGGTCATCACCGTCGCGGGCTCACTTCCGACAGCCATAAGATACTTGCGGTTGGCGGTGGCGGTATAGAGCTCGTCGGGCACCCATACGCTCTCGTTGCTGAGCACGATAAGGTCAGAAGCCGAGAAACTGAAGGGGCGAATGCCGAGGGAGGCAAAGACGGACTTAACATCGGTCATCACCTGGTTGATGGAACCGGCATGTGGGCCGAGGTATTCGGCGAAAGAGATGAGGACACCAGCCGTAGAGGTCTCGGTAAAAGAAAATCCATTGGCCCCAAGGCAAATGGATAATCTTTTTTCGCGTGGAGCAAGCTCGTTGGCTGAAGTGATAAGGGTCTTGCAGCTATAGGGCATTGCGTAGGGAAATTATTCGAAGTTACCGTCGGTGACAGCCTGGGTCATATCGCCGACTTTCCAACCGGCATAACGGCCTTTCACCTCATTGATTTCGGCGATTTTGTTGACGACGAGCTGATGGTCCATGTCGCTGAGCAGGACAGTGAGAGGCACGCGGCACTCGAAGACGGGCACCATGAAGCCGCTCTTGTCGAGCATGCCGGCTTCCAACTCAAACTCGTTCTTCTCGCCCTTGGGGTAGGGAACATAGCGGAGGTTCAGAATCTCCTCGTCGGTCATCTGATGGGTATAGCCATTGGCGTCGACGATAGGGAGTTTGTTTTTCTTGCGGAGTTCGTCGACGGGGTTGACAAAGACCTCGGCGCGGGTGATGTAGCCCTGCTTCACGGCCTCGATCTCGGAAATCTCGTTGATATCGACATCGGCGGGAATCTTCTCGTAGTTGATGATCTTGCTGACGACCTTCATGCTGTCCTCGTTCATAAGACGGTTGAAGAGGGTGTCGAAGCTGCCGCAATAGGTACCGTAGGTCACCTTGTAGGCATCCTCGAGGGTACGGATGGCTTTGAGTTTGTCGGCGCAGGCGTCGCGGCGCTTGGTGTACTCGTTGTCGAAACGCATGGGTTTCTGGATGCTGTTGTACAACACGACGGCGAGGGCGATGATGACGACGCCCAGCACGATTTGAAGGATGGTTTTACCTTTCATTTCTGTATATTTTTCTATTTTGTTTACTTATTGAAATCGGGTGCAAAGATACGAAGAAATTGTGATACTTTGTGAAATATTTTACTTTATATATAGGAAATATTTGTTAATCAACGAAGAACAGACACATAATTATACGTTCATCCGGCAAAGTTATATCGTTTGACATCAAAATTAACCTGAGGGTATTTCTCTTTCAGGCGAAGCGCCAACTGGTTGGCACAATACACGGAGCGATGCTGGCCGCCGGTGCAACCATATGCCACGAGGAGGTGGTCGAAGTGGCGTTCGAGGTATTTGTCGATGGATTGCTGCACGATGGCCTGTGTGTGGTCGAGGAAGAAGTCCACCTCGGGTTGCTCACGGAGGAAATCGATGACGGGCTGATCGGTACCGGTATAAGGGCGATATTCTTCATAGCGTCCCGGGTTGGGGAGCGCGCGACAGTCGAAAAGATGTCCGCCACCGTTGCCCGTAGTGTCCTCGGGGAGACCGAGCTTGTAGCTGAAGGAGTAGATGGAGACCGTCAACGGCAGATCCGTCGCAGGCGCATTCCCACTCTTCGCCATTTTCGCAAAACTCTCCGACGAGATGACATCGCTCAGATGCGGCAACTCGGCGGATATAGGGTGATCCTGCAGAAGCCGACGCAGGTTGTTGACAGCCAAGGGAATGCTTTGGATGAAGTAAGGCTTGCGCTGGATGAGGCCGCGATAGCCGTAGGCGCCGAGGGTTTGCAGGATGCGGATAAGCACATAGTGGGGGTAGTGCTGCATGAACGCCGGGTCGCCATGCACCTTTACGTAATGCTGCAATAACTCGTTGCGAATGGCCTGAGGAAGGTCGCTTTTGGCACTATAGAGCAGCGAGGCCACATCATACTGGGCCGCCCCTCTCCTACCCCCTTGATAGTCGATATAATACAGACCTTCTAAAACCATGATATTCCTCGGGTTGAAGTCGCGGAACATGAAGTAGTTGTCGTCGGCAAGGAGGAGCATGTCGGCGAGATGCTGGAAGTCGTTCTCCACAAGTTCCTCGTCGAAAGGAATGTCGGCTACCTTGAGGTAGTTGTATTTGAAGTAGTTGAGGTCCCACAAGATGGAGCGCCGGTCGAAAGCCTGACGGGGGAAGGCGACGGAGAGGTCGATGTCGCGACCGGCACACTGGATGGCGTGGAGGTCGGAGAGGGCCTTACGGTAGAGGGTAAGCATCTCGGCATCGAATCCCCCACCCTGCTGCTTTTTTTGCCGCAGGATGTCGTAGAGCGTAGTGTCGCCCAGGTCTTGCTGGAGGTAGCGGAGGCCGTCGCTGTCGACGAGATAGAGCTCGGGGACAGGCATCTGCTTGGCGCGGAGATGACGGGTAAAAGCGAAGAAGGCGTTGTTTTCGCGCAGGTTGTCGCCTATGGCACCGATACATTGCCGGCTGTCGCCAACAAGACGGTAATAGCGACGCGAAGAGCCACCCGCACCGAGAGCGTGACACTCACGACAGGGTTCGCCAGCCCATTGGACGAAGAGTTGTTGCAGGCGCTGCATTATTGCTGAGGTTCGGCTTCTTCGGGCTGAGGCTCGGTATGCTGAGCCTTGATTTCGTCAATCATGCGGCATTTGCCAGAGAACACAGCACCAGGCTCGATAGAAAGCTTGTTGATAAGGATATCTCCGCGGACGCGAGCAGAAGCATGGAGCGAAAGGAGTTCCTTGACGGAGAGGTTGCCGTTGACGGTGCCGATGATGTTGGCATTCTGGCAGAGTACGTTGCCGTTGACGACGCCGGAGTCGCCGACGACGAGTTTGCCGTTGAGTTGGATGTTGCCCTCGAGGGTGCCGTCGAGACGGAAGTCGCCGGAAGCAGTGATGTCGCCTTTAATGATAGTACCATCGGTGATGATGTTGATAGGGCTGTTTTCGATTTCCATTGTTTTAGCCATTTTTATGATTTTTAAGGTTTAATATTTTCTGTTTTAATATTTAGCTATTTCAAATGCTGACGCCGGAAGTAGCGGTCATAGGCGAGGTAGTCTTTGCGGTTGTAGAAGGTGGCATAGTTTTGAGTGGACACAGCATAAAGATGCCAGTCGGAAGAAGCGTATTGGCTGAGTGGGCTTTCGGGAGCGTTGAGGTGATGGTAGTAGACCATTGCATCCTGCTCGTTCTTGAAGCGGTATACGGTGATGAGCTGGGTGGTATCGTCAAAGAGAGAGGCATTCACCTTGTAACCCGAGTTGGTATAATACTGGGTATTGAAGTCAGCGATGCGGTATTGCAACTCGGTAGCACGAATGTGACGGTCGTTGACGAGCAGAACGATATAATATTGCTGCCCCGGACGATAGCGATAGATGGAGGGCTCGTCTTCTTCGGGATTTTCGGTTGCCTGTGAAGCGGTGGATGCTTTGGATATCTCGGAAGTTCTGGAAGTTTCGGATGTTCTCGAATCTTTGGAGCGCTCAGCGATTTCGTTTGCCTCCACCAGCTCAGATTCCCCTTCTCCACTCTGAATCCGTTCGACAAGCGACTGGACGAGGGGCCTCAAAGTGTCGTTGCTCGGGAGCGAGGCAAGGAGTTTATTGTAGAGGGCCACAGCTTCGGTGTTCTGTCCCTGACGGGCGAGGGCGAGTCCTTTCCAGTATTGGAACTTAGGAAGCATGGGATGCGCCGGATAGAGTTCGGCTGCCTGATCGGCGAGCGCGACTACGGTGGAATAGTGACGGCGGGAGAAATGAGAGTAGAGTTCGTCGTAGGCCTGTTCCACAACATGTTCGCGTCGGAGCAGCTCCTTATAGTATTCGTTGTCGCGGATAAGGTTAGCGAAGTCGGAATCGGGAAAACCGAGCAGCACCATATCGCGGTAGTAGTTTGACTGCGGTGTGTTGCCTTGACGGTCGTAGATGCGATAAAGCATATAGAAGGCCTGGACGATATGCGGGAACGAGGTGTAGTCTTCGGCAAGACGATGGTAGCACTGGAGTGCACGAGGGATATTGTTGATGCCGTCGTAATAGATGTAACCCGCATTGAGGAGGCAGAGCGCGACGAGCGAGTCGATGGAGTCGTATTGTGCCTGTGTGCGCGGCAGGTCTTTCAGGTAGTAGGCGGGGTTGTGGGGGTCGTTGGGATTGTTGGATTGCTTGACTGTCTGTTTGCTTGAGTCGATGGTATCTGTGTCGGCGGCGATAGTGTCGCTGTCGGAGTCATCGTCATTTTCTTCAAGAGAGAAGAGATTCATGTTGGGCTTGCTGGAGAGGCACCAGTTGTCTTCTAGGGTGCGGACACCCCAACGCTGGCGGAAGTTGTCTTTGCCCTTTTGGACGGTATTGGGATTATAGAAGTACCAGTCGCCCGAGAGAGTGTTTTGGGCCGCTTTGGCTTCGTTGAGGAGTTCGTCGAGGAGTGCCTGTTCTTTAGCCCTTTGCTCTTTCGCGTTGAGGGTGTCAATCATCGCCTGTATGAGTGCGTTACGCTCTTCTTCGGGGAGCGAGGCGACATGAACCAGGCTGTCGCAGCGATGGATGACGCGTGTGTAGGTGACCAGCTCGTTGAGGGTCTTGGAGCGACGGCTGATGGCGGAATAACCTGGGTAGTCGGGTTTTATGCACTGCATGGCGGTATCGTAGTAGAGCTGTGCCTGGTCGTAGTCTTCAAAGAGGTCGTAGAGTGTGGAGGCAAGACGGAGGGATGACTTTGCCTTCTGCGCCTTGTTGCGGGAGGCGGTAGCTACAGATCGGCGGTAGTTCTCGCAGGCGCGCTGGGCGTCTTTGGCGCCGAGATACATCTCGCCTTTGGCGAAATAAATCTGGTCGCGGTACTCCTCGTTCTTTTTGTCGCGGAGCATATTGTCGAGCTGCCGGTCGAGTTTCTGTATATCCTGGCTGGGGGCACAGGAAGCCTCGCCGAGGCGTGCGTTGAACTCCATGACGTATTCGGGACCATAGGAGAGCACGCGGTGGTAGTATTTAGCCGCCACCGAGCGTCGGTCGAGCTGCTGGTATATCTGAGCGAGGAGGAAGGTAAGGCGGGCTTTGGTCTGCCTGTCGTGGACGGCCTCGGTGGCGAGGTGTATGAATTCTACCGTCTTCTTATATTTCTCCTGTGGCAGGGTGGCCTCAACCATAGCAATGTAGAGCTTGTCGCGCTGCGAGCTGGCGAAGTTACCCTTGGCAAAGTTGTCGTGGAGTTGGTCGAGCGTAGCTTCGGCCTCAGAGTAGCGTTTCTCACGCACCAGACAACGAGCAATAAGGACCGCTGCCTCGTCGGCGGCACGGGTACCGGGAAACTGCGAGAGGAGTATGTTGCAGGTATTGTAGGTGGCGGGATAATCTTGCTTGTAGAAGGTGGCATAGGCGGTAAGGAGGTAGCATTCCTTAATATAAGGCACATGCTCTTCGCCTTTGACGAAGATGCTGTGTTTGGTAACCCCTTTGACACCTTTCTCAATGGCGCGGTCGAAATCGGGATAAGCGGAGCGCGTCGCCTCGTCGGTGGCCACCTTCTCGGGAGGGAGGAAGCTGGTGAAGTCGTCGACACTGGTTTTGGTCAGCTTTTCTCGACCCATCTTGAGACTCTCGTTACCGTTCCACCACACGTTGTAGTGGCAGGTGGTGTTGTGGTAGCGGATATTGACCCATTTGGCCTTCTGCGTGGAGCAGGAGGTGAAAATGAAGAGTGATAAGCAAAGAATAAAGAATATGCTTGCGCAGATAATCTTGCGCAACCCGACTGCGGCAGTCGAATTCTTCATTCTTATTTTCTTATTCTTCATATTTATATTATCTACTCCCTCTCCTGTGGATGAGTGGGTCGGGAGGCTATACATTAAATCTGAAATGCATGATGTCGCCGTCTTGAACGACATAGTCTTTGCCCTCGACGGCAATCTTGCCGGCTTCGCGGCATTTGGCTTCGGAGCCGAGAGCGACATAGTCGTCGTATTTGATGACCTCGGCGCGGATAAAGCCCCGCTCGAAGTCGGAGTGTATAATACCCGCTGTCTGAGGGGCTTTCATACCTTTCTTAAAAGTCCATGCGCGGCACTCTTTGGGACCTGCGGTGAGGAATGTCTGAAGTCCAAGAAGACGGTAGGCGGCTTTGATCAAGCGGTTCACGCCGCTCTCTTTAAGGCCGAGGTCTTCGAGGAACATCTGCTTCTCCTCATAGGTCTCCAACTCGGCAATGTCGGCCTCGATGCCGGCACCGATGAGCAGCACCTCGGCGTTCTCGTCCTTGACGGCCTCGGCGACGGCTTGCGAATATTTGTTGCCGTTCACCACAGCACTCTCGTCGACATTGCACACATAGATGACGGGCTTGGTGGTGAGGAGCATGAGGTCGCGGGCCACCTCCTGCTGGTTCTCGTCAAGCTGCACGGTGCGGGCACTCTTGCCTGCCAGAAGGGCATCGCGGTAGAGGTCCATCACCTCTACGAGCTTCTTGGCACGGGCATCGCCGCCGGCCTTGCCTTTCTTCACCTCCTTGTCGTAGCGGTTCTCGATGGTTTCAAGGTCTTTGAACTGCAGCTCGGTATCGATGGTAAGCTTGTCGCGCACAGGGTCGACGGTGCCGTCGACATGGGTGATATTGTCGTCGTCGAAACAGCGCAGCACATGGATGATGGCATCGCAGTTGCGTATGTCGGCCAGGAATTTGTTGCCCAGCCCCTCCCCTTTCGAGGCGCCGCGTACCAAACCGGCGATGTCGACAATCTCGACGGTGGCGGGCACCACCGAAGCGGGGCGCTCTATCTCCACCAGTTTGGCAAGTCGCTCGTCGGGCACAGTGATAACACCCACATTAGGCTCGATGGTGCAGAACGGGAAGTTGGCCGCCTGAGCTTTGGCATTGCTCAAGCAGTTGAAGAGGGTCGACTTGCCCACGTTGGGCAGTCCTACTATACCACATTGAAGACTCATAACTCTTTTTCAATCAAATATTGGTTGCGGGTAGAGGAATTACGGCAGATCAGTTCGCCGAGGAAACCGGCAAGGAAAAGCACCATGCCGATAAGCACGAAGAACATAGAGAGGTAGAACCACACGCTGTGGGTCAGCATGATAATACCGGCCAGACGCATGATGATGACCACGAGGAGCGAGACGATACCGAAGAGGAACGCGAGAGAACCTATGGCACCGAAGAAATGCATGGGCTGTTTGCCGAACTTGCTCATGAACATGATGCTCATCAGGTCGAGGTAGCCGTTGATGAAGCGGTTCATGCCGAACTTGGTGACGCCGAACTCGCGTTTGCGGTGCTGCACCACCTTCTCCCCTATCTTGCCGAAGCCGGCCCATTTGGCGATGACGGGGATGTAGCGGTGCATCTCGCCATACACCTCGATGCTTTTCACCACCTCGTGACGATAGGCTTTGAGGCCGCAGTTGAAGTCGTGCAGATAGATGCCGCTCATCTTGCGGGTGGTCCAGTTGAAGAACTTCGACGGTATGTTCTTGGCCAACTTGCTGTCGTAGCGTTTCTTCTTCCAGCCGCTCACCAGGTCGTAGCCATCTTCTTTTATCATGCGGTAGAGTTCGGGCACCTCGTCGGGGCTGTCCTGCAGGTCGGCATCCATTGTGATGACCACATCGCCGTCGGCGGCGGCGAAACCGGTGTTCAGAGCAGCACTCTTGCCGTAGTTGCGACGGAACTTGATGCCACGATAGGCAGGATTTTGCTCGTGAAGATGCTCGGTCACCTGCCAGGTCTCGTCGGTCGAGCCGTCGTCGACGATGATAACTTCGTAGCTGAAGTGATGCTCATTCATCACCCTGTCGATCCATTCGGCCAGGTGCGGAAGCGACTCGGCTTCATTGTAAGAAGGTACTATTATCGATATATCTTTCATGATTTGGAATGTTTTATTTCTGATTTTTCGTTTCTGAAGAAGATGGCGGCGAGGAAGGCGCCGAAGGCACCGAGGAGGATGGTGCCGGCTCCGGCGACGATGGCCCACCATGCGGCCCAATAGTGCAACTGCGGGTCCTCGGCAGTGATTTCGTTACCCGTCATCGTGGTGGTAAACAGCACCGTTTGCCCGGCAGACGACAGGTCTATAAGCCAAAGCAACAGCCCGTAGACGATTCCCGCCACAGCGGCGGTACCCATACCGAAAAGCATAGCTTCTTTGAGTGTGATACGCTTCTCGGGCAGGCTGTTGCGATACCATGCTGTGAGCAGGAAAAGGAGTACCAGCAGCACGATATCGGTCACCAGCGAGACGGGACTCTCCATAGGCTTGCCCATCAGCAGCCTGATCAGCACATATAGCGCCAACAGGGTGCCTGTAAGCAACCCGCTCCGCAGGTAAGCCCTGCGGTAGTTGCCGTGAATCTCGCTCTTATATCTATGAAATATTGACATTATCTCACGTTTTTCTCCAATGCCTCACGTATCATCTGTTTCAATTCCAGCGTCTGCCGCTCCACCACTCCCTGCTTCTCGGGGCGGTAAAGGTCGGCATAACGTACCTCTCCCAGCGTTATCTTGGGGTTCTTTAGGTTGCCCTTTATGTCGACACCCACCTTGGCCATCAGCGGGTTTTTCAGCAGCTCCACATGGTAGCCGCATTGGCCCGCGAGGGTCTGTTTGCCCGAGGCGCAGATCTTGTAGTTGCCTATGTTGAACAGGAAGGGGAACACCTCTATCTCTTTGCGCAGACAGGTCATCTCCACGCTCAGGCTGTCTATCTTTATCTTGTTGTCTTTATCCTTCCATTTTTTGAACTGCATGAGGCGCGCTATCTGTGCGGTGCGATCATTGTCCATCACCACAAGGTTTTGGCCGCTAATGGCCGCAGAACCCAGCAGGGTGCTCATCTTGGGCTTGTAGTCGGCAAAGAGGTAACTCTCACCCGCCAAATGGAAGTTGGCATTGCCGTTGAAATCCGAAAGCAGCGGCACCAGCGTATCGATAGAGGGGATCATATCTATCAGCTCGTCGATCTGTATATCGAGCAGATGGAAGTCGATGGCGGCAAAGAGGTTGTTGGGTCGCGGCGAGCGGTAGAGGGCGGTGAGTTGCATAGTGGCGGCCTTGCACACGAAACCTATCTGGTCGAGTATAGCGGTACCGTCTTTGATGGTGACGGCGCCGGCCAAGTCACCCAACTGATTGCCAAAGGCCAAGCTGCGCTTGATATGGGTGTTGAGGGTGAAATCAACATCCTTGGGCACAATGAAGGGGTTGGCCTCTTTGGGCACCTTGTCTTCCTGGCGCATCTGTTCCAGCGTGTCTTTGTCGCTGCCCAAGCCGCTCAGCAGGTCCATAATCTGGTCCACGTCGGTGTAGTTGGAGGTCAGCTGCAGGGTACCTGTAAGCATGGCATCATGGTCGAGCCACGCCTCCAGATTTTCCACTGAACCGTAGAGCTGCAGGTCGCTGTTGCCCAGTTTGAAGTCAGCATCGGCAATCTCGCAGAGTTCGGGGGTATAGTGGAAGTCCAGGTTGTTGAAATACAACTCTTCAGGTATCAAGGGGGTGTGGATGAGCGTCTGCCGCAGGTCGACATGCAGGCGGGGGNNGCCGCTAATCGACACAGCGCTCATGTCGATATCATTCCTGTATATTGCCGCCACAGTGTGATCCATCGACACCTCGAAAGCGGCGGCCACCTGTTCCCTCGTCAAATCGTTCACCCCCACGTTGATGTCGGGGTGCAAGGCATCCGCTGCGATGTTCTTCATTCGGAACTGCAGTTTGCTGCCGGTGATGTGGGCTTCGGCCATCTTGCCTTTGTGCTCCTTGGCGGGCAACCGGAGGGCGATGGTGAGGTCGGGAACTACGGCGTGGATGCTGTCATAGTTGAAATTGATGTGGTTGAGCCGCACCGTACCGTTGGCCTTCATCTTGTCGTAGGCTTTGGCCTTGAACTGACTCATGCGTAGGTCGGCATGCAGGTCGAGGTCGGCACTTCCTTCGGCCGCAAAAGGCAAGCTGTCGGGCAGTACGGGCTCGAGGTCGGCCATCGGCAGATGCCCCTTCAGCTGGGCGTCGACATGCTGATCTCCCAGCAGGTCGTCGATACTTCCGTCGACACTCACGTCGGAGCCGCGGGTGTGGGCCTTGAGAGCTTTAATATCTACCCTACTCGGCGTTTGCTTCGAGAGGTCTAGGTGTGCGTCCAGGTCGCCCTTCACGCGGCTGACCTTGTAAGGTAACGCTTGGGGATAATAGAACTTGCCGTCGGAAAGTGCCATTTGGGCGTCGACCTTGAGGGCCGAGAGTTCACCAACGGCGGTAGCTTCCAGCGCCACTTTGCCGTCGAGGTCCATGCCCTTGCGGAATTTCACATATTTCTGCGGCACGATATCCAACAGCGGCGCCACCTGCCAACTGCCGTCGGTAGCCACAGTCATATCGACGTTCATGGGATTGAGACTTACGTCGCCCTTGACGTCGAGAGCGTAGTCGTCTACTTTCAGCCGACTGTCGTCGATGTGTAAGGTGTAGGGTGAAAGGTGTAAGGTGAAAGGAGCCTCCAGCGTCAGCAGGTCGTGCTTCGAAGCCCGGAGGGTCTCGTTGACCATATCGTTAAACTGGCCTTTCTCCACCTTTATCTTCAGTTTTCCCGTCACTTCGTCAAGATTACCCTTGGCTTTGAGGGCCAACTGTAAATGGTGGATGGCAAATTGTGAATTGCCGGTTTTCCACTCTCCACTCTCCACTCTCCACTCGATGTCGGCATCAAGAATACCTTCGGCAAGGGAGCCCACGACATTCAGGTCAAGATCCGTCACCTCGGCATACATCTTGCCCCTCTCGTTGCGGAACTGCGCATCCATGTTGCTGATGCGGACATGCCTCAGGTCGATATTGGGCAAACTGTCGAGGCTGAATGTGCTCTTGGTGGTATCCTTTTCTTTGTCGCTATGAGGGAAGATATCGTAGTTGCTGTTGCCAAGACTGTCGGTATAGAGCGAGGCCTTGATATCGTCGAGCAGCACCTGATGCACCACGACCTCTTTCTCTTTCAGGTATCGTCTCACATCCACCCCCACGGTGAGCTTGCCCACATAGGCCACCGTATCGCTCATAGCACCCTCCACAGGATTTACCACATACAGGTCGTCGAGGGTGAGGCCGGCATCGGGAAAGGTCTTGAAGAGGGTGAGGTTCACGCGGCCGAAATGGGTCTCGCAGGTGACATATTTGCCGGCCAGATTATTGACAATCTTGGTCAGCTGGCTCGGGGTGAACAGCAGCCACATCACCACACACACCGCCAGGATCACCGCTCCCAGCAGCGACCCAAACGTAATCAGTGCTATCTTCCACCCTTTCTTCATCTAACTTTTAACTCTTAACTCTTCACTTTTAACTTTTAACTCTTCACTAACCTATAGCTCATGCCATAGTCGTCTTCCCAGGTCATGTGCGAGGCGTCAATCTCGGTGATGGTGTACACCTTGGGGACCGATTGGTTGCCCTGGGCACCGTGGAAGACATGCGTAATCACATCGCCGTTGACCGTCCATTCGTAGGTGAGGTTCGACTCCTCTTCTGTCACATCCTCGCTCTCGTCCCAGGTCACACCGCTGTGATCGGCATTATAGCGCCAGTACTCCTGTGTCGACTGTTTCACCCATTTGCCATACAGCTGGCTCTCCGAGACGGTAATATGCTCGTCCTTCTCGAACCACGAGCAGGCCGACATCGCAACCGACATCAACGCCACCAATAATATCTTCCACCTATTCTTCATAATTCACTATTCACTTGTCACTATTCACTTGTCACCAGTATTTCCGGCAATGTCCTTCCCTGTTCGTCGTAATCCAAGCCGTAACCCACGATAAACTCGTTGCCTATCTCGCGCCCCACATAATCCACCTTGTAATCTCCCTTGAAGGCATGGGGTTTGTAGAAAAGGGAACATATCCTCACGCTGCGTGGATGCAGGGCTTCTACGGCATCGAGCATATAGCGCATCGAGAAGCCACTGTCCACCACATCCTCGACGATAAGCACATCGCGCCCTTCGACATCGGGCGGGAACGGCAGCGGACATTTCACCGTGCCTGTGCTGCTCATGCCGCTATAGGAGACATAGCGCACGAAACGCACCTCGCAGGGGATAGTGAGACGACGCAGCAGGTCGGAAGCGAACATGTAAGCGCCCGTAAGCACAGGACAAGCCACCAAATCGTGTCCCTGATAGTCGCGACTGATGTCGGCGGCTAGGCGGCGCACGATATCCCCTATCTCCTCCTCAGAGATAAACGGTTTGAATTCCTTGTCCTTAATTTTCACTTTTTCACTAACTGCTAACCGCTAACTTAATACTTAAAACTCACAGCTTACAGCTCACTCTTCACTTTTCACTCATCACTAATCACTGATCACTCCTCCCCTATCTCCATCACCAGGCGCAGACCATAGAACTCGTTGGTGCCCGAAGGAACATACCAACCGCGATCGAAGACGGCACAGGCCGCCGACACACTGTTATAGTGTCCGCCGCGCAGTATGCGGCTGTCTCCATTACGGGGTCCTCTGGGATTTTTCACGGCATCGGCTTCATAGGGAGCCATCCAGTCGGAACACCACTCGGCCACATTGCCGCTCATGTCATAGAGCCCCAATTCGTTGGGAAGCAGACGTCCTACAGCATGGATGGTATGCTCGCTGTTGACGCAGAACCAAGCATATTCATGCAACTGGGATCGGTCGCAGCCGGCATAAGGCTCTTCCTCACCTTTCACCTTTAACCTTTCACCTTTCACCTTAACTCCTCCTCGGGCGGCATACTCCCATTCGGCCTCGGTAGGCATACGGAAACGGAAACCGGTCATCTGGCTGAGGCGTGTGATGAAATGACGCGCATCGTCCCATGTGATGTTCGTCACCGGCAGCGAGTCGTTACCCTGGAACCGGGAGGGGTTCGCCCCCATCACGGCTACCCAGAGAGCCTGCGTCACCTCGTGACGGCCGATATAGAAATCGTCCACCGACACCTCATGTCTCGGACGCGAAGCCTCATAGCTGTATTTCTGCTCGCGAACATCAGTACCCATCATATAGCTGCCTCCCTGCACATACACCATCTCGAAGCGCAACCCGTCGGGCAACTTCACCACAAGCACACTGTCTTGCGCCTTCAACGAGAAAAAAGAAAAAAGAAAAATGAAGAATAAAGTTGCGCAAAAGAATTTGCACAACCCGACTGCGGCAGCCGAATTCTCCATTCTTAATTCTTCATTCTTCATTCCTCGCCGTGATCTTTGCTCCATTGCTCGGGATTCATACGCCAGGCAGAGAGGCTGTCGAGGTCCTCGTGGCGGATGTAATCCTGTTCCTTGGCCACACCCACCAGCGTGTCGTAGCAGGTAAGGGTCTTGAGTTCGACGTTCTCGGCAGCGAAATTGTCGGCGGCCACCTGCAAACCATAGGTAAAGATGGCAGCCATACCTTTCACCACACAGCCTTTCTCGCGCAGCGCACGCACGGCGATAAGACTGCTCTTGCCGGTCGACACCAGGTCTTCGATGACCACGACGGATTGTCCTTCGTGGATCTCACCCTCGATCTGGTTGGTCAAACCGTGACTCTTGCTCTCCGAACGCACATACACAAAGGGTTTACCCAGTTCCTGCGCCACAAGGGCACCCTGGGCGATACCACCGGTGGCCACACCGGCGATAACATCCACCTCACCCCAGGTATCACGGATGATATCCACAAAACGCTGGCGGATAAAAGTGCGTATCTCGGGATACGAAAGCGTGACGCGATTGTCACAATAAATGGGCGATTTACGGCCCGAAGCCCATGTGAAAGGATGCTCGTTATTGAGCTTTACCGCTTTCACTGTCAGTAAGTAATTGGCCATCTGTGCGGCCATGTCGTTATTTTGTACCATGCTGCAAAGATACATAAAAAAATATATATAGATAAAAATTTTTTTCACAACCCTTTTCATGTGCCGGATGAGCATCTATCATACCCGTTAAAACCACACATCGGTTAACATGTATTAACACTCTCACAAATGGGTGCAAAATGAGAAATTTTAACTTTTTTTTTGTATTTTCCGAAAAATATCTATCTTTGTCAATTGATTTTTAAACAAGGAACTATAAAAACAAACACTATATGAAGAAATTAGCAACTACACTTATGGCGCTGGCAACGCCCATTTTCGCATTTGCCAGCGAGGCTGACCTTGAAATGCCCAAGGGATTTGCATCTACGACCGATGCTTCCATCCTGTATTGGGGTTTCGCAGTGGTGATTCTGGGCCTGCTGTTCGGCTTCTGGCAGTTCAGCAAGGTGCGCAAGCTCAAAGCCCACAAGTCGATGCTCGAAATCGGCAATGTCATCTTCAAGACCTGCTCCACCTACCTGAAGCAGCAGGGCAAGTTCCTGCTTCTGCTCTTCCTCTTCATCGGTGCCGCCATCGCCCTTTATTTCGGCGTGCTGAGCCACATGAACGGCGGTGCCGTGCTGCTGATCCTGGCTTGGACGGTGATCGGTATCCTGGGCAGCTACGGCGTGGCTTGGTTCGGTGTGCGTATGAACACCTATGCCAACGCCCGCATGGCTTTCGCCAGCCTGCGCCGCCGTCCNNCCTCGGTGCCTCGGCCCTGCGTATCGCCGGCGGTATCTTCACCAAGATCGCCGATATCGGAAGCGACCTCATGAAGGTGGTCTTCAAGATCGGCGAGGACGACCCCCGCAACCCTGGCGTCATCGCCGACTGCACCGGTGACAATGCCGGCGACAGCATCGGACCCACCGCCGACGGCTTCGAGACCTACGGCGTCACCGGCGTGGCCCTCGTCTCCTTCATCCTGCTGGCTGTCCCCGAGATGGACATGCAGGTGAAACTCCTCGTTTGGATCTTCGTCATGCGTATCCTCGGCATCATCGCCTCGGTGCTTTCCTATTATATTAATGGCGCCATCGCCAAAGCCAAGTACAACAAAGCCGACGACATCAACTTCGAGCAGCCGCTGACCTCGCTGGTGTGGATCACCTCCATCATGAGCATCATCGGCACCTTCTGCGCCTCCTACTTCATCCTCGGCGACCTGGGCAACAACTGGTGGCTCGCCCTGAGCATCATCATCAGCTGCGGCACCCTCGGCGCAGCCCTCATCCCCGAATTCACCAAACTCTTCACCTCCCCCACCTCGAAGCATGTCAAAGAGGTCGTCAAAGCCTCTGAACAGGGCGGCGCCTCGCTGAATATCCTCAGCGGCCTCGTGGCCGGCAACATGGGCGGCTTCTGGACCGGTCTGGTATTCTTCGTGCTGATGGTCATCGCCTACTTCGCCTCCACCTTCTTCAACATCGAACCCGTCTTCGGACCCTACTACACCATCTTCGCCTTCGGCCTCGTGGCCTTCGGTATGCTGGGCATGGGCCCCGTGACCATCGCCGTCGACAGCTACGGCCCTGTGACCGACAACGCCCAGAGCGTGTATGAGCTCAGCCTCATCGAGGACGATGTAGAGAAGACCACCAAGGAGGTCGAGAGTGAATTCGGCTTCAAGCCCGACTTCGAGAAAGCCAAATACTACCTCGAGGCCAACGACGGCGCCGGCAACACCTTCAAGGCCACCGCCAAGCCCGTGCTCATCGGCACCGCCGTCGTGGGTGCCACCACCATGATTTTCTCCCTCATCCTCATGATACAGAAGACCCTCGGCATCGAACCC
>LXOW01463603.1_pt1 | contig 21244 bp, 18 predicted proteins | sample 1368591 | NCBI WGS metagenome assembly LXOW01 (sample SAMN04884650, study PRJNA319009) | bovine gut metagenome | isolation source: Cow rumen | host: Bos taurus | place: Italy: Legnaro (PD) | collected 2014-07-09
GACTTCTGCGTCCAGTTCGTCGACCAGTTCAACCAGAACACCGGCCAGCACCTCACCGCCGATGAATACCGTGAGCAGCTCCGCCAGTACTTCCCGCAGCTCAAGCGCTGGAAGAAGTAGCCCCCGCATCCGTGCGCGGCACCAAAACGGCTCATGTAATGCTCCCCGAACCTGTGCGGGGAGCATTGACAGCACTGCAAAGCCACCGCGCACCGGTGCGCGACCATTTTGCAGCCCTGCAACACAGTTTTGCAACGATGCACGGTGAAATTACAAAAACGCAACAAAGAATTGCACGGAAACAATAAACACAGACAGACAATGAAGAAGATAATGCTCCTATGCGCGACGATGGCCGCAATGTTCGTGTCCTGCTCAAAGGATTACGATGAACTTATCGTTGGTAAATGGAGAATCCAAAGCACTCAAGGTATGAGTCAAACAATTGACGATGGTAGTTCCGACCAACCTGCTGGCCAAATCGAATATGTAGATTACTGGGGTTGGGTGTTTGAGTCCGATGGAAATGGGTATGCTTATGAAATATCTAATGGGAGTGAAACAACAACGGGCATTTTTTCATATTATATAAACGGGAAAGAACTGCATATAAATAGTAATGGGGGTCAATTCGGTTGGAATATTGAGAAATTAAATAGTAGAAAACTTAGTTTGGGTAACCGAATTAATATGACAGACGTAGAAGGAAACTTTATTAGATATGATTATTGCTATCTGAATTTCAAGAGAGAATAAGATGAATATAGCAGTCTTCTGCGGTTCCGGATTGCCGGGCGGGTGTTTAGGAAGACAATAATAAATCGGGGTTGCTGAAAAGCAGCCCCGATTTATCTTTAAATTTGGCGTTATTTTATATCATCTCGACGCTGCGCTTGAGGAAGCGGCTGAGGGCTTCGCCTTTCAGTAGGCCGTTGCCCAAGAGGGCCAGGTCGGTGAGCTGGTGGACGAGTTCCTTCTGCTTCTTGCTGTCGGTCTCGTTGAGGACACGGCCGATGAGCGGGTGGTTGATGTTGACCACGAGGTTGTAGCTCTCCGGCAGTTCGCCGTAGAAGCCCATGCCGCCGCCCGAGGTCTGTGCCATCTCGCGGTAACGGCGCATAAACTCGCTTTGCGTCACCTGCATGGGAGCGTCATTCTCTTCGAGGCTCTCGAGCTGGACGGTGAACTTTTGCTTGTCAATTTCGCCCTCGATGATGGGCTGCAGCTTCTCTTTCTCCTCCTTGCTGAGTTTCTCAGGGATATTGTCGTCGTGGGGGATGAGTTTCTCCACGGTGTCGCTGTCCACGCGCACAAAGCGGCTCTTCTCTATCTTCTGCTCGAGAAGATTGATGAAGTGGCTCTCCAGCGGGCTGTCCATGAGCAGCACGTCGTAGCCTTTGGCCTTGGCCTTCTCGATGTAGGCGTGCTCCTCCTCGGCGTTGCTGGCGTAGAGGTAGCAGACGGTCTTGTCCTTGTCGGTCTGCAGGGCCTTGATTTTCTCGCGGTAGCTGTCGAGGGTGTAGTAGCTGCCGTCCACGCCCTTGAGCAGGTAGAACTTCATGGCGCGCTCGCAGAATTTCTCATCCGTCAGCATGCCGTACTGCACGAAAATCTTGATATCATCCCACTTCTCCTCCAACGCACTCTTCTCTTCTCCTTCCTTTTTCTTCGACATCTCTTCCAGCTTGTCGGCCACTTTCTTGCTGATATGCTGCGAGATCTTCTTCACGTTGCTGTCGCTCTGCAGGTAGCTGCGGCTGACGTTCAGCGGGATGTCGGGGCTGTCGAGCACGCCGTGCAGCAGCATCAGGTAGTCGGGCACCACGCCTTCCACCTGGTCGGTGACGAACACCTGGTTGCAGTAGAGCTGTATCTTGTTGCGGTTGGGGTCGATGGTCTTGCGCACCTTCGGGAAGTAGAGGATGCCCGTGAGGTTGAAGGGGTAGTCGACGTTGAGGTGGATCTGGAACAGCGGCTCCTCGAAGTTCATGGGGAACAGCTCGTGGTAGAACTTCTTATAATCTTCGTCTGTCAGCGAAGAGGGACTCTTCTTCCAAGCCGGCTCGGGGTCGTTGATGATGCGGGGCTGCTTCTTCTCCACACGTTTGGGTTTGCCGTCTTTGTCGCAATCGGTTTCGCTGTCGACCCACACGCTCTCCTCGCCGAAGCGGATGGCCACGGGCATGAAGCGGCAGTACTTCTTCAGCAGCTGCAGGATGGTGCCCTCTTCGAGGAACTCCTTGCAGTCGTCGGCGATATGCAGCACGATGTCGGTGCCGCGGTCGGCCTTCTTGTCCTCCTCCATGCTGAACTCGGGATTGCCCTCGCAGCTCCAGTGCTGGGCGGGCTCGTCCTTCCACGATTTGGTGAAAATCTCCACCTTGTCGCTGACCATGAAGGCGCTGTAGAAGCCCAGGCCGAAATGGCCGATCAGCGGTTCGTGGCTGTCTTTGTACTTCTCCATGAAGTCGGTAACGCCGCTGAAAGCAATCTGGTTGATGTACTTCTCCACCTCGTCGGCCGTCATACCGATGCCACGGTCGCTGACGGTGAGGGTTTTCTTCTTGCTGTCGATCTTCACGTCGATGGTCAGGTCGCCCAACTCGCCCTTGAAGTCACCGCGGGTGCTGAGGGTCTTCAGTTTCTGCGTAGCGTCGACAGCGTTGCTGATAAGCTCGCGCAGGAATATCTCGTGGTCCGAATAGAGGAACTTCTTGATTACCGGAAAGATGTTCTCGGTCTGTACGTTAAGTTTGCCTTGCATATCTATAATGTTTTTTGTTCGATTCAACAATAGGGGATAAGCAATAACCGTGCCAACGAAACGGGACTGCCATTTTGGCAGTCCCGTCATTTGCTGTATTATTAATCAGTACATTATCGGCGTCCGGTGCCGTCGGTGTATTCATAATATTGGGTCGAGGTTTCCCTTTCGTTCCCATACGTAGAGGTGCTTACTCTTTTCACTGGGTAGTCGCCGCTGTAGGTTAATGTGACGTTATCTTTGATTTGGTTGTTTTTCGACAGGTTGCTGCCAGAACTTCCTGAAGCAAGGAAGAAATCGGAAGGCAAGCATCTAAATACATTGACCTTGTTGTCATAAGTATAGGTGTGTGAATAGGTACTTGTGTCGCCCGATTCGGCATAATAATCCTTTTCATCTATGCGCACAATGTTACCGTTTTCCCAAATGTAGGTTTCTTCGTACCGATTATTATTAGAGCTTCTTGTTTCATATTTCTTAATAACTTGTCCGGCATCGTTGTAGGTGTAGACGTAGTTAGTCGTTCTCTGTTGACCGTCAGCTGTGGTACGGACACGAGTGGCTTTCACGATTCGTCCATTGTCGTCGTAGGTCGGTGTGTAGGTTTCGTTTTCTGGTGATGTGATTTTTGTGATGCGGCCGTCATTGTCATAGGTTATTTCTTCTGACGCGTTGTTATACCCGATTGTGGTCAGATGGTTGCCCGACCAAGTAAAAGTAGTCGAGTTTTCACGATAATCTGTGGTTGTCCATTCGCCGTTATCCTGCCTTTCAGTAATTAAGATTTGGGTGACTTTTGCCAGCTGTTTGCCGCCGGTGGGTGTGGAACCGCCTGAGGCACTGTTGCTGCTGTCGTCCTTGCTGCAAGCGGCGAGGCTCAGCGTCGCTGCCGCCATGAACATTAATGAAATGGTTTTAATTGCTTTTTTCATAATTTGTTGTTTAGGATTAATTGCTTCTTTTTTATCCATAATGCGGGGTTTGTACTTTTATTGTGCTGATGCTCTGCTTTGTTGCCGATTGAAGGGACAGGCCAACTGGCAGAGGTCGCAGCCTTGGGTGTAGCCGTGGGTTTCTACATCAGGAGGCAGAGGACGGTTGCGGTGGGTGGTGTAGTAAGAGGTGCATCGGGTGACGTTGAGCATGGAAGGTCCTTCGGAAGCAAGGGCCCGGTTAGGGCAGGCGGCGACACAGCGGTTGCATTTGGCACAAAAATCGGAGTATTCGGATTTTTCTGAACAATCGGAATATTCGGAGCACTCTTCGGTGGTTACGATTTCGCCAAGGTTGACCCAGGAGCCCCAGCGCTTGGTGACGAGGAGGGTGTGGCGTCCAATCCATCCCAGGCCGGCGCGGGCGGCCCAGTGTTTGTCGCTGATAGGCACGGTGTCGCAGCAACATTTACCGTCGATGCCCAGCCGTTCACGCAAGGAGAAAAGCATCTGCTTGATGTCTTTATGGTATTCGCGGGTACGGGCGTAGGCGGCGGTGCCGCCGATGTTATCGGGTGGGGGATAGGCGCTGACGCAGCAGATGACACTCTTGGCACCTGGAACGAGCAGGCGCGGATCCATGCGCTTGTCGGCATTGCGTTCCATGTAGTCGAGGTCGCCATGCCATCCGCGACGGAGCCACTCGTGGAGGGGGTATTCGTCATCGGTGAGGGCGTCGGCACGGGCGATACCGCAGTCGTCGAATCCGACGGCCAAAGCCAAACGCTTCACCTCTTCGCTATTCAGCATCCTGCTGATATTTCGCTTTCTTGCTGCCGTCGTAGAGCTCGAAGTGGAGGAAGCGGCAGTCGAGGGAGCCGTTCTGCACGGGAATCTTCTTCGAGGGGTGGAGGCCGATGTGCTTCATGGCCTCGAAGTCGCTGGTAATGAGCCACACATCGCAGTCCTTGCCGTACTTCTGCTTGAAGGTGTCGCCGAGTTTCTCATACATGGCGTTGAGGTCTTCGACCTTGATGCGCTCGCCGTAGGGCGGATTGGTGACGATGAGCGTCTTGCCCTCGGGAGGCTCCTGGTCGGCAAAGTCGCCGATATGGAGCATGACGTCCTTGTGCAGCTTGGTGTATTCAAGGTTCTTCTCGCACTGCTGGATGACCTGCTCGTCGATGTCGTTGCCCCAGATTTCGCCCTCGAAGTCGAGGACGCCGATTTTGAGGTCTTCTTCGTTCTTGACACTCTTCCACTCGCCGAGGTTGAATTCCTTCCAGCGCATGAATCCGAAGCGCTGGCGATAGTACTGGGCGGGGATGTTGTTGGCCATCATGGCGGCCTCGATAAGCAGGGTGCCGGAACCGCACATGGGGTCGTAGAAATTGGTGATTGCGTTATCGTGTGATTGCGTGATTGCGTTGTCCCAGCCGGCGAGTTTGAGGAGGCCGGCGGCAAGTACCTCGTTGATGGGGGCCACGCCCACGCCCTGGCGGTAGCCACGCTTGTGGAGCGAGTCGCCCGAGGCATTCATCAGCAGGGTGACATGGTTGTCGCGGATATGCAGATTGAACTTATAGTCAGGCTGTTCGGTGTCGATATTGGGGCGCTTGCCGAAGTTGCGGCGGAAGCGGTCGACGATGGCGTCCTTGGTCTTGAGGGCGGCATAGTAGCTGTGGGTGAACACCTCGCCGCTGGTGGTGCTGTCGATCATGAAGGTGCCGTCGACGTCGAGAATCTTCTCCCAGCGTATCTTGTAGACTTGGTCGTAGAGCTCCTGATCGTCGTTGGCGTCAAATTCGGCGAAAGGCTTTAATATCGCCAGCGCCGTGCGGCAGCAGTAATTGGCGCGGTAGAGGAGGCGCATGTCGCCCTCGAACTCGACGGCGCGGGCACCCACTGTGACGTTCTTGGCGCCTAACTGGCGCAACTCGTCGGCGAGCACCTCTTCGAGGTTGACCATGGTTTTGGCTACCATTTTGAACGTTTCCTTCGGGGTGCTTTCATTGGACACCACCTTACCGTGATTCTTTTGTATTATCATCTTTGAAAATTTGTATTCTGTCTTTGAATTCGCGTTTGGCTGCGCGGTTCTTTTGGTGTAGGCTCCCGTTGTAGATGCTGATATTCAGTTCGTAGCCCACCAGTAGGACGATGCAGCTGAAGTAAATCCACAACATGAGCACTAGCAGGGTGCCTATGGAGCCATAGAGCAGGTTGTAGCGGTTGAAGTTGTTGAGATAGATACCGAAGCCCCAGGTGAGCACGAAGAACATGCCTGTGGCAAGCACCGCGCCGGCCGAGAAGAAGCCCACGCGCTGCCGTTTGGCCGGTGCCATGTAGTAGAGGAAGGCCACGGCGAACAGGGTCGCCAATGACAGCAATATCCAGCGGCCTATGTTGAACATCAACGCGTTGCCTCTGGTTTCGTTGAGCCATCCCTGGCTGAAGATGAGTTGCAGCAGGTATTTATTGCCGATGATGAGCGCCAGCACCAGCACGACGATAATGTACATCACGAACACCATCAGTACACAGAGCAGGAAACGCTGGAAGAAGGGCCGCTTCTCGATGCTCTGGTTGGCGAAGTTGAGCGAGAGGATGAAACCGTTCATACCGTTGGCAGCCAGTAGGATAGAGGTAATGAAACCAATGGAGAGGAGGGTGGTGTGCTTGTGGCCCATGATGTCGTTGATGGTCGACGACAGGGGGCCGAATATTTTTTCGGGGATAATCTCGCCTAACCCGTTGAGCAGCTCGTCTTGCAGTCCGTCGACAGGGAGGTAGGCAATGAGAGAGAAAATGCAGATCAGCAGGGGTGGCAGGGCGGCGAGGAACGAGTAGGCGAGACCCTTGGCGCGCTGGGCCAAGCCACCGTTGAAGATGCCCACAAGGAAGTAGCTCAGCACGTCATAGAGCGGCACCCCTTTGCTCCCCGGTAAGGAGAAGTGATGAAGGAAATAGAGTGTCTCGCGCACCTTCCGTTTGTACATCAGGTGGCGGCCATAGCTTTTGGCCCTGAGACGCAATGCTCGTATCAGAACTTTGATTTTCATTTCTTTACGAGCGACAAGTCAAGGCTTTTGATGTGGTGGGTGAGGGCTCCGACAGAGATAAAGTCGACGCCTGTCTCGGCGTATGCGCGGAGGGTTTCGTCGGTGATGCCGCCAGAGGCCTCGGTCTCATAGCGGTGGTCGATGCGGCGCACGGCCTCGCGGAGGGTCGCGATGTCGAAGTTGTCGAGCATGATGCGGTCCACGCCACCGTGGTCGAGTACACGCTGTAGCTCGTCTAGGTCGCGCACCTCGATTTCGATGCGCAGGTCCTTGCCCTTGGTTTTCAGGTAGTCGCGGGTGCGGTCGATGGCAGCCTCGATGCCGCCGGCGAAGTCGATGTGGTTGTCCTTGAGCATCACCATGTCGTAGAGGCCGATGCGGTGGTTGGTGCCGCCGCCACAGGCCACGGCGTATTTCTCCAGCAGACGCATGTTGGGAGTCGTTTTGCGGGTGTCGAGGAGCCTGGTGTTCAACCCGTTGAGCATTGTTACCAAGCGGTGGGTCTCGGTGGCGATGCCCGAGAGACGCTGCATGAAATTGAGGGCTGTACGTTCGGCGGTGAGGATGGAGCCCGATGGACCCTCGACAGTCATCACCACATCGCCCTTCTTCACGGCTTCGCCGTCGTGTTTGAGGAGGCTTACCCTTAGACAGTTGTCCACGAGATTGAACACGCGCTCGCCCACTTCGGCTCCGCAGAGGATGCCCTCTTGCTTGGCCACCATCTTGGCGGTGCCGACGGCAGTGGGAGGTATGCAGGCCAACGTGGAGTGGTCACCGTCGCCGATGTCCTCCCGCAGGGCCATTTTGATGAGTTCGTCAAGGTTGTCTATCTGCTTCATAATACTCTGGCTCAATGTTATATATGGCGTTCTCCGAGGCTCGGAGCCGCTGTATTTGAAACAGCAAATATACACAAAAAAACCGAATTGCGAACGAAAAAAGATATTTTCCTGTTGGTGTCCGGTTACTGTTCGCTAGGGTATTTCTCCCATCGTTCTCCCATTGTTCTCCCATCGTTCTCCCATCTAAAATGGGAGAACGATGGGAGAACAATGGGAGAACGATGGGAGAAATGAGCCAGCGGATAGCTATCGGGGGCCATTTGGGGCATCAGGGGTCTTTGGTGCTTTGACCAAGCGAAAACTGAAAAGTTTTTTTCGTATATATAAAAAAAAGCGTATCTTTGTACCTTTGAAAGTATAGGTATAACGATGTCATATAGTTCTGTATCAATGCAAAGAGAGGATTGTATGATTTGAAAAAATGAATATGCAGATAGCTATCTCGGGAAATATCGGAGCAGGAAAGACGGAGCTGACAAGGCTGCTGTCGAAGCATTACGGCTACAAGGCCGTCTATGGGCCGTCGGAAGAGAACCCCTACCTCAACAGTTTCTATGAGGATATGCGACGCTGGTCGTTCAATATGATGGTGCATTCGCTCTATGCCAACATCAAGCAGATGTCTGAGCTGCATGCCGTGGGCGAGAGTTTTATCCGCGACCGCTCGCTCTACGACGACGCCTATGTGTTCGCCCCCAACCTGCAGAGCATGGGGTTGATGACCTCGCGCGACCTGGCCACCTATACGGGCCTCTTCGAGTTGGCCTACGACCTCCTGCCCAAGCCCGACCTCCTCATCTATGTGCGCGGCGACGTGCCGACGCTTATCCGCCATATTCAGAAGCGTGGCCGCGACTATGAGAGCGGCATACGCCTCGATTACCTGACCAACCTCAACAACCGCTACGAGAACTGGGCCCGCGAATACGAGGGCAAGATGCTCGTGGTGGACACCGATGAGTGTGACTTTGTGGAGAGCCGCGAAGACCTGGGGTGGATTATCAACAAGATTGACGCCGAGTTTAACAGTTTGTTCAAGCAGTAGAAATGAAAGTACTGGCCGTCATCCCCGCACGCTACGCCTCGACGCGTTTCCCCGGCAAGCCGCTGGCCCTGCTTGGAGGCCGACCCATTATCGACTACGCCTATACCGTGGCCTCCAACACCTCCGGTGTGGACACCGCCATGGTGGCTACCGACGACGAGCGCATCTTCCGCCACATGGTGGAGACTTTCGGCGAGGAGAGCGTCATGATGACCTCGACCGAGCATCGCAGCGGTACCGACCGTTGCGGCGAAGTGCTGCGCACTCTCCAGAGAAAGGGGCGCGAGTTCGACGTGGTGGTCAACCTGCAGGGCGACGAGCCTTTCGTGCAGCCGTTGCAGTTGCAGCGTCTCATCGCCTGTTTTGCAGACCCCTCGACGGCTATCGCCACTCTCAAGACCCGTATTCGCATCACCGAGGAACTCCTTTCTCCCAACAATGTGAAAGTGGTCTGTGCCGCTACCGGCAAGGCTCTCTATTTCAGTCGTCAGGCGATACCCTACCGCCGTGGTGTCGACACTGCGTGCTGGCTCGACGAGGGCGAATACTACAAGCATGTGGGCATCTATGCCTTCCGTAGCGCCACCCTGGCCGAGGTGTGCGCCCTGCCTCAGAGCACGCTGGAAAACAGCGAGAAACTGGAGCAACTGCGCTGGCTCGAGGCCGGTTATATTATCGCCGTGGCCGAGACCGAGTGTGCCAATATCGGCATCGACACGCCGGAGGACCTGGCGCTGGCCGAGAAAGAAATGAAGAAAAACGAATAAAATCAAGCAAGATATGAATATAACGGAACTAATCGTTGAGTTGTTGCAAAAGGGACAGAAGGTGGAACTGCCGGGTATCGGCACGTTCGATAGCGAGGTGCAGGCTCCCCGCCACGACCCTGCGACCAGGGTCTATTATCCCTCCACCCGCACCATTGTCTTCCGTCAGGGAACCACTGGTGACGAGAGCATTGTAGGCATTGTCGCCCAGCGCGAATGTGTGAGCGCAGAGGTGGCACGCCAGATGTGGCGCAACTATCTCGATGCCCTGAGCGACAAGCTTGCCCGCACTGGCAGCCATACCTTCGGAGAGCTGGGAACGCTCTCCAAGAATGGCGAGACCTACGGCTTCTGCATGGCTGAAGGACTGGTGATTGGTGCCAGTGGAGACGAGAAGCCTCTTGAAGAGGTGCGCACCTATGACCATAGCGACAGCGACGACCCCTTCGCCCAGTTCGAGGAGGCTCCGAGGGCCCCCAAGCCTGAGCTCAAACCTGAGCCCGAGCCTGTGCCTGAGCCAGAACCCGAGCCGGAGCCTGAACCTGAACCTGAGCCGGAGCCTGAACCTGAACCTGAGCCGGAACCTGAACCTGAACCTGAGCCGGAACCTGAACCTGAACCTGAACCTGAACCCGAACCTATAGTGGCTCCTGAACCCGAGCCCGTTGTGGCACCCAAGCCCCAAGAGCCCTCGGTCAAGGACGAGTGGGAAAAGGCAGTGAAGGAGATGGATGAGAATCCTGTCAAGCCCAAGAAGAAGCGCCGCAAGTGGCTCCTCTGGCTACTGCTATTGTTGATAGTGGCTTTGGCTGGTGGAGGCTATTACTATTACACGCATTATTACGTCAACAAGACCGAGGCTCCGGCAGAGGCCGAGACTCCTGCCAAGCCTGCCACCGTGAAGCATTTGGATGTCCCCGTCATCAATGCCTTCACGTTCAACCCCGACATGATTTCCTATAGTGGCCGCGACATCGCCAGAAATATCGAGACGGTGTGTGCCAATATGGCTGAATATGTCAACGAGTATCTTGCCAGACGTAACTTTGCTGTCGCCCGTGTACCGATGATGGATCGCGTGCGCCAATATTCCGCCGCACGGATGGGAGTCCTGTTGGGCGACCGCTTTGCTATGCAACGCTTCATCCCCTACGACGACTATATTTACCACCATACCGAGCCGTGGCTGAAGAAGGTCTATGCCAGCAGGGCATGCTACACTGTGCAGGGCGAGTTGATGAACGCCGCGCTGCTCGACGAGATGTTGGGACGTTTGGTTGAGGAGTTGGGCCTTGAGCCCGGTGTGCCGGCCCGTACCGCTGCCGAGGTGCAGCAGGTGAAGGAGACCGAGCGTGCCAAAGTGGCGCCGACCAACGAGACTCCGGTCGACGTGAACGTGCAGAAAGGCAGTAAGCAGGGCTTTGATATCGTGGCCGGATTCTATCTCAACAAGAGTACCGCAGTAAAACTGACCGCCCGTCTGCATGAGCAGGGCTGCGACGCCTATATCATCGAGAAGAACGACATGTTCTATGTCAGCATGGGCAGCGCCCCCACGCGCACCAAGGCCGAGGCACTGTACAACCATATCAAGAGCTGGTACGACGGCGACATTGCCATCAAGGAGTTATAATTCTATGGGTCACCACAAACTGCAACGGTTCGCCGAGAACCTCACATTCCCAAACCTCTTCCAGGTGGGTTTCGACCAGTTGGAAAAGGAAGGGTTTGCCTTAAGGGGACGGTGGCGTGAGCAGTTTAGCAACGACAACCCCATTACCCTGGAACTGGGCTGTGGCAAAGGCGACTACACCATCGCGTTGGCCCGCATTCACCCTGACCGCAATTACATCGGGGTCGATATCAAGGGTGCCCGCCTTTGGCGTGGAGCCAAGACCAGCAACGAGGAACAGATGAAGAACGTGGCGTTTATCCGCACACGCATCGAACTTATCGACCGTTTCTTTGCCGAAGGAGAGGTCTCCGAGATATGGATTACCTTCTGCGACCCGCAGCTGAAGAAGCCCAACAAGCGCCTCACGTCGCCTCGCTTTTTAGACACTTACGACCGTTTCCTCGCGCCAGGCAGTACGATGCACCTCAAGACCGACTCACAGGAACTCTATGATTACACCCTCAATGAGGTGCTGCCTGAACGTGATGTACAGGTGGTGTTCAGTACCAACGACCTCTACCACACCGACTACGAAGGGGAAGCCAAACTCACCCAGACCTTCTACGAGCAGATGTTCCTTGAAAAAGGCATGCCGATAACCTATATTCAATGGATAATCAATTAAACAAAATACAAACTAAATACTAATTTATTATGTCAGGACACAACAAATGGTCAAAGATTAAGAGAGCCAAAGGCGCAGCCGATGCCAAGCGCTCGAAACAGTGGAGCAACATTCTGAAACAGGTCACCATCGCCGTGCGCGAAGGCGGTCCCGACCCCGACAGCAACCCCCGTCTGCGTCTGCTCGTGCAGAACGCCCGCGGCTGCAACATGCCCAAGGACACCCTGCAGCGTTCCATCAACAAGGCCAACGACAAGGATGCCGCCCAGATGCAGGAACTTACCTTCGAGTGCCACGTCAGCCATGGTATCGCCCTCTTCATCGAGGCCCTCTCCGACAACAACAACCGTACCGTCGCCAACGTTAAGGCCATCATGAACAAGAATGGCGGCACGCTGGAGACCAATGGCAGCCTCGCTTTCCTCTTCACCCGCAAGGGCGTCTTTGTGGTGCCACGCAAGCCTGAGATGGATATTGAGGAGCTCGAGATGGAACTCATCGACGGTGGCCTGGAAGAGATGGAGGCCGACGACGAGTACCTGACCCTCTACACCGCCTACGAGGACTTCGGCAATATGGTCAAGATGCTCGAACAGAAGGGTATTGAGTGCGAGAGCGCCGAGTTGCAGCGTATCCCCAATACACTCCGTCAGGTTGACGAGGAGACCATCCGCAAAGTCATGAAGGTTATCAACATCCTCGAAGAGGACGACGATGTGACCAATGTCTACCACGACATGGAAATCCCCGACGACTTCGAGGAAGAATGATGTCTAAACTATACTTGGTACCGACACCCGTTGGGAACCTCGGCGACATGACCTATCGTGGCGTCAAGGTTCTCAAGTCTGTCGACCTTATTCTCGCCGAGGACACCCGTACCAGCCGAGTACTGCTGCAACACTATGGTATTGATACACCGTTGCAGAGCTACCATATCTTTAACGAGCACCAGACGGTGGCGGGTCTCGTCGAGCGACTGAAGGCTGGTACTACCATCGCTGTGGTTACCGATGCCGGTACTCCTGGCATCAGCGACCCGGGTTTTCTGTTGGTGCGCGAAGCAGTGAAGGAGGGCGTTGATGTGGAGTGTCTGCCAGGAGCCACGGCTTTTGTGCCGGCACTCATCGACAGCGGCCTACCCTGCGATCGCTTTGTCTTCCTCGGATTCCTGCCCCACAAGAAAGGCCGTCAGACCGCCATCAACGCCCTTGCGGACGAGGAGCGTACGATGGTTATCTATGAGAGCCCTTTCCGTTTGGTAAAGTTGTTGGAACAGCTCATTGAGGTGCTAGGTCCCGACCGCCAAGTCTCCGTCAGCCGTGAGATCAGCAAGCTTCATGCTGAGACTGCCCGTGGTACCTTGGCCGAGGTGCTAACCCACTTCCAACAAAAAGAAGTAAAAGGAGAGATTGTAGTAATACTTTCTGGATTATGCCGTTAGAAATATTCATCTTCCGTCTTGTAAGCGCCCTCGTCGCAGGTATCATCATCGGCGCACAGCGCGAACTCAAACAGCGACAGGCAGGTCTCACTACCAACTCGCTGGTGGCTGTGGGAGCCTGTATATTTATTTTGATAAGCGAAAGCGTCATTATGGCTGCCACTGCTGGCGATGGCCCGGTGAACAACGATAACCTTCGCGTTCTCTCACAGGTGGTCACAGGCATTGGCTTCCTTGGCGCGGGCGTTATCATGAAGAACGGCCTTACTATTCACGGCCTTTCCTCAGCCGCTACCATCTGGTGCTCCGCTGCCGTGGGTTGTCTCTGTGGCTATGGCATGTGGCGCGAGGCCCTTATCGCAGTTGCTGTCGTCATCCTCATCAACTGGGGCCTCAAGAGTATTGAGCTATACATTAAGCGTCTCCGTCACGGCAATCCAAAGGACGACGAAGACATCGCCCGATAATTTATTTCAGTGAGGTTTTTGGTACCCGTATGGGGAACCAACTACGGACGGGCTGGTCTAATCCCAGTCCGTTCATGTAGTTATAGGTCGCCAAGCGCAGTGCGGCTCCGACGGCGTCAATGTCGTAGTCGAAGCCCGGTTCCCAATCCACCTCGTTGTTGCAGAAAGGATTCGGTTCCAGCGTCATCCGACGGGCACCGTAAGCTGCGGGGTTGAGGCCGCTGGGGCTGTGGCATGTCATGGCGTAGCGGTGCCAGAAGGCGCTCTGGACGATGCCCTCGTCGAACATGCGGCGCACGGTCTCCAGGGCGTCGACGGTCTCCTGCAGCGTCTCGGTGGGGAAGCCGTACATGAGGTAGGTGTGCACCATGATGCCGGCGTCGCGCAGGTGGCGGCAGGCCTCGACGGTCTGCTGGATGGTGACACCCTTGTCCATGAGCTTCAGCAGGCGGTCGCTGGCCACCTCGAGTCCGCCGCTTACGGCTACTATGCCGGCTTCGGCCAGCAGGTCGCAGAGTTCGGCGGTGTAGGATTTCTCGAAGCGTATATTGCCCCAGAAACTGACGGCCAGACCACGTTTCAGTATCTCCTCGGACACCTCTTTAAGTAGTTTGGGCGGCAGTGCCTCATCCACAAAGTGGAAGCCCGTGTGGCCGGTCTGCTGCATGACGCGCTCCATGTGGTCGACCACGGTGGTGGCCTTGGGGGCGCGGTAGTTGCCGATATAGTCGAGCGAGGTATCGCAGAAAGCACAGCGATGCCAGTAGCAACCATGGGCCATCACCATCTTGTTCCACCGTCCTTGGCTCCACAGGCGGTGCATGGGGTTGGTCATCTCGGTGAGCGAGAGGTATTTTTCTAATGGCAGGTCGCTGAAGTCAGGACAGATGTCAATCTGCCCATTTGACCCATTATCCCCATTCATCCCATCGATGACTATCTCGTCGCAGAACTCATAGATGCGCTGGTCGGAGAGCTGACGCCATTCGGTATTGGGGAAGCCGCCGCCTATCTCGACGGTGGCGTTGGTGTGGGCCTTCAGCCACTGGCCGCAACGCAGCGCGCCATAGAGACATCCTGGGAAGGGTACCGTGAGACAGACACGGTCGGGATGAAATCCCGACACACACTCTTCTAATAATCCGAGCATTAAGCGGTCGATGGGCGATGGCTCAAGTTGAAGCTCGCTGTATAGTGGGTCGAAGGTGGGTGCGTCGTTGCTCAGGTACTCGGCGTAGCGCACGAGGTCAAAGTGGGGGTCAATGTGTTCACGGATATAGTCGGCGATGTCTTCGATAAAGAGGGTTGCCAGATGCATTGCCTTATCAGTGGTGCCGCTCACGCCAAACGACCACTCGAGGTTGTCTTCATCCAGTTGCTCAAACCGCTTTCCCTCGGGCAACAGTGAGCGGTTGGCAATCCTCGGCCCCAATGTGTCGTCCTGTCCGCGCAGGAATCGTTTGACGGGCTCTATCAGCCGTGCCTGCTCCTCCAGACCGATGCCCGCAAGGAACTCCCGCGACAGCACGCGGTCGGCCACCTTGATGCCGAGGTCCACCTGTCGCACCTCGTGGCCCTGCGTCCCGTAGTACCCCTTGAGGTACGCCGTGGCGGGATAGGGCGTGTTGAGCTGCGTGAGTGGCGGTGTGATGAGCAGGATTTGCATGATATTAAAAAAGCCCTCCGAGCCGACGGAGGGCTTTATCTTATGCTAATTTGATTATTTCTTTTTGCCTTTCTTGGTATTGGCGCTCTTGTCCTCGATGCCGAGTTTGGCTTTGATGTGGGCGGGGATGGCGTCCTTGTGAACCACGATGTTCATGGTTTTGTAGCGGACGAAGGCCTTGCTGCAGAAGAAGTTGCCGCCGAACTCACCGTTGTAGAGTCCCCAGCTGTTCTTCACCATGTAGTACTCGTTGCCCATCTGGTCCTTGGCGGTGCCGAAAATCAGCATGCCGTGGTCGTCGGTGGTCTCCCAGTTGTCGTAGGCCTGCTGGCGCTCCTCCTGGGTCACCCAGCGCTGCGGGGTGGGGTGCTTGGCGGCCTCGTCGGCAATCTCGCCGGCCTTCATGCCGCTCCACTTGGCCTGGTCGCTGCCCACGCCGGCCTTCGGGGCCTCGGTGGCGGGCAGGACGGCGAAGCCCTTGCGGCTGTAGCGGAAGCCGGGCTCGCTGACGTCGGCGCCCCAAGCCACGGTGTAGCCGTTCTCGATGGCATAGTCAAAGACCTCCATCATCTCGTCGAGCGGCAGGTTCCAGCTCAGGCCCCAGCGCCAGTTGTCCTGGATCTCGATGACGAACTGCTCGTAGAAGGGATGGTGGGTGTAGCTGGTGATGCTCACATAGTCGTCGGGGTTGAGGCCGAGGCTCTCGCCGAAGCTCTTCGGGGTGTACTCCTTGCCGTTGTATTTGAACTTCTCGGGGATGGGGCCGAGGTAGGTCTCGTGGACGGCGGCGATGGCCTTCTGCCACAGGGGCTGGCCGTCGGGGCTCATCTGGAGTTTCTTCAGCTTGCCCTTGGCGATGGCCTCGACCATCACGTCGGTGAGGGCGCTGAGCTCGGTGTGGTTGCTGAGGGTGTCACCATACATCTTGCCGGCGGGCATCACCTCGTCGGGCACCATGCCGTAGTTGCGGAGGCAGTAGATGACATCGTTGAAGGCGCCGCCCTGGCTGAAGCTGACGTCACCGTGGGTACGCACGGCGGCATAGGCGCGGTCGTTGTAGGTCTTCTCGACCACATACATCTCGCTGAGGTCGTACTCGCCCTTGCCCATGCGGAGCAACTCGCTCTCGAGGAAGGCGATACCGCTGTAGCTCCAGCAGGTACCGGCGTTGTTTTGGTTCTTCACTGAGGTGATGGGCAACATCTTGATGGTGTCGAACTTGTAGCCCTCGTCCTCTTTCTCTTTCTTCTCGTCCTGTGCAAACACGGAGGTGGCGCAGATGGCAATAGCGCCAAGGAATAGGAATGCTTTTTTCATTTGTGTATTATTTGATTTATTTTTATTAATTGCGCAAAATTGCGATGCAAAGATACGAAATAATCTTGATGTGGCAGAATATTTTTATCGTCTTTCCAGTATATAACTATAATCAGCCCAATAATCATGCTCACCTGGGTAGTATCCATGTATAGGGCAACCTATTCTTGACACAATCATCTTTTTTCCAGTTAGCTCATCCAGTTTATATAAATAAGTTTCTTCTTGACAGTCAGTATTGATTCGTCCAGTAATATAGAGTCTGTCATCATTAATACTGTAGGTAAACAAAACACTGTCAGACTTTGACTCACAAGACGCACTAATATAGTTATGAACCATCAAACCAGAATTGTCTTTTTCAAAGGATATTTTGACAACACCCATCCCCGACGCATTACCAATGGAGAAAGTGTTGCCATAGTTTTCACTCTCGTAAATGCTCCCATAGTATTGAACCGTCTCTGTTGTACGTTCCCATTTGCCAACTATGAGTCCATCGCTGTTTTTTTCGCTACAGCTACTGGAGCACACTGCTAAAACGAAAGAAGCTATCCAAACCAATAAAATATTTTTTTTCATCTCAATTTTTTTTTTACTTGTTATCACTCTTCCGGGGCGAACATCGGATCCCAGGCGGGGAGCATGATGGGCTGCTGGTCCATCATCTTCAGGATGTTGGCGGGGATGTACTTCTCCTCCAGCACCACGCGGAACATGTACTCATTGAACCAGTCGTTGGTCATGATGAGGTTGCCCTGCCAGCCGTAGTTGGGTCCCCAGCTGTTCTCAACCATCCATTTCACGGGCTTGCCGTCCTTGTCGAGGTCGACGGCGCTGAGGGTCATGGCGTGCGAGGAGCCGCTGGCGAAGGTGGCCACGCGCTGCTGCTTGTCCATGCCGAAGGTGGTGCCCATCAACGACTCGTAGTCGTAGTTGTTCATGTCCATCAGGCCGTTGTCGCGGTTGAGGAACTTGCCCACGTCGCAGCTGAAGTACATCATGGTGCTGTCCTTGATAGAGGCGATGCACATGGGGGCGATGTCCTCCATCGGCAGGTTGAGGTAGCGCCAGTTCTGGCCGTCGTAGACATGGCGGTCGTATTGGATTTCATACACTTTGTAGTACTCGCGGGTGGGGTCGTTCATCACCATGTAGTACTTGGAGAAGTCGGTCTTGGCGAACTTCTCGTAGAACTCCTTGGGGGTGTAGGTGGCGGTCTCCACAATCTCGCCCTTGGCGTCCTTCTGCTGCCAGGTGAACTGTGCGGGGGGCTCGCCGAAGGTGAGGGCCAGCATACGGTAGATGGTAGCCAGCATCTCGGTCTTCTTGACCTGGAGTTTTTGCGGGGTCATGCCCTTCTGGGCAGCCATTTCACGGAGCATCAGGCCGTCCTCACGGAGCTTGAGGGCCAGCAGGTTGCTAATGCTGGAGGTGTTGTTGGTGTTGTAGGTCTCGGGCATCACGTCGCTGGGCACAAGGCCGTACTTGTCGATGAGGTTGGCCACGCCGGTGAACTGGCCACCGTCGCCGATGGGGTTCTTGAAGAGCCATTCCACCTCCTGGTCGTTCATGGGTTTCTTGTAGGTGTCGATAACGGCCTGCAGGAAGAGGTTGCTCTTCTCCAGCTGGTCGTAGAAGAAGAGGTAGGCCTGCGAGAACTGGAAGTTGTCGGGCAGGTTGTGNNCGGTTCGAGAAGTGCGAGTCGAACTTGGTGGCGTTCTCGTAGTTCATGGCCAGCTTGTTGGGGGCGTTGTTGACCATGATGTTGCGCAGGGCTTTGTCGGATGCCGAGCCGCCGAAGCCTTTCTTCATCTGCTGCATCATCTCGGGGGTGATGCCGCCGTTGTACTCAGGCTCGGCCTGTTTCTTTTTCTGGGCCGTCGCAACTCCACCAACAAGGAGTGTGGCGAGGGTTAATGCTATGAATTTCTTTGTCATAAAATATTGTGTAATTATTTTTTCTCGCAGTGTAACAGTGTCTCGGTCGTATAGTAGTTGGGAGAATCTTGATCATGCCTAATCAAAACGGTTTTCTCCGAAATAACCACTTTGTTTTCCGAGATGCTTTGTATAGTGTATTTGGGATTGTCTGTAGTCGTTGTGATAACACCCATATTGTCGTCAACAGTGTAAGAGAAAAATGTTGTGTCAGCTCCAGATCCTTCAATGGTGCACCAATTTTCAATCATCATTCCTGTCTTGTCTTGGTTGAAAATAAACTGCAAATCTAGACGAGGTGTTGATTCTTCAGTCGAATGATAATCATAATCATGGAGGGAGGATTGCATACCTACCACCTTCCATGTTCCAATGATGTTTTCGCTACCGTTGATGTCTTCGTTACCGTCCTTGGAGCAAGAGGTGAACGCCATTCCTGCCAGCATGGCGCCGAGTACTAATGCTAAATAATTTTTTTTCATAATAAAATAGATTATTTTGTTTTCGCGGTGCAAAGATACATTTTTTTTCTGACATGTCGGGCGTTTGTGAAAAAATTGACAAAAAAGTTAAACAATTTTGTCTGTTTTTTTGCCATCGGCACCCGCTTTTTGCGGGTGCCTTTTCTTACGTAATTATCATATAAATAGAATGTTACTGTATAACAAAAGGGTGATATATACAGGCTGCGAACTCCCTACCAACTCCCTATCAACTCCTACCCAACTCCTACCATGGTAGGAGTTGGGTAGGAGTTGATAGGGAGNNAAATTAATTTGTATTTTTGCAGCCGATATGAAGAAAATTTGGATAGCCATTACAAAGCTTGGCGGATGGAAATTCATCCTGCCCGAAAAAGGTTCGAGACCTGAACTCGAACGCTGTGTTTTTGCTACGGCGCCACATACGTCGGTGGCTGATTATCTGGTAGGTACAGCCTATATGTGGAAGTTGGGTGTTAATGGAAAAATCTTTATCAAGAAAGAGTTTTTCTGTTGGCCATTGGGTGGATTGCTGCGTAAATTGGGTTGCATTGCCATCGACCGGGGTAACCGTCATAACGATATGATTGGTACTGCAGTACGTGAGTTTGCCAAGGGCGGTCCGTTGGCTATTGCCATCACACCCGAAGGTACGCGTAAGGCGACAAAACGCTGGAAGCGTGGTTTTTGGGAGATTGCCCATCAGGCTAACGTTCCTATCATTCCGGCTTTTCTGGATTTTGGCAAGCGCCAGGTGTATCTGGGCGAGGCTGTTTGGCCCACCGACGATGCTGAGGCCGATATCCTGAAGATTCGTAGGATGTATAAGAAAGAAATGGCTAAAATGCCGGAAAACTTTATTGAAGTGGAATAAAAAATATCACAATATGGTTAGAAGAATCTTTGTTGAGAAGAAGGCTCCATTTGCCGTGAAGGCCAAGGAGTTGAAGAATGAAATGAGTGAATACCTCGGTATCGAGGCTGAGGAAGTACGTGTGCTCATCCGCTACGACGTGGAGAATGTGAGCGATGCTACCTTTGCCCAAGCCAAACAGACAGTCTTTAGCGAGCCTCCTGTTGACGAGATCTATGAGGAGGTTTTTCCGCACAAAGAGAGCGACTTCTGTTTCACTGTGGAGTACCTTCCTGGTCAGTTCGACCAGCGTGCCGACAGTGCCGAGCAGTGTGTGAAACTTCTTAACGATGCCGAGGAGCCTATCATCAAGAGCGCTACAACTTACGTCATAAGCGGCAAACTGAGTGACGAGCAGTGCCAGGCTGTTGTCAAGCATTGTGTGAACCCTGTGGACAGCCGCGTGACCGACGAACCCAAGCCCGACACTCTCGAGGATCATTTCGATGAACCTGCTGATGTGATTGTCTTTGATGGTTTTAAGGACAAGAACCTTAACGACACTAAGGACCTTAAGGACTTTAAAGACCTTTATGAATTCCTCGGTCTCGCAATGACTTTCGCCGACTTCAAGCATATCCAGCGCTACTTCCATGACGAAGAGCACCGCGACCCCACCATGACCGAAATCCGTGTGCTTGACACCTATTGGAGCGACCACTGCCGCCACACCACCTTCGCCACCGAGCTGAAGGATGTGAAGTTTGACGAAGGCTACTATAAACCCCTCATCGAAGGCGCCTTCAAACAATACCTTGCCGACCACAAAGAACAGTATGCCGGTCGTACAGACAAGTTTGTCTGTCTGATGGATATCGGAACCTTGGCCGCCAAGCGTTTGAAGAAAGCTGGCATCCTCGACGATCAGGAACCCAGCGACGAAATCAACGCTTGTTCCATCGTGGTGCCCGTTGTCATCGATGGCAACGAGGAAGAGTGGCTTATCAACTTCAAGAACGAGACCCACAACCACCCCACGGAGATTGAACCCTTCGGAGGTGCTGCTACCTGCCTTGGTGGCTGTATCCGTGACCCTCTTTCTGGCCGCACATATGTCTATCAAGCTATGCGCGTCACTGGAGCCGCCGACCCCACGAAGCCCCTCAACGAGACGCTTCCCGGCAAGCTGCCGCAGCGCAAGATTGTCACCACCGCCGCCCACGGCTACAGCAGCTACGGCAACCAGATAGGTCTTGCCACAGGACTGGTGAACGAGATATACCATCCCAACTATGTGGCCAAGCGCATGGAGATAGGTGCCGTCATCGCCGCCGCTCCGCGTCGCGCTGTGCAGCGTCT
>LXOW01149583.1_pt1 | contig 21192 bp, 16 predicted proteins | sample 1368591 | NCBI WGS metagenome assembly LXOW01 (sample SAMN04884650, study PRJNA319009) | bovine gut metagenome | isolation source: Cow rumen | host: Bos taurus | place: Italy: Legnaro (PD) | collected 2014-07-09
AGATGTGTATAAGAGACAGCTCCCCGCCTACTTCGCCGGCGAAGGCATCGGCCCCGAAGCGGACTTCGAGACCCTCAACGCCCACGTCGCCCGCCTGGTCGAACGCCGCAACACCCGCGAAATCCACCGCGAGATCGCCACCACCCCGCGCGACGCCTGGGACCGCGCCGTCGCGGAAGGCCGCAACAAGCTGCGCCCCGTCCCTCGCGACAGCTGGTGGGAGTTGGTCTGGTCGGAGTGGACGCGGACGCTGGTCGGCCCTCGCGGACGCGTGGCGCTGGGCGAGCGCTATCTCCCGACCCAGTGCGCGAACGGCACCAAGGNNTGAACAAACCCAACCATGGCACCCATCCAATCATCCTCTTCACAGACCATCCAACCCTCCTCAGAACCTGAACACCCGTCCCGCAAAAGGGACGCCCCCTTGCCCCCACCCATTCCGGTTTTGATCTCCACAAATTTTCCGGTTTTGAAATCCACGCGACATGCCGGTCTCTTCTTCTTGCAAAATCGCCCGAAGGACACCATTATCACTTTTGCCATGCAAGCAACGGACAAGGAAAACATGCCATCATCTTCTGCCAAAACCGCCATCATAATCGGCGCCGGTCCCGCCGGCCTGACCGCCGCCTGGGAATTGCACCGCAAATCGAAGGACTGGCGCGTCATTGTCCTCGAAGCCTCCCCGGACATCGGCGGCATCTCGCGCACCGCCGTCTGCGGCGACTGCCGGATCGACATCGGCGGGCACCGCTTCTTCTCGAAGTCGCAGGCCGTCAACGACCTCTGGGCGGAGCTGATGCCGCTCCAGGGGGCGCCGTCCAAGGACGACATCCTCCTCGGCCGCGACTGCCGTCCCGCGCCCGGCGGGCCCGATCCCGAGAAGGACGAAATCGTCATGCTCCGCCGCAACCGCGTCAGCCGCATCTACTACAACCGCCATTTTCTCGACTACCCCATCTCCATCAAGCCCGCCACCTTCGCCGCGATGGGCCTTGTCCAGACCTGGAAGGCCGGCTGGAGCTACCTGTACAGCGCCGTCTCCAAGCGCCCCGAGAAATCGCTCGAGGACTTCTACATCAACCGCTTCGGAAGCGTCCTCTATTCCATGTTCTTCGAGGACTACACCGAGAAGCTCTGGGGCATCCACCCCTCGAAGATCGACCCGTCGTGGGGCGCCCAGCGCGTCAAGGGGCTCTCCCTCTGGAAGGCGCTCCTCAACATCTTCATCCCGAAGGGCGGCAAACGCGAAACCTCCCTCATCGAGGAGTTCCTCTATCCCAAGCGCGGCCCCGGCCAGCTCTGGGAAACGCTCGCCGCCCGCCTCGCCGCCGAAGGCGTCGAAGTCCGCCGCAACGCCCCCGTCGCCGGACTGCGCACCGACGGCGGCCGCGTCACCGCCGTCGCGCTCGCCGACGGCACGACGCTCCCCTGCGACGCGGTGTTCTCCTCGATGCCGGTCAAGGACCTCGTCGCGGCCTTCGGCAACGCGCCGGACGACGTCGCGCGCATCGCCGCCGACCTCCCCTACCGCGACTTCGTGACGGTCGGCCTCCTTGTCGACCGCCTCGCCATCCGCAACCAGACCAAGCTCAAGACCCTCAACGGCATCGTTCCCGACACGTGGATCTACGTCCAGGACCGCGGCGTCCGCATGGGCCGCATCCAGANNAGGCGAACCCGTCCGCAAGAGCGTCCGCCTGAAGGTCAAGAAGGCCTACCCCGCCTACTTCGGCACCTACGCCGAGTTCGGCAAGGTCCGCGCCTGGCTGGACACCATCCCGAACCTCTACTGCATCGGCCGCAACGGCCAGCACCGCTACAACAACATGGACCACTCCATGCTCTGCGGCATCGAAGCCGTCCGCTCCCTCCTCGGCGGCACGGACAAGTCCGCCGTCTGGAACGTCAACACCGAGAGCGAATACCATGAAAGCAAGTGACGGCCGCAAGGTCCTGTCCTGTCTACCCATTGCAATTGCCGTCCTGGTGTTGCTGTTCTCCGTCCGCGGGGACAGCCTGTGGATGGACGAAGGACAGACCCTCACCCTCCTGACCCACGATTCGTTCTCCGGCATGCTTCGCGACCTTGCCACGCGCGGCGGCGCCGTCAGCGGCCTGCCGCTCTATTTCGTGTTCGAATTCTTTTGGTGCAAGCTGTTCGGACTGGGAGAATTCGCCATGCGCTCGATGAACTACGTCTTCGCCGCGTGCATCCTCTGGGGGGCCATCCGCCTGGCGGCGGAAGCCAGGCTCCCGCGCTGGTCCGTTCTCCTCCTCTCCGTCCATCCCGTCCTCGTCTACTACATGAACGAGGCGCGCCCCTACGTCGCCCTCTACGCCTGCGGCCTGTGGGGGTTCCTCTTCCTCTTCCGCTACGCCGCCGCCCCGCGCAAACGCCATTTGGCCGGCTTTTTCTTCTGCCTGTTGGAGGGATGCGCCCTCCACATGATGTTCCTCTTCGCCGGTGCCGCCTATGCCTGCTTCCTGCTGTACCTGCTGCGCACGAAAAAGCTGGTGCTCCGGGACCATCTGGCCGCGGGATTGCCGTTCGCCCCCTTCTTCGCCGCGCTCGGAGCCTACTACCTGCGCTTCGCCCTGGGCGCCCCCGAGCTGGGTTTCCCGACCAGCCCGCTGGCCGGAGTTTTCCAGATCGGCTATTATTTCGCCGGGCTGGGCGGTCTCGGCTGGTCGCGGCAGGCCCTGCGCACGCTCGACTTCGCGCTCACGCCGCGCCTGGCCCTGGAACTTGCCGCCGCCCTCCTCGCCTGGCTGGCGTTCCTGGTGGGCTGTTTCCGTTCCAAGGTGTTCCGCAACGCCCGGACATCGGTGGTATTCGCCGGCGCGGCCACCACCCTGGTGGTCTTCCTCGCCGCCAACATCCTCCTCAAAACGCGTTTCTGGGAGCGGCACATCATCTATCTCCTGCCCGCCTTCCTGTTCGTCATCGCGTCGGCCGGACGCGACATCCTGGAGACGCATCCGGGGCGCTTGGCGAAGATTGCGGTATTCCCGCTGCTGGCCGTGTTCCTCCTCTCCTCCTGCAATCTTATCTGGCTCCCCGAATACCAGAAGGAGGACTACCGCTCCGCCATCGCGATCGCCCGCTCGCTGGAACCCGACCACATTTTCTTCCAGGGCAACCGGTTCACCCTCGACTACTACGGCCTTGCCGGCGTCTGGGGGCCCGGCGTGGCCCGGCAACCGGAGGAGCCCATCGAAGCCGACGTGAACATCTCGACCCTGTCCTGGGAGGGATTGCGCACGTTGCTGGAGCGGGTCCAAGGCCGCACCGTCCTGATTCTTCTCGACCGCGAAGAATTCGACACCGCCGGGTTCTACAAGGTGCTTTCCGGCGCAGGCCGCCGCGTCAACGGCTTTGCCGTCGTCGAGGCCTCTGCCATCCCGCCGGAAGCTCTCTCTCCCGAGACGAATCCTATGTGGAACCACGCCGCCCTGGCTTGGTAAAAGGCGATAAGGAACACGATGAACACGAAAAATCGGGAAAAACGCAAACGCATCCTCATCTACTACACCCGCTTCGACGAAAACACCCTCGGCGGCGGCGAGTACCTCCCTCTCCTGCTTGCCTCTGCGTTGCAGGACTCCTGCGACATCACCTTCGCCCTCGACTTTCCCTCCGACGTCGCCCACGTGGCCGGCCTCTACGGGATTCCGGTCGACGGCAAGCGCCTCGAGACCGTCATTGTCAAGCCCCAGGGCGGCCTCGCCGCACGCCTGGACACCTTCCTGCCCGTCTTCCGCACCTGGAACCTCAAGCGGCTCGCGCGCAAGGCCGATGTCTGCATCTCCACGATGAACATGTTCGACTTCGGCAAACCGGCCCACCACGTCATCGCCGGATTCCGCCATTTCGGCGACAACGCCTTCGACGACTACTATCTCCGGCGTCCCCCGAAAACCGGCTTCGCCCTCCTTTGGCGCAAGACCCGCACCTTTCTGGCCGAAACCATCCTCCGCCCCCTCTTGGGCATCCGCTCCACCCGCAAGATCCTCGCCGACCACCGCGAACGCATCCACCCCTATTCCCAATACGTGTTCGACACCGTGCGCGCCTTCTACGGCCCCTTCAACGGCGAAGTCTTCCTCCCGCCCACGCTCTCCGAATTTTCCGCCCCCCGCGTTCCCCGCGATCCCCTGAAGATCGTCTACATCGGTCGCATCCATCCCCAGAAGCGCGTTCCCGACATCGTCGCCATCGTCGAGGCCGCCCGCGCCGCCACCGGTCTCGACCTCCAGCTCCACGTTGCCGGAACCCTCGGCCACGACGGCAACCACACCGCCCTCCTCCGCCGTCTGGCCGGCGAAAAGCCCTGGTTCCATCTCCCCGGCCCGCTCTTCGGCGACGCCAAGGAGGACTTCCTCCACTCCGCCACCTACGCCATCCATGCCGAGCGCGAAGAACCCTTCGGCATCTCCATCACCGAATACCTCAAGGCCGGACTCGTCCCCGTCGTCCCCGACATGGGCGGCACCTACGAAATCGTGGACACCCCCGAACTCTCCTACGCCACCGTCCCCGCCGCCGCCGACATCCTCGCCCGCCTCCTCCGCGACGACGCCTTTCGCTCCCGCATGCAGGCCCGTTGCGCCGAACGCGCCAAGCTCTATTCCCGAGAGGCCTATTTCGAACGCCAGCGCGCCTTCGTCGCCGAGCTCCTCGGCACCCCGCCGCCGGGGGCCTCCACGCCAAACGGAACAAGTCCGTCCCCATGACCCCTCCTCCGGCAATCCAAACGACCGGATGCCCTCCCATGGGGCGACCTCGGATGGAAAATCGCGATTCAGGCATTGACGCCGTCAAGCTCCTGGCCATCGTGTTCGTGATCGTGCACCACATCGTGGATTTCGGATTCGTGATGCCGGATGCCGCGGGCGGCTTGTTCCGGTTCGTCTGGTATCTGGTCCACAATGTCGCCGCCACCTGTATCGACCTGTTCGCGCTCGCAACCGGATACCTGTGCGTCAAGTCCTCCGGGAGCGTCCGACGGCTTCCCGTCCTGTGGGTGCAGGCCGTGGTCACGGGAGCGGTAGTTTGCATCCTCTGCCGGCTGGCCGGTGTGCATGTCGCCACGTACGATTGGTTGCGCACGTTCCTGCCCGTCGTCACGGGGGAGTACTGGTATTTCACGGCCTATTTCGCGGTCTGCCTCGTGGCACCCTTCGTCAACCCCGGTGCGAGGGGCCTCGGGAAACGGTTGTTTGCCCTCCTGCTGGCGGCCTTGTTCATCTGCATCTCGGTCCCGTCCATCCTGGTGCCCGGCGATCCGTTCGTCATTCGTCACGGATACAGCTTTGCGTGGTTGCTCGTCCTGTACCTTTTCGGGGCGTATTGGCGGTTGCACGTTCCCGCGCCGCCGCGTGCGGCCACATGCTGGGTGGTCCTGGGAGCCTGTTCGCTTTCCTTCTTGGTTCCGTCGATCGGCAAACGCGTTTTCGCGGGAGCGTTGGGCGAGTGGTTCGGCGGCATCAACCCGGTGTATCCGTCCTCCCCGTTCACGTTGGCGATGGCGTTGGCCATCTTCGGCCTCTGCCGCTCCGTCCGGGTGCGGTCCCCCCGGGGGCGGCGCGTTCTGGCCTCGCTTGCCGGTCTTTCGTTCGGCATGTACCTGTGGCTGGTCCATCCCGTTTTCTGGAACGGGTTCTGGCAACCCTGCCTGCATCGGGTGGAGGTTCCCACGCTGCCGCGTTTTCTCGTCCGCCTCCTGCTGGTGTCGACTGCGGCCTTCCTGACGGCAGGCATTCTCGAATCAGTCCGCCAACGGCTCTTCCGCACCGTGGAAAATCGCATCCGCCACCGTCCGGGAGCGGGTTTCTGACTGCCCCGCCGCCGCTCTCTCCATGCGCCCGAAAACTCCATCCTGGCTGGCCGCGGTTGCCGACGGGTTGCTTCCTCCCCGGGGGCGCATGCCGGAGAAACCGGACGGTGGCAGCGCGCTGTTGCGGCTCTTGGCCATGGCGGCCGTCATCGCCATCCACGTGAACTCCTTTTTCCCGCTTTCCGGTGCCGGGGACACCGTCCGCCGGCTGGCGTTGCTGGGGACGGCGTGTTGTTTCTGGTGCGTGCCGGCATTCGTCTTCCTGAGCGGATACCACGCCATGGACGGACTGGAGACCTTGTCCGTCCGCACCTATTGGCGGAAACGCCTGGGCCGCATCCTCGTTCCCCTCCTGTTCTGGGGCCTCGTGTTCACCTGGATGCCTACGGGGAGCGGCTGGCATGGCATCCGGGCCGTCGCGCACGACTGGTGGAATTGCGCCCCGGCTTTCCACCTTTGGTACATCTTCATGCTTGCGGGACTCTGTCTCCTGGCACCGTTGTGCGGACGTCTGGCGAAATACGGTCCGGCCTGCGCCGCCGTCGCCCTGTTCCAGGTGGCGGTGATGGCCGATCCGCTGTTTTGGAGTTCCGGCGTTTTCCGTCATCCCCTGTTGATCAGCATCCCCTACATGGCCCTCTTCACGTTCGGTTGCCGTTTCTCGTTCCGCGGAATCGGCCGGATCGCCGGTCTCCTGGCCGCCCTGTCCTGCGTGGCCTATTTCTGTTGCATGGCATACGTTTCCCTCCGCGGCGCGGGGCGCTTTCCCTATCCGGTCTTCCATTATCTCGGCATCGGCGGCGTCTGGGGGGGCATCTCCATGTCCGTGGCCCTTCTCCATGCCGGCCGGTCGTTTTCCCCGGTGCTTTCCGCGCGCCTGTACCGGCTGTCCAAAGCGGTCTTCGGAACCTATTTCGTCCACACCATCGTCCTGACGGCGTTCGCGAAAGTCCTGCCGGCGGGGTTCGCCGATGCCGCCTGGGGCCGCTTGGTCCTCCTCCTCGCGGCCTTCGCCGCAAGCATGGCAATCGCCGCACAGCTGCTGAAAATCCCCTTCCTCAGACGCGTGGTTTGAGCGCACGGTCTGATTCGCGTTTCATTGGAATTCCTTAGCACAGTTGGAGTGATTCAAGAAATGTGACCGTTTCTCTGTCCGGAAACGCCTGTTTGATTTCTTGAACTGCTCTATTGTCCCGGCCAAGGATAATGACAAACCAATCCCCGGGAGAGAGAGCGTCCTCGTCCCCCGCGGCGCGTGGAGGGACACGTACCCTTTTTCCGCGCTCTCCCCGCCCGCCCCTTCGCTACCGGAACCTGTCCGGCAACCACTTGTCGAGCAACTCGTCGAGCTTCCCATTGGCCTTCCACTTGTCGAGGGCGGCGTTGGCGGCGGACAGGAGCGAGGGGTTGTCTGGATGGACTGCCCAGGCGATGTCCTGTTGTTGCAAGGGGTAGGGGATGACTTCCAGTACGCCCGGATGCTTGGCCGACAGGTCCAGCACCGCCGCTAGGTCGTCGACGTAGAGCGAGTAGCGGTTCCCGGCGAAGTCCTCCGGCACCGCGTCGTAGTCGGTGATGGGCACCACCCGAGCCCGCATGCAGTGCTTCCGCACGAAAGTCTCGCCATAGGTGTGGCGGAGAACGCCGATGGAGGCGTTGACCGAGAGGATCTGCGAGGCGGAACCGTACGATCTCGCCCAGCCCTCCCGGGTGACGGCGACGAGCGGATTGTTCAGGTACGGCTTGCAGAACCGGATTTTGTACGCCCGCGCCGGCGTGATCGTCAGTCCCGACATGAGCATGTCCACCCGCCCGTCGAGCAACGCCGGGATCAGCTCGTCGAACCCCATCTGGACGATTTCGAACCCGCACCCGAGTTCCTTCGCCAGCGCCGCGGCGAAGTCCGCCTCCAGCCCCCGCGCCTCCCCTTCGGATTCCATGCAGATCGGCGGATAGTTCGGCGAGAACCCCACGCGCAGGGTCTGGATTTCCGGCGCGGACACGGGCGGCGCGGAGGTCACGCAACCCCACGCCAGCACGGCGAGAAGAAGTGCGGCGGCTATCGCGGAAAATCGGACAAGTCTGTTTTTCATGGATTTCCTCGTATTTCGAACCGCCCGGATAATACCCCCGCCACCCCCCTCTCCGTCAAGAATCCCGTTCGGCCGCGCTCCGGGTTGGCCGGATGGACACGGTGTTCCCCGTTCCGCATGGCCCGCTTCCGCGTTTCCCTTGACAAAACGCCGTGCCCACATAAAGTCCCAATCCGCGAACGACATGACTCCGTCCTCTCCAGTTGCTGGCATGGGATTGCAGGCCCCGGCGCCCCTTTTCACCATCGCGCTGCTCGGCCACCAGTGCGCACCCTATCTTCCGAAAGCCCTCTCGTCCGTCGCTGCGCAGGGCTTCGCGGACTGCGAGGTGCTGTGCCTTGTCGAAGAATCCACGGACGGTTCGCTCGACATCTGCAACGAATGGGCGGGGAAACACCCGAACGCCCGGGTCGTATCCCTTCCCAAAAGTGGCTCCGGAGCCGCTCCCCGCAACCACGCCATCGACCACGCCCTGGGCCGCTATCTCGTCTTCGTCGACGGCGACGACTGGCTCATTCCCGGGACCTTGGAACGGCTCGCGGGAAAACTCCGGGAGACCGGCGAGCTCGATGTCCTCGCCTTCGCATCCGTCTCGGTCGAATCGGAAACGGCCGACCTCTCCCGTGCTCCGGTCGGCACCAATTTCTCGCGGCAGGACGCCGACGGCGTATTTTCGGGATTGGATGCCATCCGCCGAGTGGCCCGGCAAAAGGGCGGAGGAATCCTGGGGTACTCCGGCCTCAATGCATACCGGACGGCCTTCCTCCGGGAAAACCGTCTTTACCAGCCGGTCGGCCTTCTCTTGGAGGACGTGGAATGGATGGGGCGCGTTTGGTTCTTCGCCAGGCGCTTCGCCTATCTGGACGAAACATTCTATGTTTACCGGCGTCGGCCCCATTCCACCACGACGGAATCCTCGTCGCGCATCATCCATCACCTCGCACGGAATTTCCGCTCCGTGATGGCGTTCGCGGAAACCCACGACGTTCCGCGGGACATTGCCGCCATCTGGGCCTCCCAGTGGCTTTCGTTGCTCTATTGGTTCCTCTACCATCCCGTCTCCTCCGCCAAGATCAAGGACGAAGACCGCCGCCAGGCGCTGGCCGTCCTTTTCGCGGACGGCGGCAGGGCATCGTTCCTCCGGTTCGTCCGCCCCGCCCCCCTCTCCAAGCGGGTGGCGCTCCCCTTCCTGTTCCTGGGTGCCGAGGGCTGGCAAATGCCGGGCAAGCTGTTCTTCCGCCGTTTCTACTACCCACTGCTCTCCCTCCGCAAATAGGTGGTTCCCCTTCGTGGATTCGGCCCGGACGCAGCCGGTTCGTCTGGGACCGTCACGAAAAGCCAAACCGCCCGCCGAAGCTGCCAAGGCAGGGAACAATATCCTCGACAACAGGTCCAATCCTCCTAGACTTCGCACCCGTCATGCCCCCTTCCCGTCCAGCCGCCCAAGCTTCGCCGGCGCCCGCCCGGCGGATGCCTTTCCGGTACCGCTTGGCAACATCCCCCTTTGCCATCCGGTTTCTGCCGGTTTTCAAGGTGCTCGAAAGCCTGTATTTCTTCCTCTGGAAACTTGCGGTTTGGCGCTTCTCCATCCTGTGGCCCTGGAGGAAACGCCGGCCTCGCGTGCTGGTGCTCCAGCCCGACCACCTGGGCGACCTGCTGGTGGCTCTCTCTCCGATGCAGGAGGTGTACGACGAATACCGCCGGAAGGGGTTTTCCATCGACTTTCTCGTTTCGCCACCGAACGCCCCCTTGGCAAAAGCCTGCCCTCTCTTCGACAATGTTCTGGCTTACGACATCCAGTCCCCGTCCTTCACGGCGTGGGCCCGCTACCGGTTGTACCGCCGGCTCTACGCAGCCCGCTATTCCGCCGTCCTCAACCTGCAGTTTTTCCCCGGCGCATGCGCCGGCACCCACCCTCTGGCCATCCTCTGCCGCGCCCCGTTCTCCTGCACGACGACCAACAACACGATGAGTCCTATCCGCATGACGCGATGGGACCGCCATTTCCGGGTGGAGCGCTGGCGCCGCCGGTATTCGCTTTATCTCGAAGACCATTCTCCCTCCGCCATGCTGACCGCCCGCCATCTGGCGGAATGCATCGCGGGACGGAAATTGCCGTTGCGGCTGTACGACCGCGGATTCGCCCCCCTCCCGCACGTGGCCCTGCCCGAGGATTTCTACGTGCTGGCCCCCGGAGCCCTCACCCGCCAACCATGGCCGATGGAACGGTTCGCGGAACTGATTGCGCGCATCCACAAAAAATGGCCCGCGCTCGTCCCTGTCCTGACGGGAGGAAAACGGGAAAAGACCCTCGGGGAAGAAATCCGCCGCCGCCTGCCGCTGGACATGCCCTTGGTGGACAAAATCGGGGAAACTTCCACAATCGAATTGCTCTCCGTCGTCCAAAAGGCCCGCTTCGTCCTTTCCAACGACGCCGGGAGCGCCCATGCCGCCCCGCTGCTGGACGTGCCCTCCATCGTGGTTTCCGGCGCCTGGCACCCCGGCGTCTACCAACCCAATCCCCTCTACGCGAAAACCGTCTGCATCATCCGTCCCACGGATTGCGCCGGTTGCGGATGGGGAACGTGCCCGCGTGCGGAAAACGGGCTCGATGCCTGTCTTGCCTCGATTTCCGTCGATGACGTCATGGCCGCCGTCGAAAAAATCCAGCAAGACCATGCCCCGTCCGCCCACTCCCTTTTCCCTGCGCCCTCTCCTGCCACGAACCCATCCCCTGCCGCGACCGGGGATGCTCCATGACTCCCTTCTTCACGATTTCGCTCTCCTGTTGCAACGTCGCCCCGTACTTGGACGAGTGCTTCGACTCCATCCTTTCCCAATCCTTTTCCGACTGGGAATGCGTCGTCTGGGTCGAAGAATCGGGCGATGGCACGCCCGAGATTGTCCGCAGGCGAACCGCGGGCGATTCCCGGTTCCGTGTCTTCGCCGGGCCGAAGACCGGTTCCTGCTCCGTATCCCGCAACAAGGGCATCGAACTCGCCCGCGGGGAATACATCCTCTTCGCCGACGGAGATGACCTTTTCGCACCAGATGCCTTCCCGTGCCTCCGCAAACGGATGGCCGAACGCCCCGGCGCGGACCTCTATGTCGGCGCCGCCCTCAAATTCCGCCACGGAACGAACGAAATCCTGGGGGACATCGACAACTATCCCCCCGGTCTGGACCGCGAACTGGCGGGCCCCGAAGCCACCCTTCTCCAATCCGGTCTCTGGCCGAACCCCATGCTGCAACTCGCGGTTTTCCGCCGCGAATTCCTCCAGCAGCTCGGGCTTCGTTGCATCGAAGGCCTCCGTGGCCAGGACATGGTGTTCTTTCCCCAGGCGCTCTATCGCGCCCGCCGCGTTGTCCCCCTGCACATTCGCCATTACCGCTACCGTTTCCGCGACGGCTCCGTCCAGGCTTCCCACAAACGACGTCCAGGCTCGTTCCACGGCCACCACGCCACCATATACCGTTCTCTTCTGGACTTCTACGGCGCTGTTTCCCGTGAAAAAGACTTTGATTCCCGTGTCGCCGCCTGCTGGGCCCGATCCTGGATTTCCCGCCAGATTGCCTACGAATGGTTCTCCCCCGCCGCACTGGATGGCATCCCCCGTGCCTTGCGGGAAGAAACCCTCGCGGCCGTGTTCGCCCACGGCTTTGACTCCTTTGACCGCCTCCGCCGCGCAGGCGGCGTGAAAACGCGCCTCGTCGGCTGGTGGATCAAGCTCTTCGTCCTCCGTCCGGCCATGCGCGGATGCGCGGAATGCTTCTTCCGGACCTGGAATGCCCTGCATCACCTCGTTTCGCGGGCTTGAGTCCGCCAGCAGGAGCGGGGACGGCCCATCCCCCGCCTCACTTCCGCCATAGTGTGTGCAACAGGTCCTGACAATCACTCCGGAACAGCAGCAGCAGAACGGCCGTCGCGGCGCCCGCGGCCGCCACGCCCTTGAGCACGATTCCCACGGGGCCGTCGGCCATGACCGCGACCCCGGCGAGGCAGGATCCGAAGCACAGCCACACGGCGAGCCCTCCGAAACTGAACTGTTCGATCAAGTAGCGGTATTTCTGCTCTGTCGTGAAGATTCCCGTGAATAGCACATGCATCTCCCAGGGAATCTGGATGAGCAGGATGCTGGCGATGGTCCCGAAAATCACGCCGTCGAGCTTCCAGTTCTCCGGCAGGCACACCACGAGACCGATGCTGATGGCGAGGTTGGCCACGCCCGCGACGATGGGCTTCCAGCGGTCGCCCTTCCACAGCCCCGCCGCGGTCTTGACGCTCAGGAGCATCTGGCGCGACATGTTCACGCAAAAAAACATCACCATCAGCACCGGCGTCGCGGTGTGCCGTATCAGCGTCGGATTGTCGCGCGTCCACATTTCCATGAACGGCTGGTACAGCGCCGCCATTACCGCCGCGCACCACACCGTCGCGAGCATCACCATGCGGTTCGCCTTCAGGAACAGTCGGAAAGTCGTCTCCCGCGACTCGGTGTGGAGCTTGTTTCCGAATCCGGCGACCATCGACCCGTGCAACACCCCCACGAAACCGGCCACCGACGACATCACGTAATAGTAGTTGCCGTACGCCGCCACCGCCACCAGCCCCAGCATGCTCGAAATCACCAGATTGTCCGAGGAACCGGTCACCGTGCCGCCCACCTTGTGCAGGAAAATCGCCTTGACGTCGTCCACGACCGCCTTCCTCCTCCCCTCGCTCAGCCGCCCGTGCGGCACGATGTCCGGGAAATGACGCCGCGCCAGCCGGAGGATGATGAAGTTGTTGAGGACCGTGAACAACACCGTCGCAAGCACGTAGTGGTAATAGTTCCGCGTCAGCAGCAAGATGGCCAGGACCGTGAAATACTGCGCGAACTTCGTCACCGTGGACATGTTCACCAGCAAATCCCCACGGTGGAAGGCATACAGCACCGAACCGCGGTAGGCGAACAGGAAGTAGCTGGCGGCCGTGTTGACCAGATGGATCAAGTACAAGAGCCTCAAATCGAGTCCGTCTGGGACCTCCCCGTGCACCAGGTGCGGCACGACCGGAAGCAGGCACAGCCCCAGCGCGAGAATCGCCATGCCGATCCAGCGGTATATGTCCCGGAAGAATTTCAGGTACGCGCACAGCAACCCGTGGTCGTCCTCCGCAATGGGTTTGTACATCGCGCACACCACGGCCGAGGAAAACCCCAGTTCCGCCAGTGAAAGCACCCCCAACACCGAGGCGAACAGTCCGTTCAAACCCAGGTATTCCGGCCCCATCAGCCACAGGAAGAGGGTCCGGTTCACGAATTGCAGCCCCATGCCCGCGACGCTCGCCACGCCTCCCGCCAGCAGGTTCCGTTTCGTGTTCCGCACGAAATCGAGTTTCACCGGAAAAACCTCCTCAGCCGGCGCCCCCATTTTGTGGAAAACGCCACCCACGGAATCGAGCGGCGGCAGCGTGCCTTGTTTTCCGCCTTGAACGTCCATGGCAACGGCGAGGGCAGTTCCAGTCCCTGGGCTGCGGCCCATTCCACCACGGCCACGGTTTCATCGAAAAAGGGGAACGACCACTCCGTCCACCCGGTCCATGGCTTCGGAAGGCCGACGAAATGCATGAAAAGCCGCCTCCGGTCCTTGTCCATCCGGAAGTTTTCCTGCACCGTCGGAGCTCCCGGCGCAAAGGCCAGGCAGGCGTTGAGTGTGCTTTCGTCGAGCTGAGGATAGTATTTCAGGTTCCGGTCCACGACCCCCACGTCCCGTTCCGGCAATACCCGCTCCTGCAGGGCCGCGTAGGTTTCGAGAAAGCCGCGGTACCTGGCCAGCGACAGCGAGAAGAAGCAGGCCGATCCCGTCGAAGTGAACCGCGGTTTCCGTTCGGCCGTCCCGGCCACTGCCTCCACGTCGTGCCGCCACACTTCCAGCACCTCGGCGGGAACCGATCGGTCGTCCCCGNNGATCGGTCGTCCCCGCGGGCCCACCGCCACACCTTCCCCGGCAACTCTTCCGGCTTGCGCATCCGGAAGTGGAACCCGTCCGGCGCCTCCGGCAGGAGGATGTCCGAGACGTTTCCCGTGAAGAACCCGTCCGAGTCCGCCCACGTCACACCTTCCGTCCCGGCTTCCAGCATGACCCGTGCCTTGAGACATGTCATTGACCGTTTCTCGGAATCCAGCGGCACAAACTCCACGTCCCCAAGCTGTCGAAGTATGCGCTTCTCCCTTTCTCCGAATCCCTTGCATCCGACAAGAAACGGCTCCTCCATTCCTGCTTTCCGCGCGGAGGCCGCGAGGAGGAAAATCCCCCACAGGTAGGCCACGTTCCCGATGGTCACGATGGTGTTGTCTGTCTTTCCGCTCATGCCAACGCCTCCTTGCCTCCGACCGGGGGTTTCCATTTCTGAAGGTACGCCACCAACGCGAAGCAGAAGCCCAGCAGGAACAAGTTCATCGGTTGGCGGAGAGCCCAGTCCAAGGTGCCCTGCAGGATGTTTGCGGAAATCCCTCCGGCCAACCCGGCCGGAACGAAATGCCATTCCGTTCCCCGCAGCACCCAAGTCGCCTTCAAGCTGGCCAGCGCATGCCATCCGAACCATGCAATCAGCGCCAAGGCGGCCGGAATTCCGCATTCCGCCCCCACCAGGAGATACAACGTTTCCACGACGCCGCCGGTATCCAGTTCCTTCCCCATCATTTCTTCCGCCCGATTCCGGTATGGATGGTTGTCCTGCATGTTCAGGCTGACGTTGTTGATTCCCACCCCGGCGAAGGGGTGGTCTTTGATCATTTCCTGTGCGCAATAAGCCATTTCCCGGCGTGTCTCGCCGGATTGCTTGGGAGCGTTAACGAAGCGTTCCACGATATGGACCCAGGCCACGCAAACACCGGCGAAGCCGACGAGAACCACCGGGGCCAACCGTCTCAATACCGGCCCCCGCCGGCGGGCTCCGACCAGGCATCCCATTGCCGCCATGCCGTATGCCACCGGCATCGTCGCGATGGCGACACGGGAATACGACCAGACCGTCGAAGCCGCCGTCCCCACGCAAGCCGCCGCGAAAAGCCGCCCCAGCCAAGGGCGCACGCCCATCTGGAGGTACCCCGCCAGAAACACGGCCCCCAGCAGGTTCATGCCCGCACCCAGGCTGTTCCAGGTCGGGAACGCGCCGCAGACTTGATAGCGCCCTCCGTAGTGCTGGCGCAGGACGGAGAGGAAATCCGCCAAGGTGAAGAAGGCCAGCGCCACCACCACGCATCCAACGTCGCCCGTTGCGCGCAAATACCGGTATACCGCGTGCCAGAACAGGAAGAGGAGAATCATCTTCCAGACTTCGAGCCACCCGATGAGGACATCGTCCGCATTCAGGAGGCTGGGCAGGCAGAGGAAGAAATAGAGGGCGTAGATGCGGATGCCGGGCTCGGGGAGCAAGGTCCCCCTCTTGCCCCGGAGGGACAGGGCCAGAAGCACCGCGAGGGCCAGCAGGTGGATCAGGCTGATTTCCATTCCCCGTGCCGTCCCCGTGTACCATTCGTGCGAAAAGAAATTGATGGCCGTCGGCTGGTAGGCGTATATGCCCGCAACCATCCCGAAGATGGCCCCGCGAATCCATTTCAGCCGCATCGCCAGGCAGTACGCCAGAAACGGCACGCCCGCGAGCGAGGCCCAGAACACCGCATATTTCACTGTTGCCCCCCTCCTGTCCGGTTGGACGCGTGCACCATCCCCTAGTCCCCCGTGAACGCGGTGACGTTCGAGCGGATGATGTTCACCAGCTGCGCCGTCGGGAGCAACTTCCGGACGAACACGTTGTACTCGGAGAGGGTGTCCTTCGGCACGTACACGATGTCGTTCGGCTTCAGGTACACGTTCTGGCACTTGCCCGCCAGGATGCCGTCCACGTCCACCTTGTACATCTTCGGGTCGGACAGGCCGTCCCGGATGATGATCACGTGGCTCCAATGGTTGTCCAGCATCCACCCGCAGTCGCTGAGCGTCTCGATCAGCCCCATCGGCGCCTGGTACAGGCGTTTCTGCGGGTTCGCGATCTCGCCGCAGACCGTCACGCTCGACTCCATGCGCTGGGCGATGAAGATGTAGTCGCTCTTTCGCACCAGCACGTTGTCCAGCGCATCGCCGTGTTCGATGGCCCGCTGGAAGTCCACCGGCAGGATTTTCCCGTCGCGGATCAGCACCGAGTGTTCCAGGTCGGCCACGTCGATGGTGATTCCGTGGAAAAGCCGGGTCGCCGTTCCGCCCGCCAGCGCGTAGGCATCCGCCAGGCGGGTCGAGGCCGAGATGTTGTAGAGGCCGGGATGCTCGCAGGCGCCGGAGACGGTGATGGTCTCGCTGTCCACCTGGAGAATCGTCACACCCACTACCGGGTGTTTGATGTAGGGGGCCAACCCTTGCTCGATGGCGTCCCGGGTCTCCATGATCGTCCGTCCGGCCACATCCACCTGCCCGAGGAACATCATGCCCACGCTTCCGTCCGGACTCACCCGCGTCGTCACGTTCAGCTCGTCGTGGCCATAGACGCGGATTTCGATCTCGTCGCCGGCATTCACCCGGTACGGCGGTTGCTTTTCGTTCCAGAGCGCCTGCAGGAACTCGATCCGTTTCTTCTCCGTCTCCGCGTCCCGTCCCGTCGTCTCCAGCACCGCGTTGCTCGATTCGAGATCCCAGTTGAGGGCCTTGTTGTAGGAGGTGGTCCACCGCGTCGGATAGCACCCCCCGGACACGGCCGCCAGCACAACCGCCGCCAGCACGGCCACCGCCGTTCGAAATCTCCTTGTTTCGGTTGCTACCATCGGCTTTCCTCCAGTTCCTTCCGCACGACTCTCCCCCGTGCACCGGTAACCAGGCCCATCATCGGCTTCCCCGCCACCTTCACCAAACGCCGCACGTAGGCCAGTTCCGACCGCCGGGTCCGGTTCGCTCCCACCACCACCAGTGCCGACTCGCTCGCGTCCAGAAGCTGTTGGGTGAAGTCGCCGCCGTGCCGCAATCCCCCGTGGACGGCCAGGAAGATGCAGTCGAACTCCTCCCGCAACGCGACCAGGTCCGCCCGCAGCATCTGCAGTTCCGTCGGGGCCAGCGAGTAGCGGTTCACCACCGGAAACCATCCCCGGCTCCCTTCCCGCACCGTGTTGAGCATCACCGAACCTTTCCCTTCCGGCATTCCGCGGCCGCCTTCGGGGAAGACCGTCAGCGTGAACGACCGCATGCCCGCCATCGTCAGAGCCCAGTCCAGCTCCTGGACGAACTCCGGATGCGGGTTCGCCCCCTTCAGGCGGCACACCAGGACGATGCCCTTCGGCACCTCCGCTTCCACGAAATGGTTGGCCACCACCCCCATGGCCTCTTTCATCTGCCCCCTGCGCAGCATCCATCCGCCCGGCACCGAGCCGAGTACCCGGATGTCGCCGGCGGCGGCCAATTCCTTCGCCCCCCGTACCCGGCCGAACAGCAACCCCAACGCCACCGTCAGCACCGCCAACCCCGCCGTGCACACGCCCGCCCCGGCCGCGGCGAAGGCGAAGGTCTTCGGCTCGAACGGACTGCGCTCGTCGGTCCCGTCCGCCCGCTCGATCTGTTGGAGCTCGCTTTCCGCGTTTTCGCGCATGTGGGTCATGTTGCTGATCTGGTCTTCCAGTTCCAGCAGGGCGAGGTTCAGTTCCCGGCGCTGGAACTCCAGGAGCGCCACTTGCGGGGTCACGGCCAACAGCTCCCGCTGGCGTTCCTCGTTCCGCTCCAGCGATTCCACGAGGTCCTTGCGAGCCTCTTTCAGTGCATCCAACTTCGCGGCCACGTCGACCAGCGATGCCTGTTCCTGCTCGATCTGGCGGATCCGGTCCTCCCCGGGATCCTCCCCCCCGCATTCCGCCACGATTTCCCCATACCGCTTCTCCAGCGCCTCCCGGTCCTCCAGTTTTCCCTGCACTCTCGGGTTCAGGTCCGTGTAGATCTGTCGCAGTTTCGCGATTTCGGAATCCAGTTCCTCCATCGAGGCCTTCAGTTTCCGGAGTTCAGGAGCGCGGGCGATGAGGGCCGCACCGATCGTGTTGTCCTCCTCGTCCATCGATTCACGGGTCTTTTCCGCCGCCGCGATGTCCACGTCCATCATCAGCAGGTTCCGGCGCTGCTCGCCGATCAGCGTGGTCAAGGCCGTCTGCGTCGCCACGGGCGTGTCGGTACCGGCACGGGCTTGCAGATCGACCAGTTGCTCCTCCATCTCGGCGAGCTGGCCCCGCATCTTCGTCCGGCGTTCCGTGGCGTCTTCCCCCCACCGGTTGAGTTCCTTGACCCGCCACTCCCCGTATTCCGAAATCAGCACGCCCGCATAGACATTGACCTTGCGGACCGCCGCCTCCCGGCTTCTGCTCCGGGCCGTCAGTATGAACAGGTTGCTCGGCTTCCACTCCTGCTTGCACTCCAGATCCCACGGCAGGGTTCCCTTCTCGATTCCCGGCAACGCCAGTTTTTCCCCGACCCGCCGCTTGAGCGACCCCCGGTTCAGGAGCCGGTACAACTGCTTGTCCCCCATTGGCGGCACCTTCGAATCCTGCAACGGCATGAACAGCAACTGCGTGCTGGCCGTGTAGCGCCATCCGCTCTTCGCCAGACGTTGAACTATATACCACGAGAAACCAGCGAAAAGCACGAGGAAAATCAGGATGAACAGCCACACCCACTTCAGCACGATGCCCAGCGATACCTTGCCGAGGGCGGCCGCCTTCCGCATTTGCTCTTGTTCTTCCGCTGTCAGTTCGTCGTTCATGTGCTTCAACCCTCCATCTTGGCATGTCCCTTGGCGAAAATCAACGAGTTTCCGCGGTCTGCGCCCCGAAACGGCCGCCGCCCCCCACCATTGTCTCCCCCCTTGCCGGCCTCACTTCCCGGAGCGTGCCGCGATTGTCCCGCCACCGAGGACTTCGTCGCCGCGGTAGAGGACGGCGGACTGTCCGGGGGCGGCACCGCGGACGCCGGCACCGGGGAAGCGGACGAGGGCGGAATCGGCGGTCCAGAAGGCGTCCACGGGCTCGCCGGTGGAGCGGATTTTGCAGGCAAGGGGGCCGTCGGGCGGGCGGTGGCCGGAAATCCACGATTCGCTTTCGAGGTGGAGTTCGCGGCAGACGATTTCGTCGGCGTCGCCGACCACGACTTCGTTCCGGCAGGCGTTGGTTTCCACGACATAGAGCTTGCGTCCACCGCCCACGCCCAGACCGCGGCGCTGGCCGACGGTGTAGTTCCAGAAGCCCCGGTGCGTGCCGAGGACCTTCCCCGACGTGTCCACGATCTTGCCCGGTCGCGCCTTCTGGCCCAGCAGTTCGGCGTATTCGCCGCCGTAGAAATCCTGGCTGTCGGCCCGGTCCGCCGCCTCCAGGCCGCGGCGCCGCGCCTCCGCGCGCACCGCCTCCTTGGTCATGCCGCCGAGGGGGAACATCGCCATGGCCAGCTGCGACTGGTCGAGGCGGTAGAGGAAATAGGACTGGTCCTTCCGGCGGTCCGCGCCGCGCAGGAGGTGCCATGCTCCGTCCGCGCCGCGTTCGATCCGCGCGTAGTGGCCGGTCGCGAACTTGTCGAACTCCAGCCCCGCCTCCCGCGCCAGCCGCGGCAGCAGGCCGAACTTCATCGCGGCGTTGCAGCGGACGCACGGATTGGGCGTCCGCCCGGCCAGGTATTCGCTGCGGAAGTGGTCCAGGATCGCGCCTTCGTACGCGTCGGCGCAGTCGAACACGCGGTAGCCGATTCCCAGCCGCGCGCACAGCGCTTCCGCCCGCGCGATGTCTTCCGCCTCGCCGGGGCCGAAGCACGCGTCGCGGACCGGCCCCCCACCTGCAGGGGCATGACGGCCCTCCTTCCAGAGCTTCATCGTGACGCCGACGACCTCGTGTCCCGCCTCCGCCAGCAACGCCGCCGCCAGCGAGGAATCCACCCCGCCCGACAGCCCGACCGCAATCTTCATGCGCATGGTCACAGGCTCCCGTAGAATGCGCCGAGCCGCTCCGCCAGCGCCCCCCACCCGTACTCCCGCGCCGCCACCTTGCCCGCCGCGACCGCCGACGCCCGCCATTCCGCGTCCGTCGCAATCCGCCGTAGCGCCGCATCCAACCCCGCCTCATCGCCCGGCGCGAACCCGATCGCCGCTCCCGGATGCGCCGCCAGCAACCGACCCAAGCCCCCCGCCGTGCTCGCCGCCACCGGCACACCCGCGGCCCACGCCTCCAGAACCGCAATGCCGAAGGGCTCGTGCCGGCTCGCCAGCGCGAACGCGTCCGCCGCATGGTATTCCGCCGCCAGCTCCGGGCTGCCCGGCGGCAGCGCGCCAACGATTTCCAGCCGCCCCTCCACCCCCAGCTCCCGCGCGCGCGCTTCCAATTCCGCCTTGTAGTCCGGCTGCGTCACCGGCCCCACCAGACGCAACGACATCCCCGGATTCCGCCCCAGCGCCTCCACCAGCGCCATCTGGTCCTTCTGCCGGTCGATCCGTGCCACGCACAGGACACGGAATGTTTCTGCAGTCGATTGCAATCGACGGCAAGCGACTGTTGGCGATTTCCCGTCGAACAGCGCCGTGTCAACACCATTCGGCAACCACAGCACGTGCGGATGCCGTTGGGAAAACGCCTCGTACTCGTCGGCACCCACGCACACGATCCCATCCGCCCCCTCCGGCACCCGCCGGTTCCAGCCCAGAACCAGCTCCATCGCCTTCCCCCACGGCACCCGCCGCCTCGTCGGCGCCCGCAACTCCGTCGCCTCGGACGCCGGCACGTTCGCCGCGCCGCCGTGGAGCGATACTACGCACTTCGCGCCCGTCCGCTCGCCGGTACGGATGCACAGCTCCGCGATCCGCCCCATCGCGTGGCAGTGGATGACGTCCGGCGCCCACTCCCGCAGCGCCCGCCCCAGCCCCGGCACGAACGGATTCCCCCCCTTGCGGTCCAGCGTCGCTTTGAGCTTCCTTCCCATCGGCCACCACGGATACACCGCGTGGAACCGCCGGATCGGCAACCCTTCGCGCTCTTCCTCCCTCGCCCCGCCCAGTGCATCGGTCGCGAACAGCCGCACCTCGTACCCCGCCGCCCGCTGCGCCTTCGCCAGATTCCACACCACCTGCTCCGTACCGCCCCAGTCGGCGAACGACAGCCTCCGCAGCACGTGTGCGATCTTCATTCGGTTCTCTCCATCCGTCTTCATGCCCCCGATTCAACCACCCCCGCCCCCGCCCGTCACGCAAATACCGCCGCCCGTCCACGCCTCCCGCT
>LXOW01352609.1_pt2 | contig 21190 bp, 25 predicted proteins | sample 1368591 | NCBI WGS metagenome assembly LXOW01 (sample SAMN04884650, study PRJNA319009) | bovine gut metagenome | isolation source: Cow rumen | host: Bos taurus | place: Italy: Legnaro (PD) | collected 2014-07-09
CGACTTGCATGTGTTAGGCACGCCGCCAGCGTTCGTCCTGAGCCAGGATCAAACTCTCTAAAATATCCTATCTAAACGCTCTCGCGCTTAAACCTATTTTAGCGATTCATCTCGCTCTTTGACAATACTGACATACTGTCTGTCCGTGTACTAAAGTACTCTTTTCTCCCTCAGATTTCTCTTTAGGAATTTCGGGTCCTTTTTTCTTGTCGTTGTTTAATTTTCAAGGTTCATTTTTGCGCCCCGTTTTCGGAGCGCCTGATTATAATACCACATCCTCCTCCCTTTGTCAACACTTTTTTTCGCCTTTTTAAACTTTTTTTCTCTCCCACTTCCCGCTTGTTATTCTAACGCCGCTTTCTATACTATATATAGTGTCTTTCCGATGCTTTTTTTAAATCTCAAAACGTCCCTCTTTAGACCAGCAGTCCGCGCAGTTTTGCCAAAATCTTTTTTTCTTTGCGCGAAACCTGCACCTGCGTCATGGACATCAGACTGGCGGTCTTACTTTGCGTAAGTGCTTGATAATACCGGTATATGACGATTTTCCGTTCTTCGTCATCCAGTTCTTCCAAACCCGCTCCGAGCGTCAGCCGATCTGTGATTTGCTCTTCGGGAGCCGCCGTGGGCAGATCCGTTTCCGTCACCCCGCCGTGCCCCTCCACGGTGAGGGATACCGTCGGCTGCATGGCGCAAACCGCTTCGGTAACTTCTTCGACCGACGTTCCCAACGCCTCGGCCAGTTCGGAAACGGTCGGTTCCCGCGACAGCCGCTGTTCGAGTTTTTGTTTTTCCCGGTTTGCCCGGAGCCCTAATTCCTTAACACTTCTTGAAACCTTGACCGCTCCGCCGTCCCGAAACAGACGGCGCACCTCGCCCATGATGACCGGAAACGCATAAGTGGAAAAACAAAGCCCGCGTTCTTCGTCAAACGCGTCGGTTGCTTTGATCAGTCCCACACATCCGGCCTGGAACAGATCGTCATACTCGATCCCTCTGCCGATAAACCGTTTGCAGATCGCGTGTACTAAACCGAGATTTTCCTCGATAAAGCGGTCGCGCTGTTCCTTGTCCTTAACCATTCTGCGGATACCGTGGACGGATCCGTTTTTCCATGCAAACGCTGGTGCCTTTCCCGGGCGAAGAGCGAACCTTCACGCGATCCATAAAACTTTGCATAACCGCAAAACCTAATCCCGCGCGCTCGCCGCCGACGGTGGTGTAAAGCGGTTCCATAGCCTTTTCCACATTTTCAATGCCACAACCGGTATCGCGGATCTTCACGCGAAGGGTATCCTCTCCGAGCAGTTCCGCCGTTATGTAGATTTTTCCGATTTTTTCACGATACGCGTGAACGATGCAATTCGTGACCGCCTCGGAGACGGCGGTTTTGATGTCGCCGATTTCTTCCAGCGTCGGATCAAGTTGCGCCGCGAAGGACGCGATACACGCCCGTGCAAATCCCTCGTTGACCGATTTTGCCGCCAAATTCATGCGGAATTGATTCTTAACTTTCATCTTTCTTCCCTTCCTTCCAATGTTGCAAGCCGTTCCAACCCCGCCAGCCGCATCACTTTAAAGATTTGCGGCGACGTCCCGGTAATATGAAGTTCGGCGCCGGTTCTCGCCAAACGCTTGTATCGACCCATGACCAGTCCGATGCCCGAACTGTCCATAAAACTGACATTTTGAAAGTTCAACACCAGTCGGGACGGCATATTCCGTTCCAGCGCGCCGTCGATCGCCTCCCGCATCTCTTTGGCGGTGTGATGATCGAGTTCTCCGTAAAGATAAGCGGTCACTGTTTCGCCGCCCGCCCGTATTTCCACCGACATATCGTTTCACCTCCCATTAAAAACAAGCCTCTATGAACTATCATAAAGGCTTGTCCGTAAAAAAATTGTCATATTGTGTAAGCAATTAAAAATTTTTATAAAATTCCAAAAGAAAATTCCGGATATCCGACGCCAAATACAGGGAACCGNNGGATCCCCGTCAGCCAACTGAGCCGCGCGGCTGATCACGGCGTGGTAATCCGCCGCCGTTTCGCAGGGAAGGTATGCCGACGCCGCTTTCTGTAAATCATCCGCCGGCAACGCCCGTGCGGGCATGGATGAAACCGTGACGGCAACGGCGGCACGGCAGTGCGGCAGGGTCTTCTGCAAAACCGCGGGGACGTCTTTATCTTTCATCATCCCGATGACCGCGACGATTTTTCCCTTGTAACCGCGCATGATTTTTCCGAGAACCGCGGCGCCGTCCGGATTATGGGCGCCGTCCAAAACGCAGAGAGGAGATTTGGAAATCACTTCCGCCCGCGCCGGGAAAAGCGTATGTTCCAAAGCGGTTTTGACCGTTTCGTAAGGAATCTCAAACGGCAACGCAGCCAATGTTTCCAGTACAGTGACGGCATTTTCGATTTGATGTTCCCCGCAAAGAGAAAGTCGATATTCCCGCCCGCGGTAGGAAAATGCCGTATCGGTCAATGAAGAAGATCGGATCCGCAGTTGCCCGACGTCAGGCACCATGACGTTCGGCGCGGCTTTTCGGATAACCTCCATAGCCTCGCGCGGTTGCCCGAACGAGGTGATGACCCGGCAACCCGGCGTGATGATCCCGCATTTTTCGGCGGCGATTTTTGCCAGGGTATCTCCCAAAATATCCGCGTGATCCATGCCGATTTTCGTCAAAACCGCCGCCAAAGGATGTGCCAGCGTGTTAGTCGCGTCCAGCCGACCGCCCAATCCCGTTTCAACGACAGCGATGTCGCACTGCTTTTCGCGGAAAAACCAAAACGCCAGTGCGGTGATCAGTTCAAATTCCGTGACCCAAATACCGGTACGGCGGATCGCTTCATATCCTTTTACAAAATCCTCTTTCGAAAGCGGTTCACCATCCAGTTGGATCCGTTCCCGAAAATCCGTCACAAAAGGGGAAATGGTCAATCCCGTGCGCAGTCCCGCTTGGCGAAAAACGTTAGACAGCATGGTACTGACCGATCCTTTGCCGTTGGTCCCGGCGACATGAACAGCGGAAACGGCGTTTTGCGGATTGCCGAGCGCGTCAAGCAGGGCGACGACCCGATCGAGTACCATTGGTTTTCCAAAATTTCCCAGTGTATGAACCGCCTCTATCACTTCATCGTATGTCATTTTTGTTTCCTTACTTTTCCAAATAAAGTTTTTGTATACTCGCCTGTTTCCGGCATATAATAGAACTGGACAACGAACGGGTCAGAAAGAACAGTGCCTTTTTAATTTGCCGGTACTGAATCGAAAACCGTAACTTTTGTCCATGAGTCCAAACAATCAAAATTCTCAAAACCGATTGTTTGAAACGAAAGAAAAGGCCGTCACCGAAAGGGGCGGTCTTTTTTAAAGCCATATGTTATTTGAAGTGTATTTTTAAGTGAAAAACCATACATAGCCGATGAAAACAATCAACTGGATCACCATCATGACCGGCAAACCGATCATAAAACGCTTGTGATGGGTTTTGTGATGGATCATCCGCATCGAAAGATACATCACAGGCGAACCGCCGATCAATGAGACGATAAACAGCGTTCGTTCACCGATCCGTCTATATTTGGTTTTGGTTCTGGCACTGGCTTTATCCGCGGCGCACAAAAACGCCGCCACAATATTGATTGCCGCCAAATACACCAAAAAAGTTCCATCGCTGATAACCCAATTCAGTTTTCGAAGAAATATTTCCACCACAGCCACGTGTTCTCCTTCCGCTCTAACGGCATACAGCCGACATCAGATAGGAGCATTATAACATATTCATACCGCTTTTTCAATCTGTTTTTTTAATTTTCCGATAATTCGTTTTTCCAACCGTGAAATATACGATTGCGAAATACCCAATGTGTCCGCGACTTCTTTTTGAGTATATTCTTCATAGCCGTTCATGCCGAAACGCATTTCCATGATTTGTTTTTCGCGCGGCGGGAGTTCCCGGACAAAACGCATGAGTAAAAACCGTTCGTCCTCCTGTTCGATCCCTCTGGCGACCTCGTCTCCGTCGCTGCCCAGAACATCGGAAAGCAGCAATTCGTTTCCGTCCCAATCAATATTCAGCGGTTCATCGATGGAAACTTCGTTTTTTTGAGAAGAATTTTTGCGCAGATACATCAAAATCTCGTTTTCGATACAACGCGAAGCGTAAGTCGCCAACTTGATGTTGCGTTCGGGACAAAAGGTATTGACCGCCTTGATCAACCCGATGGTACCGATGGAAATCAAATCCTCGATATTCACTTGCGACGAATCAAATTTTCGGGCGATATAAACGACTAAGCGCAGATTATGTACGACCAGACGGTCACGGCTGTCTCTTGTGCCGGCCTTTAAAAGTGCCTGCTCCTCTTCCGGCGTCAGAGGAGGCGGAAGCGTTTCGGCGCCGTGGATATAGAAAACAGGTTTGATCAGTCCCAAGCGTAAAAACAGCAATCGAATTCGCGTGCGTATGTTCATCAAACTCATTCCTTTACAAAAAAACTTTTGGATTGACAATGGCTTCATATCCGTCGCGCAAAGGTGTTTTGGAAAATGCCAAAACAGGTTTTTGAAGTGTAACGGTTTGTTTGTCATTACTGACCACAGCCCGGTCACAGCGATAGCCTTCGAGCACGCCGCCGCCCGCGACCGTCCCGCAGGGGATCAGGCGGTACCGTGCGCGCAAAGATTCCTCTGAAAAGCCGTCCCGCGCTCCGAATGACTTTTCAAAACAGCGCCGGTCAACGATGATGATCTCGCCGGCGCCGAAGACGTCCTCCAAAGAATTGCCGGTATCAACGATTCCGTTGAAGGTCATATGGCGCCCTTCTGACGTACAAGTGACGGTGCAGCGTTCCGCTAACGGCGACGTGCGCCGAAAGACGGCCGAAACCACTAAAAACACCACATAGGATACCGCCGAAGCGACCAGAAGCACCACCGGAGAAATACTGAAATAAGCCACGCCGTTCCGCATAAACATGCCGTGCGGCTTTACAAGGCGCCAAAGCGCCGTCATCAGTCCGGCATACCCGCAGGTCACAAGGATCATCACGCCCGCCGTCCGCAAAAAGACTTTGGCGCCGCAAAAGCCGAAGACGCACAACACCATTCCTCCGCAAAGAGCGATCTGAAACCCCGCGCCGATCCAAAAAGACTGTTCGGGCAAAAAAAGAAAAAGCGAACCCGCACCGCCGACTGCCGCACCCGAAAGCATGCGCCAAACGGAAGGGCTTTTCCGAATGATTTTTGCCGTAGCCAACAGCAAAAAGTAATCGACAATAAAGTTTAAAATAACCAATAAATCCGCATATACGACCACCGGCACCGCCTCCCGATTCCCCAAAGACCGGTCAAAACCCCTCTGCCGGTTTCTTTTATTATAGCGGTTTTGTGATAAAAAAATTGTCGAACCAACGCAGAGAAATATGTTGTTTTTTGTCGAAATCCGGATCCCGTCTTTGCCGGCGGCGAAAATCGCGGACCGGACGACCCCTCAAAGAGCCGCCCGGNNGTCGGCAGCGTCAGATGTGTATAAGAGACAGCCCTCAAAGAGCCGCCCGGTCATTTCGGAGGGATTTCTTCGCCGCCGTGGACGTCGTCTTCATGCCGCCCTCTGTCCGCCGGTTTTAAGAAAAAACGGTCTGCGGGATCGCTCCCACAGACCGCAGTCTGACTGACGGCTTACTGTATTCCGGCTTTTTCGGCTATCTCTTTCAAGTGATATTCCACAGACTGATCTTTGTATTGGATGACAATGATATCATCATCCGTAAACGGCGTGCCTTTCGCGGTGTCAAAAGAATAACGGCCCGGATATTTCCCCCTGTCGTCGAACGGGACCTTGATTTGGCCATACGGCTCCAAAACAACGATGGAACTCTCCGCTTCGGAATCCCCCCGCCGCGCACTGCGTACATCGATGCATTTGCCGTTTTGAAGATCGAATTCGAACTTCACGGCATAAAGCAGATCTCCGTTTTCGTCATCCTTGTCCATATAGGCGTTCGTTTTTATGTCCATATCGGCGCTGGAAACCCGCTGTCCCCGAACGAAGAGAAGGTAAAAGGCGCCGGATACGGCGACGATCGACGCGAGGACCGCGATTGCGATTTTCCTTCTCGTGGCTCTTTTGATCTTCCTCAGCGGATCCATTTCAGACAGATTCATGTTTGTTTTTTTCTCTCCCGGATTCTCCGGCTCGGCTATGGTTTCATAAAACCGTTTACAGGAATCGCATTCCTTTAAGTGTTCTTCGATCAACCGGCCGCTCTCCGGCGAAGCCTGACCGTCACAGTAAACCGGCAGCAAATCCTGTATGACTTCACATTTCATTTTCATCGCTGATCATCCCTTTGATTTTCTTTTTTGCCCGATAGAAGGTGGTTCGGGTCCAACTTTCGCTGTGACCCATGATTTCCCCGATTTCTTTAAAGGAAAGGTCTCCGTTTATTCGAAGCAAAACAGCCTCCCGCGCTTCCGGGTTCAGGCGGTGGATCTTCTGGAGAAGAGACACCATCTCCTGTCGATCCTCCACATAACCTTCCGCAGAGCCGACCGCGGAAAACATGGTTTCATCAGGCTGTTGGTCGGACAAGCGCTTTCGCCTTTTCCGTTCTCTCAGCCACATATGTTTTGCGATCTGGCAAAGCCATGTAGACGGTTTGCAGGTGCCGTCGTATCGATCAATGCTTTTGACTGCCTGATAAAACGTTTCCTGCATGAGTTCTTCCGCAAGAGTTTCATCTTCGCAAAGTCCCTTAAGATATCGAAATACCATCGGAGAATATTTCTTAAACATTTCTTCCATACAGATGACACCCCCTTCCCTTTACACCTATATATCGCTTTTGGTGCTGCTTTCGTTACAACCGCTTATCATTTTTTTAATATATACATTAGCATAGCGTGTAAAGAATTGCAATACCGAATCCTGAAAAGCCCGCAAACGACAAGCGGGCAGACCGGAAAGCCTGCCCGCTGACGGATTTCCGAGCATTTTAACAAAACAGAGCGCCGAATTCGTCCGCTAAAATCGAGTTCGGTTCAGGAAACTATGCTTATCAATCAAATCTATGTAAAGACCGCCCGGATCTTCTCCCGCTGTTCGGTATGCGCGTCATCTTCGGCAAACAGCGACGAAGCCGAGAAAAACAGCACGCCCGAAACCGCGTCGTCCCGCAAACAGTCTTCCGTCTGGCGGGCGACGACGTCTGTTCCGTTTTCCCATTCTTCACGATCGCTTTTCACCGTTGTTCCCAACTTGTAGGGCGCCAGACCGATCAGCAGTTTGACCGACGGGTTTCGCGCGGCCAGTGCTTTCCATTCTTTCAAGAGCGGTTCAAAGCGGTACTGTTCATCGGGATATTTATATCCGAAATACAGTTGCGGGATCACGGCGTCGAGCATACCGTTTTCCACCCATTCGCCTATATCAGCATACAGTTTTTCGGTATTGGCGGAAATCGACGCCGCCGGGCTCACGCTGAAAACGGTGTTTTTTCCGGCTGCCTTCACCAACGCGTGACAGCCTTCGATCAGCGTTGTCACATGCGTGCGCCGCCATTCAGAAAGCGGGAGAGGATTTTGCGCCGTTTCACAATAGCGCCGATAACTTTCCTCATCAAAGGCGGGATCATCGGTCGGATAAAAGTAATCGTCAAAATGGATACCGTCCACCGCGTAGGTTTCTAAAATCTCCCGAACACCGTTTAATACCAGTTCCTTGACGTCATCCTCGGCAGGGTTCAAATAGATCCCGTTATACTCGATCACGTTTCGGTCGTTATCGGGGTTTCCATCCTGCCGCCAACGGAAAGCCGGACTATCCTGCGGCAAGGAAGAAACCTCCCGCACCGCGGTAGAGATCCGATAAGGATTGATCCACGCATGGATCTTGATCCCCGCTTTGTGACAGCAGGCGACCATTTCCCCCAGCACATCGAAACCGCAGGACGCCGCGCTTGGCATCAACGGAAAATACACCGACGGATACAGCGAATCGCCGTGCGAACGCACATGTACATACAGGTCGGTGATGTGAAGATCCCGACACCGTTTCACCGTTTCTTCCCATGCCGCGCGCACCCCTTTTTCGCTCCCGAAAAGCGCGTTGACTTCGCTGTACGAGATCCAAAGACCGACCGGTTTTAGCACGGCTGTGCGATCCGACGGATTTTGTCGGACGGCACAACCGCACAACAGCAGAACTGTCAACAGTCCGATGACGCCGATTTTTTTCATCTTGATCCCTCCGTTCGGGTAATTTTCGAAACAGCGATCTATGTTTCGGTCCGATAAACGAGTTCCAGTTTTCCGACTGATAAATCACTATCGGATTCCACTGCCAGACAAAATGTACGGGTGCCGTCTTGAGGCGGAATCAGCCGAAGCGTTTTCATGTTCGAACCGCCGGGATCAGGGGGAAGACTATCCCACCGGATCACTTTGGGCTGCCCGCCGTTGATTTTGACTGTCAGCCTCCCTTTACAGAAGACCGAAAGCAAGACCGTGTCTATGATTTTCCCGGACATTTCACTTCCCGCATCAAAACAGCAGGTAGTCAAGCGGGCCTGCACGGGAACTTCCGACTGTACGACCTGACCTTCCTGCAAGCAGAGATCGGTATCGGTTTCTCCGGAAAAAGAAGCGGTGTAAAGCAAATTGCCGTCGCTACCCCGGCAAAGCATACAGGTTTGATCTCCCTCGGTCATTCCGCCCAACAGATCCACGTTTCCAAAGGAATACAACTGCCACAACGTCTGCTCCGGTTTTCGTTCGGCGTTTTTTAAACGGTGCAATCGAAATTCCGCCACGGCGGCCTTACCGCCGAACACCAGTATATACCGCTGTGCGTCCGCCATGGCAAATCCCTGGCGCAGAGCACTTTCCGTGAACTCCTCTAACCACGGAGATACGGCTGAAGAGATCTCTTTGATCTCTTTGGACGAAGGAAGCAGTACATAAATTCGTCGATCGTGTCCGAGCCAGACCGGCGCTCCCGCGCACAAAGCCGTTGTGTCGCCGTTTTCGCAACCGATATGATCGCTTAACCGCACGCTTTCCAGACGATCCGCTTCATAAAAAACAGAATCGTTATCCGCAAGCAAAGACGACGTGTTGAACGCCTTTCCGACCGTCATGCGGAGTAGATAAGTTTCATTTTTCTTACAGGCGAGGACCCCGTCTTTAAATCCTTCCAAAGCCGCAAACGGTTCATCGCTCCCGATAGCCGCGATGCAGGCGGCCGGAAAATACAACGGTCTTGTACGGTCACAGCAAAAAATCCGGTTTCCCATTTTCCCGCCGGAAAACAACAGTTTATTGCCCTGACAGGTGTAAACAGTCGAAGATATCACCTCTTCAAACCCCTCTACACAGTCTTTGTAAGCCGTAATACAGATGTTGTTTTCGTGATAATGAAGAAAATTGTCGATCGGGTAATCATCGTCTTGGGCATCGGTAAAATAGAACAATCCCTTGCTGCGATCGACATGCAGCGTAATTTGCGCTGTAAAAAAAGAGGCGGTCGCTTGCGAGGCATTTGCGGCAACAGACCATTCCCAGTAAACGTTCGGCTGTGTATAAATCCGACAGGTGACCGTCTTTGAAGCGAGTCCCGAAAAGGGCAGACGAAAACAGGAAGACGCGCCGTCCGAGGTATAGTACGCCTTGAATTTTCCGTCCAGCAGATTGAGAGATTCCAGCATTTTGGGTGTTCCGCAATAGGCGGTGTTGGAGGACCGTGCCTCTTCATACCGTGTGCCCCGTCCGTTGATCATGACGGTCGGCACATAAAAAGCGGTGATTTTTGTCCAGCCCGAAAAATCGGAATTGATTTCATAGACCGCGTAATCCTCGTTATCGCTGTCATAGAGATCCTGCCGCTTGACAAAAGCGAAAAGTCCGCCGCCGCCAACCGGCTGTGCGCCAAAAAACGAGATATTCTGAGGCGCCAGAAAACATTCTTCACTGGTACGGGAAAAGTTCAGGCTGCCCGCCGCCGTTTTTTGTCCGTCAGCCGCGATCAGATGAACACAGACCGTGAAATAAGAATCCTCTTCCAAATAGGTACAGGCGGCAATTTTCATCTTTTTCCCGTTCCAATACACCGGACGGTGATAGACGCGGTATTCCACTTCGATCAAACTGCCGGGTAAAACGGTATTGACCCGGTCATTTTTGGTAGCCGCAAGACCTTTTCTGCATTGAAGCGTTCCCTTTGCAAATCGCATATTCTGTAATTCGGACAGTTGGTTCTCATGAATAAACCGAGGTTCATCCGAAAGATTTAGTCCGCCGTCAAACCGGATGACCTGTTTCTTTTGCGGTTGTGCCCGCTGTAAGGAGGCAAATTTCATGGTCACACCTCCGCGGGTTTCGGTAAAACATCGCCAATACGGGTAACTTCTTTGAGTGCCAGAGCGCGCTTGGCGTTGTAAAGGCGGGCAAACAAATCGTTTTTTGCACGGTCTGCCCGTGCGAGGGCTGTCATCATCGCCACTCCGTAAACCAGCGCGTCGATTTGCGCGTCTTCCGCTTGCAGTTCCGTACTGAGCGAGTCCACTTCCCGACATTTTAAATCAAGCAAAAGTTGATTGAAAATGTCAAGCAAAACCCTGCTTTGTGCGCCGGGATCGCAGACAACCGCCTCTTGAGAAACACCGAAAAGTGAAAACGCCCGCTTGCATACATCATATCCTGTCATGACCGTCCTCCGATTTCTGTAAAAGTTCCTGTTTGTCCGTCAAAATACCGTCCGGAATCCGCCGGATCAATTCTTCCCGATCCAAAATGCCTTTTTCATAAAGCATGACCAGGGCTTCTAACTGTTCGTCGGCGGCGAGGACCGCTTTTTTACCGACTTCCACCTTGGTGCTGATCAGCAAATGCCGATATTGCGCCGCTTGGAAAGGAACATAAGCGATCCCGTTTTCATCTTTGATTTTGACCATCCGGTTACCGTAATAGGCAAGCCACAGATCCGCCCAGATCCTGGCAGTCTCCTCCAAAAAGGAATAAAAACGGCTTTTGATCAGATTGAGCGGCATCAGCGCGGCGTTCCGCATGGTCATCAGCGCGGTCGCATTATCGGCACGGCTGTCGCCGAGCGCCACCTCGTTGGCGCCGCTTTGGGTCATGGTGTTTTCGATGAGCGCCTGCATGCCGCTTTCAAACTGATTGGCGTAAGCCGGCGGCGCCACATATTTGACCGCGCCGGCCACATCCTCGTTACTGCCGAAGACCTTGATGATCTGACCGGGTTCATTGGTGATCCCGTCCGGCACCGTGTCGCCGTTGATGACCATCATCGGCATGCCGGTGGTCATAGCCGACCAGACATTGGCGGTGATCATCCGGTTGATCGCAATTTGATTGGGGATCAAATAAGTAACTTCGCTTTCTCCGTAAAGCACTCCGCCACGGCGTTCCCACTGAAAAAGCGAAAGAGGATATAACGTCAGCCCGGTATCGAATACCGGTCGGATTGTTTGGTGTTCGGTCACCCTTACACTTTTAATTGTATAATCGCCGTTTGGCTGATATTCCTTAAAGAGTTTGGTCAAAACCATGATTTTTCCGGCGTATTCTTCTTCGGCGATCGCGGACAACACCGTGTCAGACGCGCCGTAACGCCCTGCTTCACGCAAAACGTCGGCAGTTTCCCGGCGGCTGACAAACAGAATATAGGGCTGATTTTGCACGTGCGACGCATAAGGATCTCCGAAAAAGACGTTATCAATATCCAATACTTCGCAGTTGATGTCGCCTTTGACCGGCGTTTTTTTGTCAAGATCGGCAAACAATCCGGTTTTGACATCGGGATCCCAATAGGTATACAGCACGCCGCTGCCTGTCACGAAAGCGTTGCGCAAAAGACGTTCGTTCAAAGCGTCCAGCCGAACTCTCTCAGCCGTCAGATCATACCCGTCAGAGAGCCTGTTGAGCACCTGGCGGATCTCCTTTTCTTCCCGATTCTGCGGCACGGAGGCAATTCCTTCCGCTTGAAATTTCAGAGAAACTTCTTCCCCTAAAATTTGCGACATTTTGTATTCCCCGATCCGCTTGATGACGTTGTGCCGCACGAGCGGCCGATCGTTTCCGCAGCGCGCGCCGTGCCACTGGTCACCGATATAAAACCGTTCGTTGACGGCGTTTTGTTCGGTGAGCCCGCGTGTTCCGAGCGACGCCTTGAAATCAGCGGCGGCGCGGTATTCCTCATAGATTTCTTTCGGTTGGGTATTCATATTTCCATTCCTCCTATGCTTGAGGCCGCCTGAAAACGGGCGGCCTCGTTTGGTTTGATCATGGTGGTGCGTGAAGGTTAGGATACCGTTACCTTTGCCGCATTCGAGATCACAGAAGCGATCCCGTCGACGGTGATTTTCACGAAGTAATAGTATTCGCCCGCGGTCAGATCGGTGGGAACCGTCATCGACGAACTGGTCGCGCCGCTGACCTTCACGGCGTTGGTGCCGTTAGCATCCGAGCAAGAATACCACTGATAGGTCAGTGTTCCGGTGCTGGAAGCGGTCACGCTCATGGAACCGCTGATGCTGCCGGCGGTCACCGATTTATTAGACGGCTGAGAAGAAATGGTGATTGCGGGAGATACCCACGCCCAAATGGCGTCGAGGCCGCTCTTCTTGACGAAGACATCGTAATAAATGCGATAATCGAATTTATACGCGTCGGCGTCGATGTTTTGTTCGGGGGTGAAGATGCGCAGATTTTCGGTTTTCTTTACCAAATGCGCGCCCGCTTTCGGACAGACCAGCATATAAACTTCTCTGGCCGACGCGGTGGGAACAAAGCCACCCGCGGTATCGTTTTTAAAGGTATAGGCGGTCTTCATGCGTTCCGCGACCACCGGAATGATGGCGACGCCGTTGATCGACTTGACACGGATAGAAATGTCACCCTGTTTGAAATCCGAAACGGTGATCATGCGGGAAATTTCCGAAGAGTTTTGGAGCGCCGCGTAGAGATAACTGTCGATGAATGCGACGAGTTCCTCATCATAGCCGACGACCGACTGCACTTCGTTAATGAGTTTGCAAAGTCCTTCATACGGCTTGGTCACGTCGCCGTCGATCAGATTGGAGCGGGTGGCGGCAAGACCGGCTAATTTGGAAAGAACGTATGCGTCACATTCCGGAACGACCTTGGTGCGGACATATTCGCCTAAAATTTTGCCTGCCAAATTGGCAACGCCCGTCTCGCTCATGTCTTCGCGGTCGATCTGCAAAGAACGCGCGCGATCCATCTGCATGGTGTAAGAGGTGTTGGCAACCGTGATGGCGCCGCGGGAAAAACCGCTGTCACGGTCATAATTGGCGAGTCCCTGGAAATCGACATCCGGGATCACCACGGTTTTCGCTCCGACGAATTTGGTGCTCAAAGCGTTATCGGCAAAAAAACCGGTCGCGCTTTTTTGAGCAAACATCTTATCGAGTTCTTCCGAATAACGGGTTGCGTTTGCAAGAGAATTGATTGGCATGGTTTGTGCTTCCTTTCAAAGTTACTTCCAAAGACCCTTGAGAAACTCCAAGGTTTCCGGGTCTTGACCGCCTGCGCGGTCGGTCAGCGAACCAACGCTTGACGCATCGGCACTTTTTTGCGCGGCGACGGCACGTTCGCTTAACCGTTTGTTTTCCAAACGGTAGCGAAGATATTCATCCAATAGCAGGCGGCCTTTGAGTTTCGCCCGCTCGCGGACTTCTTCGGGAAGGTCTTCCGGCTTTCGGAAAGCGGGAAACGCTTCCTGCAACTCCGCGAACCCGGCATCGTCCCGGTTCGCGCCTTCCAGTTCCAAAACATATTCCGCGATCTCCTCGTTGCCGCCGCATCGGGCGGTCAACTCTTCCTTACGGCTTTCGCACTGCTGTTTTTGAAGCGTATGCAAATACTCAGAGACATTCTGTCCGTTTGCGTTTGCCAGTTGTTTCAGGCTTTCATAATCGGCGGCGATCGCGTCGAATTTCAAGCCTTTCTGCGCAAGCGTGCCGGCTTCGTCAAGTGTAATTTCTTTGATTTCTTTATTGAATTTGATCGGAATTCGAATTTCCGCGGATCCGGAGGGGTTTTCCAAGACTTCCGCCGTTTCATTTTTCTGCGTTTCGCCGGTTAGCGTTTCGGCTTCCAAACTAACGTTTTCCAAATCCCATACTTCCTTTCTTTCTTATGACTGTTCGCTCCCGTCATAAGATAAAAAATTTTGATATTCGTGCCGGATCCTTTCCAGTTCGGTGTCGGGGTCTTGTGGTTTTGACCGCTCGACCGTCGTCTTGTTTCGGGATGATCCAAAAAGACCGAGAACAAATCCGGAAAAAAATGTTGCCACACAAACAACAATGAAAACAATGATCATATGATCCAACCTCCGCTAAAATCGGAACCGGTCAATTCGGGCAACGGGGATGGCTCTTTTTCCCCTTGAGGGGTCGGATGGAAAAACTTGACATCCTCGAACGCGTACCGCATGGCGTCGCACAAATGGTTATCGGAATCTTTTGGCATTTGAAAACCGCCGTCACCCGACTTTTGGGCATACGCGTAGGTGGAAAGTTCCCGGATCATATTCACGCAAGACGGGTGTACCGTGATCGCATATTCGCTGATAGCGGCGATCCCGTTGAGAATACTGTCCCGGCCTTTGACCGACGGTGTGATCCTGGCGATCCCCATTCGTCTGAGATCGTCGTTGGATTTCGGTTCCGCGCAATCGGCGCGAATGCGTTCCTTGGCGTATCCCCGCCGCTTGATTTCGTTGGCGATATCGCTGTTGAGCATGCGCGTCTTGCAGAACTCATCCACGATATACAGTTCGCGGTCAACGGGATTGGCCAAAAAAGCCACGAATCCGGTGGGATCGTTGGTATAGCCGTAATCCAGCCCGAAAAAGGTTTTCCATTTGTATGCTTCTTCTTTGGGGATCTCTTTTTTACCGACCGCCCAGTTTTCATAGACCAATCCTTCCGCGATTCCCCAATTCCCAAGTCCTGCCACCTCGTATTTGCGGCGATTGGAACGCTTCATCCGTTCAAAAACCGCCCGGTCGGTTTCGTCTAAGAACTCGTTGATCAGGTAATTGGTCGAAAAAGTCGCCACCTGTTCGCTCGGCGTATCAAAAAAGCGTTTTTTCAGCCAATGGGTCGCGCTCCACGGATTGAAGGTCAGGGTCGTCTGCTTATAGAGCGGCGGTTTCACGATCCCTCGGGGAACCGAAAGATCCAGTTTATCGAAATCCGCCTCGCTTGGCAATTCAAACGCTTCTTCGATCCATACAAAATTGAGATGCCCGTGCGGTACCGTTGCCGACGCCAGTTTGAGTACGTCGTCGAATCCCCGGAAGAGGATCTTCTGACCCGTCGGCAGATATTCCATTTCCATGGGCGACACGGTATTTTTCCATAGATGTGATACTTGCAGTTTTTCCTGTGCCCATTTTAATTGCGCGAAAGTGGAATCGCGGTGGGTATTCATGACCTGGCGCACCACCAGCAGATTACTGCCGGGCAGTTTCATCAATCTGAAAAGCAGATTGATCGCCGTGGTGCAGGATTTTTTAGAGCCTTTTCCGCCCTTTAAAACCCGATACCGTTTTTCGCAATTCCAGAATTCATCATATCCGCCGCCGATCAATTCGGAAAGTTTAATTTCCGACGTCGTCAACAATGATCACCGCCCTGCCGTTTCCGTTTTTTTCTTCATTTTTTTCACTGACGATCGAACGCAACTCCTTAATAGCCGAAAGATCCCCTGAAGACGCCTTTTTATAAAGGGCGATCATGACCGCCGTCTTTCTTTTGGGATTTTTCAAACGAAATCCCTCGTCTGTAAGCGACTGTGCTTCAGCGGCAGACAGCCTTTCGTTTAAAAGCGTTTTCATGGTTTTATAAAGCAGTTTATCGTTTTCTCGCATGATCGTTCCTCCCGGCGACACCAAGGATACCGCAACCGCCGTCGGACATTCACCGACAACCTTTCAAAAACTGCTTTTTTGCATAAAAAAACAGCGTTGCCATCAACATCAGATGACAACGCCTTTTGTCTTCTCTTTTAATCGGTGAAAATCAAAACCTGCTTTCCGTCGGTTTTTAAAAGCCCGCCCTGTACCGGCAAGTCCTGCCAGCCCGATGCGGTTTTGACGCGTACCGAGTCGCCGGTCAGCGCCGCGAGCATAGGGCTATGATTTTTCAAGATCCCCAGTTGCCCCTCCGCCGTTTGGCAGATCAGTTCTTCGACCGGTTCGTGGTACCGTTCTTCTTCCGGGGTGACGATTTCCAATAAAAACTCTTTTTCCATCGACAGCCTCACAGCGTTTTGGCTTTTTCGCGGGCTTCGTCGATGTTGCCCACCATGAAGAAAGCCGCTTCGGGCAGATCGTCCGCTTCGCCGTCGACGATTTGACGGAACCCTTCAACGGTTTCCTCCAGCGGCACCAGTTTTCCTTCCAGTCCCGTAAAGGCTTTTGCCACATTCATGGGTTGGGAAAGGAAATTCTGAATTTTACGCGCCCGGTAAACGGTTTTCCGGTCTTCGGGGGAGAGTTCTTCCAGCCCTAAAATCGCGATAATATCCTTTAATTCCTCATACCGCTGTAAGCATTCCTGCACACGGCGTGCGGTTTGGTAGTGAAGTTCTCCGACCGTTTCGGGTTCCAACAAACGGCTGGTGGATTCCAGCGGATCGACCGCCGGATAAATACCCTGCTCGGCGATCGAACGCGAAAGCACCGTTGTTGCGTCCAAATGGGTGAAAATGGTCGCGGGAGCGGGGTCGGTCAAATCGTCCGCCGGCACATAAACCGCCTGTACCGAGGTGATGGATCCGTTCACGGTTGACGCAATACGCTCCTCCATTTCCCCCAGTTCGTTGGCGAGCGTCGGCTGATAGCCGACGGCGCTCGGAAGTCTTCCCAAAAGGGCGCTGACTTCGTTGCCCGCCTGCACATACCGGTAAATATTATCGACAAAGAGCAACACGTCCTGATGTTTTTCGTCCCGCAAATATTCCGCCATAGTAAGTCCCGTCATAGCGACGCGCATCCGGCTTCCCGAAGGCTCGTTCATCTGCCCGAACGCCAGCACCGCTTTTTGCATGACGCCGCTCTCGGTCATATCCCGAATCAGTTCGTTGCCTTCGCGGCTGCGCTCTCCGACGCCCGTGAAAACCGAATAACCGCCGTATCCCACCGCGATATTGTGGATCATTTCCATGATCAGCACGGTTTTTCCCACGCCGGCGCCGCCGAACAGCCCGATTTTTCCGCCTTTGGCATAAGGCACCAGTAAATCGATCACTTTGATGCCGGTCGCCAGCAGTTCGGTCGCCGGTTTTTGCTCGTTGAGCCCGGGCGCCGGACGATGGATCGGCAAAACCTGATCGGCTGAGATCTCCCCTTTGCCGTCGATCGGGCGACCCAAAACATCGACTGCCCGGCCGATCACCGCGTCTCCTACCGGCACTTCGATGCCTTTTCCGTCTGACGTTACGCTTAAGCCGCAGGAAAGCCCTTCGGTCGCTTCCAGCGCAATCGCGCGAACCGTTGTGGCGTCCAAATGCATGGCAATTTCGGCATGCCGGTTTTTTCCTTCGACCGCCAACAGCGAATAAATCGGCGGCAGATGCCCGGAATCAAATCGCACATCGATCACCGGACCGGAGATCTTGACAATTTTTCCGACATAGGATTCCATACTCTATGCTCCTTATACCGCCCCGCCGATTTCAGCGGCGGCGGCAATTTCTGTGATCTCATTGGTGATGGCCAACTGGCGGGCGGTGTGGATCTGTGTGTTGAGTCGTTCGAGCATTTCGTCCGCGTTTTTGGTCGCGTTCTGCATAGCAGCCATCCTTGCCGTGTTTTCGCTCGCGGCAGACTGGGTCAACAAATCGGTCAAAACCCCGGTCAAATATCCCGACGTCAGGGTTTCCAACACCGTCATGGTATCCGGTTCTAAAATCCATTCGTTGTCGGCGGTTTCCCCGTCCTTCCAATCGGCGGGCGAAAACGGAAGGATCCGCTTACAGACCGGCCGTTGCACCATGGTGTTGATATATTCGGTAAAAATAACGAAAACTTCTCCGCAGTCGCCGTTCTCATACGCCGTCAGGATATCCTGCGCCAACGTTTTCGCCAAAACCGCCGGACGTTCTTTGGCGGCGCTGCCGATCACCTTTGTCAGCGCCTGCCCTTTTGCGCGAAGCATTTGCGCCGCTTTTTCTCCCACAACTGTTATTTGGGGATTTTTCATCGAGCGCAAAGCCTCGATCGCCGCACCGGTCACTCCGGTATGATAGGCGCCGCATAATCCTTTGTCCGACGAAATCACCAATACCAACGCCGGCAGATCCGGCCGCTCCCTAAAAAGAGAGGTTTTCGGGATGGTTTCCGGATCGCTTTGCACGATCGGCGCCATGATTTCCCGCCACTTGCGGACATACGAACGGGTGTATTCGGTTTCTTTCAGCAACCGCTTGACGCGGGACGCCGAAAGCAGATACATCGCATTGGCGATTTGCCGGGTTTCTGCTGTTGCCCGCAAATGTTGTTTTAATTCACTGATACTTTCCATATTCAGACCAATTCCTTGAATTGCTTCAACTGTTCGAGCAGAAGTTCCGCGTCGCTGTCGGTCAGTGTGCCGGTTTCCGTTACGCGGTCAGCCAACGCCCCCGCGTTTTCGCGCAAATCTTGCAAAAGAGCGGGCAAATGCTTCCGCAAATCGCGGTCGGAATCGAAAATCTTTTCCTGATAAGCGGTCAAAAGCGCTACTTCTTCAAACAGTGTATAAGCGGCGGAACGTCCTTGTTTCAACAGTTCCACCAACATCCGCCCGCGATCCAGTTGCCGGCGGGTGGCTTCATCGACGTCGCTTCCGAAACTGGTAAACGCCGCCAGTTCGCGATACTTGGAAAGATCGATTCGCAGCGTTCCCGATACTTGGCGCATGGCTTTATGCTGTGCCGCCCGCCCCACGCGGGAAACCGAAAGGCCGGTATTCACCGCCGGGCGCACCCCGCTGTGGAAAAGATCGGCTTCTAAATAGATTTGCCCGTCGGTAATGGAGATGACGTTGGTCGGAATGTATGCCGACAGATTGTTGCCCACCGTTTCGATGATCGGCAGAGCGGTCATACTGCCGCCGCCGTGTTCATCGTCCAGACAGGCACTGCGCTCCAAAAGACGGCTGTGCAGATAAAAAACATCCCCCGGAAAGGCTTCCCGGCCGGGTGGTCTGTGCAGTAAGAGTGACATGGTACGGTAGGCCACCGCATGTTTCGAAAGATCGTCATAGACTACCAGTACATCGCGGCCGTTTTCCATAAAACTTTCCGCCACCGAGGCGGCGGCGTAAGGCGCTAAATACTGCATTGCCGGACTGTCCGCCGCAGTCGCCGCCACCACCGCGGTGTATGACAACGCGTCGTTCTTTTGCAGGATATCCACGATTTGCGCCACTTGCGAGGCCTTCTGCCCGATGGCGCAGTAAATGCAAAACACATCGGTTTGCTTTTGATTTAGGATCGTGTCGACCGCGATGGAGGTTTTGCCGGTCTGGCGATCCCCGATGATCAATTCGCGTTGTCCGCGGCCGATCGGGATCATGCTGTCGATCGCCAGGATCCCGGTTTGTAACGGCTTATGAACCGGTTGCCGATCCATGATAGCCGGCGCCGGTCTTTCGACCGGGAGATAGTCCGCTGCTTCCAGCGGTTTTCCGTCCAGCGGGCGGCCGATCGGATCGATGACCCGGCCGATCAGGGATTCCCCGACCGGAACTTTCGCGACCACACCGGTGCCTTTGACGCCTTCCCCGACATGGACGGTTTCGGCGCGATCCATCAGCACCACGCCGGCGCCGTTTTCTTCCAAATCCAGCACCATGCCGAACGCGCCGCCGTCAAATTCCAACAATTCGCCGTACAGACGGCCGGGCAAATCGGTCACTCGCACCACGCCGTCGCCCACTTTGGCGACCCTGCCCTGCCGGTAAACGATGGGTTCCGGCTGAAAAGCGGCGATTTTTCGTTTTAAATAGGCGCTGATTTTTTCGTGATTCTTTTCCGACACCTTTTTCCCCGCCTTATCCCGTGATTTCGTTTTTGAGTTTTTTCAGCTGCGAAGCCATACTGACGTCATAGATCTTTCCGTCAACATCCGCAATAAAACCGCCGATGATCCCGTCGTCAATGACGCGGTCAAACGTCGCTTCCCCCAAACGCGTGCGGAAAGCGTCGCAAATCATGGCAAAGGTATTATCCGACATATGCGCGGCGGTGGTGATGGTAATCCGCATTGTGTCTCACCCTTCTTGAAAGCCGGCGAAAAACGCCTCGGCGATCCGCCGATCGTCTTCGTCGTTTGCTTCATGCGCAAGCATTTTTTCCGAAAGAGAAAACGCCAGTTCGGTAATTTCCCCTTCCAAGGAAGAAAGTGCTTTGTCGTGTTCTTTTTGGGCAGTTTCACGGGCTTGACGGATCGTTTCTTCCGCCTGGCCTTCCGCCGCCGCCACGATATGCGCGGCGGTTTCTTTTGCGGTTTTTTCGGCTTCTTTCAAAAGCGCGGCTTTTTCTTCCCGGCCTTGTGCAAGGAGTGCCTCGTATTTCTGCCGCAGTTGTTCGGCCTCGGCTTTCCCGGAAGCGGCGTCCTCTTGTTCTTTGGCGATTCTTTCTTTGCGATCTTCTAAGAACTTTTTGACCGGTTTATAAACCAATGCGCGCACGATCACAAACAAGATAACGATATTGATGATATTGATCAGCAGATCCCGGGCGAGATCCGGTAAAACCAAACCTTCCATATTATGTTCGCCCGCCTTACGCCTTGGCCGCTAAGATCAGCGCCACCACAAAGGCGTAAATCGCCGTGGATTCCGCCAACGCACAGCCCATCAAAAGAATCGCGTTGATTTTTCCCGAAGCCTCCGGTTGCCGTGCGACCGCTTCCACCGCTTTCGCCGTGGCAAGTCCCATTCCCAGACCGGCGGCTACCGCCGTCAGCATTGCCATTCCCGCTCCGATTGCTATCATGTTGTTTTCCTCCTGTTACTCAATGGCCTCGTTGATAAAGGTCAAAGATAGAATAATAAAAATATATGCCTGTATGACGGGGTGGAAAAGGTTAAAATATAACCCCGCCACCGCCGGAAGACCGGAAGCATATCCCCCAAGAACGGATT
>LXOW01030404.1_pt1 | contig 21182 bp, 22 predicted proteins | sample 1368591 | NCBI WGS metagenome assembly LXOW01 (sample SAMN04884650, study PRJNA319009) | bovine gut metagenome | isolation source: Cow rumen | host: Bos taurus | place: Italy: Legnaro (PD) | collected 2014-07-09
AGATGTGTATAAGAGACAGACCATACTCCATCCTCTTTCCCAACACGGTGCAACATATCATCTGTATATCCTTGATGAAAGAATAATTCCTGTAATAATAACAATTGATCCTCACCTTGTCGGGCCAAAGAACGTTATCGTTGTACCAAAGGGCGATTTCTTGTTCAGAGCGAGGGTCTCCCTGAGCCTTGGCCTGCTTGACATAGTCGGCAATCATTTCTTCCTCGTCCCGGTACTTGAGCGAAGCCGGACCTGTTATCCCTGGCCTCAACTTCAACACATCGCGGTCATCCCCTTCCAGCTTGTCAGCATAGCCTGGCACGTCGGGGCGCGGGCCCACGAAACTCATTTTGCCAATAAAGACATCCCATAATTCGGGCAGCTCGTCCAACTTGTAGTGCCGCAACTTAGCCCCCAAAGGCGTGATGCGTTCCTCCCCCGCAATGCTGACAGGCGACTCGTCAACACCCGCCCCCATGGTGCGGAACTTATGTATCTTGAAAGGCTTGCCCTCTTTGCCGATGCGTTCCTGCACAAAAAGGACAGGCCTGCCTATCTTGACCCTCACCATCAGTGCGATGACGAGCAGCAAAGGCCAAATAAGCAGCAAGCCCATAAAGGAAACGATTCTATCGAAGAAGGGTTTGAGGAACATCTGTAATGTTTTACGGGGCAAAAATAAGAAAAAAAGCGGACCCGATCGAAGTCGGATCCGCATTATGAGTTAGTGGCTTCGGATGCAACGATACATGCTCTCCTTTACCATACAACAGAAACGATTACTTCAGAAACCACCGTTTCGGAAACCGTCATTTCGGATGCAAAAACACAGAATCTTATTAAAATGGTTGTAATATTACAACCTTTTGTAAAACATTATTGAGAGCTTTTTTTTCTTGTCCTTTCCTCTTGACAGGACCGCGATCTCCTGCACCCTTGGACAAATGTTATGTCCCTTCTCCTTGATGAGAAGGGACCGAAGAATCAAGGCCGACATCAATACCCACCCGCGGTCAGCCTAAGGACCTGAGCCTCAGGTCGCGGAGTGCCTTCTGCGAAGACAAACGACAAGCGCTGCTCTGTGAGGCTCAAGCCCTTAGTCCGCCCTTTGCAGGCGCAGCCCGGATGTCGGCCAGGCCAGCGCGCCCAACCCAGTCTGGTGCTGGCGTTCCCAGTACCAAACCTCACCTCTATGTCCTCCATAGTGTCATCGCGGGCGGTTGGTGAGCCTGTCGAACCATGACCCGCGATCTCCTGCGCCTCTAGACAAACCCACAAAAAAAGCGAACCCGATTGAAATCGGATCCGCTATGATTCTTGTAAATATATTTCTAACAGTTAGCACAAACTACTCAGAGACATTACGATAGAACGTGGTTATCTTCTGGGCACACCGCTTCCTAATTACGTATTTCATACCAAAGCGTATTCCTCCCTAACCGCTTTCAGAGTCATTTCTCGGGCCTCTTCAATGCTCATTGTCTCAGTATCCTCCTCTAGCATCTCCCGGATACGGCTGTCTATCAACTGCTGCACCCATTCGCGGATGGCGGCAATGTCGGAAAGATTGGGATATACATCACGAAGCGTTTTCTCGTCAATATCAACTGTTACCGTGCACATATTCTATTATTTTTTCACTTTGCAAAATTACACAATTCCTTCCAAACCTGAAAAAAATTGCCAATAAAACGCGCTTCATACCAACCTTATGGGAAGACGGCACCGGTGAAATATCGCTTAATGTACGTTTCATATCGCTGCTTAAATCATTCGCCAGCCTTCTCCCCCTCTGCCTTTCCTCTGAAATAATTAATCGTTGCGCTGCAAACTACCAGCATCAGCAAGGCTTCTTGTGCAGAAGGTAGATTTGTATCATCCGGCTCCACTTTGGCATGGCGAATGCCCGTGTCCTTTTGGTTGGTGTAGTCATACATTTTCTGAATCATCTCCTCCAACCTTGGGTGAATAGTCATCTGTTTCTTTACCTTATCATACGCTTTGCCGAATGTGCTCTCGTTTGTCATTTCCCTTAACAGGGTTTCGACAGCCGTGATGGATTCCTTGATGGAATTGCGATAATCAGGTTGGGGCCTCAATGAATACAGTTTCAGAGCCTGTTGCAAATGAACCGCAACATTGTCTTTCGTCTCATCCGCTTTATTCAGCGATTGTATCTCCACATCCGACACAATATCCACAATCTGCCCTTGCATCACTCTATACCCGAAATTCAAGCGTTCGAAATGTCTGTTGACCTCCTGTACAAAATCATCCAAAACCTTCTTTCGTGGCGAGTCAGTGAAGTTTCTGTTCATATAATCAATGGCAAATTCCACACAGTCGAGCTTCCTGTACCACGCCACCTTATTGTTCCTCAAGCAGCTCTGCACAGCATCATAATCTCGCATCTCAAGACCGCCCATATACTTATCGGCTCTCTTGTTCAGGAAGTCCGTCCACACAGTCCGGTCCATCTTGTAATAAGACTTCAACGGAATCAACAGCCAATCATCATCACCATTGGCCACACTCTTCATATAATCAGCATCATCCAGATCCTCCTTCAGTTTAGTGAAGCAAGACGACAATGCGTTGACTATTTCCCAAGTTATCCTTTCTTTGACAATTAGGTCAGATGACTTTGTATATCCGTTCCTTTCAGAAAATGAAGCTGACATATTCAACACAGATTATGACACAAAAAAAATAATTACCATTGTGGCCAAAACAAACACCCACAAACCTCCCACACCACCTTCAAATACTTCATACTTCCCACTCTAAACTCCCCAACTGACTCTAAACTCTAAACTCTAAACTTTTAAACTGACTCTAAACTACAGCCCGCTTAATCATCTCAACTATATAACGGACATCCTCATCACTAACATACGGCCCAGCAGGCAGACACATGCCCACTTTGAAGATGGCTTCTGATACGCCCATTCACGTATGCCGGGCAATTCTTATAAACGGGTTGTTTATGCATGGGTTTCCACACAGGGCGAGCCTCGATGCCAGCGGCATCCATATAGACGCGGAGTGCTTCGACATTAGGGTTGGGCTCGCCGTCAATGGCGGTTGTGTTTTGTCCTTTGATACGTATCTCGGGGTCAACGGTGATGGTTGTCAACCAGAAGTTCGAGTCATACAAATCGTTGAAGTTATCGTGAACCTCGATGCCTTCAACGTCCTTCAGCAACTTTTTGTATAGGTCGTGAACTTTTTTGTGGCGTGCAACATAGTCATTAAGCACCGTCATTTGTCCCCTACCGATGCCAGCGCAGATGTTGCTCATACGGTAGTTGAATCCAACAGCTTCATGTTGGTAGTAGGGTGCTTTTTCGCGAGCTTGCGTGGCAAGAAAGATGGCCTTTGTCTTGGTTTCCGAATCATTGCACACCAAAGCACCGCCGCCCGAAGTGGTGATGATTTTGTTGCCGTTAAACGAGAACGTTCTAATGGTACCGAAAGTACCACATGGTTTACCATCGTAAAACGATCCCAAAGCATTGGCTGCATCCTCAACAATGGGAATGCCGTATTTTTGACTAATGGCCATCAATGCGTTCCATTTTGCCGGCATACCGTACAAGTCCACAACGATGATGGCTTTTGGGAGGCGCCCATTTTTGGCAAGGCGATCTTGGATGGCACGCTCCAATAGGACAGGATCCATGTTCCAAGTATCGGGCTCGCTATCGATGAAAACAGGTTTCGCTCCACAATAGACAACTGGATTGGTAGAGGCACAAAAAGAGAACGTCTGGCATAACACTTCGTCGTCCTTGCCTACACCCAGCAGCAACAAGGCCAAATGGAGGGCGGCAGTGCACGACGACAGTACCACGACGCGCATGTCATGACCAATAAAACCCTCCAGATCTTTCTCAAATCCGTCCACATTAGGACCTAGAGGCGCCACCCAACGCGTGGCGAAGGCCTCGTTGATGTATTGCTGTTCAAGGCCTGAGTCACTCATGCGGGCGAGGTGAAGATAGATGCGGTCGTTTGGCTTGTATTCCATGCCGTTGTGTCTTTATTTGCGATTGCAAAAATAGGAAATTTTTTCCTGCATGGAAAAAATTTAGTTGAGAGTTGAGAGTGTAGAGTTGAGAGTCAGTTTTGAAGTGTAGAGTGGAAAGTAAAAAAGGCCGGAGCCCATGGGGTTCCGACCTTACTTGAAGAATTTAAACCGTATCAATAGTATCAAGGCGATGATCGCCAATAGTACAAAGAAGAGCCACTTGAGATTGCGGGTCAAGCCCGCAATGAGGCCTTGACGGCCGGTGGTGCCGCCCCCGAATAGGCCCCCACCCTCATTCCGCATGGTTCCTGAGCCTGTCGAAGGATGATGCGGAATCTCCTTCATTTCGAGGCTATCCTTCTCCACATACACCGTGTCCACTCTAACCTCCACGCTTTCTGTTCGGTATTGTGTGCGGTCATGGTCGCGCACGGTGGTTCTGTTTGTCACGGTTGAGATCTTGAGCGTGTCGCCGGTGTCGTTCAGCTGAACGGTTATCGTGGTCACTTCGCGCAGCGTGTCGCTGTGCTCCACTACAACACTATCAACTTTTTCAACTGACTCTACACTCTCAACTCTCAACTCTGAACTTTTACTCGCCTTTCGGCTTGTCCAGCAGCCCGTCAAGCACAGGACACTCAACGAGATAAGGACAAACTTTAATCTTTTGCAACACATCTTTCATTTGGTTTAGTTCGTTACGCAAATCGTTCACGTCGTTGCGCAGGCGTTGGGCAATGGTGCGGTCGTATTCGTCAACATACTTTTTGGCGAGGTCCATCTCCTTGTGCTTGTTGTCGTTGCGCATGCTTTCCACCTCCTGCCGGTGTTTCTTGCGGTCGAAAAACCAGGTGATCCAACCGCTCACCATCCCGACCAATGCCAGGACTATAGCCGTAATGTCAATTCCGTTCATGTTTTTCGTGGTTTTAGATATCCCTTTAAAAATCGGGGGCGACATCCAGCCACCCCCTTGTTTAGTTTAGTGTTGAGCAACTTTCAACTGACTCTAAACTCTAAACTCTAAACTCTCAACTTTACTCAGCTTCCGGGTCTTCCCCATCGCCACCACCGCCGTTTCCGCCAGTATTACCGCCAGTGTTTCCACCGCCGCCGGTAGGCGTTTCGGAGCCGCCACCGCCGTTTTGGTTGCCTTGTCCTGAGCCCGTCGAAGAATCGTTTTCCGGGTCCTCGATGTTCGCATCATCGCTCGAGGTCACACGCTTCACCACCAGGCCGGTGCGGTCGTAGCAAGTGATGTTGATCGAGGTCTTCTTCAGCGCCTCCTTGATTTCCACGTTGGGGGTGAAGATCACGCGGCGGGTGGTGATGAGGTCGGAGCCCACCTTGTTCACGTCGGCGATGGATTTGCTGCGCAGGCCGAAGCGCATGCTGCCCAGTCCGGGGATGGCCACGCTGTGACCCTCGGTGGCCCAGGCTTTGATGACCTCGCCGATGGCGTCCCAGGCGGCGTTGATGGCGCCCTTCGAGATGCCGCTGCGCAGGCTGGCCTCCTGGATCACCTTCGCGGCGCTGAGCTTGTTGTAGAGCTCGGGCTGCAGCACGTAAGCCCATTTTTCCGAGTTTCTGTCGAACGAAACGTCACGTTCGACTGCCTTAACTTTGATTGCCATAGTAATATGAAATTTTGATACACAGGCAGATGAGAAAGTTCAATGTTTAAAGTTCAAAGTTCAAAGAACTTTCAAATCACGATGCAAAATTACAGCTTATTTTCCACCTGGACGAGGGTTGTCCCGAATTACGGATGAGGGAGGAGGGTTGAGGGAGGAGGGAAAACAAAAAAGGCCGAACACCCGAAGGCATCCGACCTTGAATCTTGAACCTTGATTTTTTTACCCCAATTTTTGCTACCACGGGGAGGTAAATTTTGCTACCACGAGGAGAAACGTAAAATAGCCCCGTTAACTCGTTACCCCGTAACAGCCCTTGTTGCCCACTTTTTTACCTTTAATCTTAGAGCTTAATATTATGTAAGTAGATGAGCAAATTTAGTTTACATAATCTAAAGGTTGAGATTCCCCATTCGGGGAATGGAGCTTGTCCGTTTTGCTACAGGCGGCGGCTTGTGGAACTTACTAACAGTCAACTTGTTCATGCCGCCGCTTAATAAACCATGTCTCAACTCCATTCCCTGCAAGGGAATCTATCGGAAAACCGTTATAATATGCAGTTTAATTTTGAACACTTACTTAATAATATTAAAACTTTAAACCTTGAACTTGGAACCTTGAACCTTGAACCGGCGAAGCCTCCCTCAACCCTCATCTCTCAACCCTCAACCTTCGCCCGTTTCGCGTTAACAGTTAACGCTCCGTCCTCACAACTCCCAGCCCTTATCCTTGATGCCCGACCAAAGCTCCTGGGCCATATCGTCGTCGAGCATATTGATGGTTTGGACGTTCTTCTTGGGGTCAAGTGTGTCGGCTATGCGGGTGATGATCCATGCCAGAGAATTGGGGTCGTGTTCGCCTCGGAGGCCAGAGAACATGTTGTCCTCGGCATCCTTGAAGTGACTCTCGGTGATACGCCACACCCGTCCGGCAGGCGTGATATACTCGCGCCTCTTCAGTTCGCTCATCAAGGCTTTCAGGGCTGACTTCGGTGCCAGCCAGCGCACAATGATGTCGGTAGGCTCTCCCAAGAACAGTTTCTCAAACTCCTCGTGGTCGGTATCCTGGTCTATCGCATGCAACTTCACCAGATTCTGATAAAAATAGGTCACGCGCTCGGGGTGCTGCTTAGCCCACTTGTAGGTAAACACGCCCGACACCACTTTGAACCCCGGATTCCTGCTCGTGGCCGAAGGGCTTTTCCTTCCCCCTTGCACCACCTGCACGCCAATGCCACCGGCCTCCACTTTGCCAATCTGGTATTCCACATGCTTCTCCTGCACATATTCAGCTCCAGACTCTACCGTCACATGGATGATGGTTTTTCCTTCGTCTGCCATAGTCATTTCTTTTTAGCTTGTTCCGTAAAGCCTGTTCCACCACTATCTACCTTTTCCACATTGCGCTCCACGGTCTTATGCGCAACAAATTCTCCGCCATCATGAACGTTCACATTTATAGTGGTTCCAGGAGATTCCACATCATTCTCCGACAGGTTCAGGAACCGTGTGGAATGAGGGGTCTCAGATTCCAGCAGCTCGCCAATCTCGTCTGAGAGGTACAACTCATTCTCCAGCGCCATGAAATCATTCACCCACTCGCCCATCTTAGGCTTCATGCGCTGGCAGGCCGTGGCCACCAGGGTAAAGGCCTCTTCCCACTGGTCGTAGTTCATGCTCACCTGGTCGAGCATCTGCTTTCCCATATAGCGGTGCACACTGTCGTTGCTGGTTTGCAGCATGAGTTCAGGCACATACAGGATGATGCTGGCTGTCAGCTGCAATTCCTCCTGAGGCACACTCTTGTCAACGGCTCTGAGCTGGCGGTAGTGGTCTTTCCACAGGTCGCCAATACAGGTCATATATTCGTCGCCCTTTTCTTTCACATCGTCCATGATGACGGCTGCCCACTCAAACAGTTCCTCCGGCCAGAGGCTGACGTTCTGCAACTGGCTGTCGAACAGGCGGCAGGCACTCTCCACCACTCGCATCATGACGTGCTGGCCGTAGCTATTTCTTACGGCGGTTCTTTCTTGGTCTGTGTATCTGTGCAGCATCCTCAAAATTCTTTGTTTCGTCATAGACATAGTCCAGCCATTGCACCAGTGCAAACTCGCCTTCCCCGCGGTTCTCGGCAATCACCTTGTTGCCTTGCTGAAACGACTCGATGGCCCCTTTGGGCACAGGGAAGAAAGCCTTCACTTTCTCGTCGCAACGGTAGGCTTTCAGTTTCTTGAAGTGTATGGTCAGGTGGTAGGCATTGCTGCTGCATACACCCACAATCTCGGCCATATCCTCTATCTTCTGGTCCATCTCCATGGGATCGTTCTGGTCGGCATACAGGGTAAACAGTCCCCTCAAGGCCTTGCTGTTCTTCACAAGGTTCACCATCCCTTGCACATTCTGCCCGATGGCACCAGGGGCATTGTATTGCTTGATCTTCTCGGGGTTCTCCAGCTCAAGCGTGATGCGCATGATGGGGTCGTGCAGGTCATACACGCGATGGCGACAGTACTCCCAAATCTTGGTGGGCTGCATCTTGGCATCCAGTTCCACCTCCAGCTTCTCGTCTATCATCCTGAAGGTAAACGTCTCTTCCAGCACATTGCGCACCACGTCAGGATTGCTCTTCCAGGCTGATGACTTCTCGATGGCCAATTGGCAACGTTCCTCACGCAGGTCAATAATCACATAGCAGTACGGATTGCTCTCTATCTTGCTCTCTACACACTTCGGAGCCCCACCTTTGGGATCGGCTTTCAATTGCACCAGTTTCATCAGCTGGCGGTTGCTGAGGCGAATCACATAGACATCCTTGTCCCAATACCAGATATAGTTGGGATAGACATCTGCCGTACCGTCGTTCTTGGTACGGAATATCTTCAGTTCGTGACTTTGAAAGAGTTTGGCAAAGCGCTCCCTTGCCTCGGCAAAGGCTTTGTCGGCATCCACATCCTGGTTGCCCAGATTGTGCTCTTTGCTTTTTCGGAACTTGATCTTATAAATTGCGTATTGTGCCATTCTTATTCTTAATTGTATCTCAAACCATTTCTGCGCTTCGTCAGCATCTTCTGCGTTTCAAAAAAATTTTCGTCCTCGAATTTTTTTCTCAATACCCTCAAACCCCTTGAACTCTTAAACTCTTGAACCCCCATCTCTCTTCTGCGTTCTGCGTTTCCCTCTCAAATGCCGAAGCCAAAACCCCTTCCTTATGTAGACCGGCCAGCACGAAGCGAGGCAAGGCAACTACGGTAACTAAAAATTTTACAGCAATGCAAAAAAACGTAAATCTCTGCGTCGACCTCAAGACGGTCATGCAAAACGATGCTCTCCTGGTGGAGGGACAGTGTTACACCGGCGTGCTTACGCGCAAGAGCGAGGACCACTACATCTTTGAAGAGTCGTGCCGCAAGAGCGGTGGCTGCCCTCGCAACCCCAAACTCTTCGACGGTCAGTACTGCTCGCTCGTGCACATGCAGAACGGCAAGTACCAAATCCACATGAAGACCATCAACGCCTCCGCCATCGCCGACCGCAACCAACTGGCTTTCAATGTCTATTCCGAGTTATTAACTGCTTTCTCTATTATTGATTAGTTATGGAAGAGAAAATGTTATCAACCCCTCATTCTGGGCTTGACCCAGAATCCCCTAAGCAGAAGGAGATGCCGCATCGTCCTTCGACAGGCTCAGGAACCATGCGGCATGAGGCCACATTGAACCTTGAACCTCTTGAACCCTTGAACCTGAAACCAGGAAGCCTTACTGCGGCAGACCTCCCGCCAGCAGTCCGCGCCTACTGGGATTCGGCTCCCGCGGCCTTTAAGGTGCCGGCCATCCTCACTGCCATCGACTGCTATTGCGCCCTGGCCACCCGCCTCCGCTTCAAGTACACCTACGACCTCGACCCCCATGCCCTGCTGCTGCAGGTGCTGGTGGTGGCCGAAGCCGCCAGCGGCAAGAGCTTCACGCGCCCCATCGTCAAGAGCCTCATGCAGCCCCTCAAGCTGCGCGACCAGGAGATGAAACGCCTTGAGCAGGCCTATCAGGATCTGAAGAAGACCTCGGCCAAGAACAAGCAGCTGCCCGAGGAGCCCATCACCGACGTGCGTTGCCTGCAAACCATCACCAAGGCCAAGCTGGTGAAGCGTGCCGACATGTTCATCCGCAAGTATGGCGAGCCGCTCACCTTCTGGTTCTACAACGAGGAGCTGGCCACCATGACCGAGAGCAACAAGCGCGCCTTTGCCGACCTCCGCACCATGGACCGCCTGGCCTACGACCTGGGGGCCGAATACGGCAGCGACACCCTGAGCGATGCCAGCTACAATGCCGACGTTGACGTGATTTACTGCAGCCTGTTTTGCGCCACCGACAACGCCCTGCGTGAGTATATGGACAAGCGCTCAGTGGAGGGTGGCAACTGCACCCGTAAAGTGCTCACCGATCTGGGCGACCTCATGGGCGAGGATGCGCCACACTTCCGTCCCCTCACCGACGACGAGCAGGCCGCTGTGAACCATGCCGTGCAGCACCTGATGCGCATCACCTATACCGACGAGGGGCAATTGCAACCCGTGAAGATGGTGCCTATGGAGTGGATGGACCATCAGGTGCGCCAGTGGTGCGACGACCAGCGCCAGCTGGTGCTCAAAACCGGCTCGCGAGCCCGCAACTGCTTCTACAAACGCGCCTCAGTGTCGGCAGCCCGAATGTCTTGTCTTCTCTATTACTTATGGTCTCCCTCAACCCTCAACCCTCATCCCTCATCCCTCTCGCAACGCAAAGTTGCGAAATTCTACCGCTTCATGGCCACCTACATCTTAGACGGCCTGCTGAGCCGCTGGGGGCGACAGTACGAGCAGATGCATAAGACCGACGAGACCGACGATGGCGCCAAGACTTCGCTCTACGACCAGCTGCCGACCCAGTTTAGCCGCGACCAGCTGCGTGAGCTCATCGTCAAGCTCGACCTCTCAACGCCCGCGCGCATCTTCATCTCCAAGTGGAAACACGCCAAACTCATCTACGAATCCACCGAAACCCGCGATGTGTATGTCAAGAATTACTAAGGTTGAGGGATTAGGGATGAGGGATGAGGGAAAATCCCTCAACCAAATCTCCCTCAACTCTCAACCCTCAACTCTCAACTTCTCAAACTTATGATCTCCAAAGAAACCCTTCAAACCCTCAAAGCCCTTCCGATTGAGGGAGTTGCTCAGAGGCTCGGCCTCCAGCCCACGCGCCACGTGTCGCTCTGTCCCTTTCACAACGACCGTCACCCCAGCCTCCACTTCAACGTGAGCCGCAACACGTATAAATGCTACGTGTGCGATGCCTCGGGAGGGCCGATCGATCTGGTGATGCGTTATCTGAACAAGCCGTTTCCAGAAGCTTGCCAATGGCTCGCGGATGATTCCAATATCATCCTCAGTGAATATGCCAACACGCAAACCGTGGAGAAGAAAACCTACCGTTTCGACGCCAGCCGATATGCCCGCTACTTCGAGCGTCCCTTCCTCTCGCAGGAAGCCCGCAGGTTCTTGTTCGACGAGCGCCACCTCGACCCACGCGTTATCCGCTGGTGCCGCATCACCTCCTGGCAGGATCGCGATGGCAACCCCTGGCTCCAAACCCCCTACTACGATGCCGACGGCCGCCTGACCGGAATCCAATGGCGGAACCTCGCGAAAGGCGGTAGCCCTCGATTCAAATTCCCGAAGGGATCAAAATGTAATATCTATAATTTACCGGTGCTCAACCATTTGAAACCCGGCGAGCCGCTCTATATTGCCGAAGGATGCTCCGACTGCTGGAGTCTGCTCTCCGCAGGCCACAAGGCCATAGCCATCCCCAGCGCCACCACCCTTCATCAGGGCGACCTCCTGAAGGTTCTCTCCTCCCTCAACCCTCAACCCTCATCCCTCCTCCCTCCTCCCTCAACCCTCATCCCTCGTCCCTCATCCCTCCACATTTATCCCGACCAGGACATCCCGGGCGAGAAACTCTACCTGCAGCTCACCCTCCTTGCCGCCCAAGCCGGCCTCCCCCTCGTCCGCCATTCACTCCCTGTAGGGTGTAAAGATTTCAGCGACTATTATCTCTTAAGTGTTAACTGTTAACGTGTAACTTATGAAAATTATGACTATTTTTTTGACTCGAACCCAAACCCAAGGTGAGTACACCCACGGCCACCTTACCATCGACGGCATCAGTATTTGCGACACCCTCGAAAACGCCAATGCCTGCGTCCCAGCCGGAAAGTATCCCATCCGTCTCATCAAGTGCAAACAACATGCACGTAAGATGTTGTGCTTGAATCCTAACCCTCCCTGCACCCAGTGCAAGAAGTCCCTCAACTCTAATCCCTCATCCCTCAACTTTACCTTGCCCTGTTATTGTCCCATGATAAAACCCGGCAACGGAGTCCACGACCGCCTCGACGGCAGCATTATCGTTGGACAATACAATTGTCTCGGGAGCATCATCCACCCTAAAACCACCTTCGACTCCCTCTACGAGCGCATCCGCAAGTCCGTCAGCAGAGGCCACGAAGTGACTCTCACAGTCTTAAACCCTTGAACTATTTTTATGTGTACAATAAATTTTATTCTTATGAAAGATCTACGTTTATCCGAACATTTCACCCTTGCCGAATTCGAGCGCTCGACCACCGCAGCCGCCCTCGGCATCGACAACCGCATACCCCCGCAGTACGTACCCGTGTTGCAGCAGCTGTGCCAGCAGGTGCTTGAACCCCTTCGCCACTTCGTGGGCCAGCCCATCGTCATCACCAGTGGCTATCGCTGCAGCCAGCTCAACGTGAAGGTGGGCGGAGCCTACGCCTCGCAGCACACACTGGGCGAGGCTGCCGACCTACGCCTGCCCCTCACCCCCTACACCGCTTGGGAGGATAACCGACGGCACACCGACTTGGAAGTTGCCCACCGCTGGATTGATTTCCTCGAACATCACACCGACTTCGATCAGCTGATCTTGGAGACCGCCAACGGCAAGGACTACTGGCTCCACGTCTCCTGCCGTCGAAACCGCAAAGCCAACAGACATCAGGTCATCAGGTATCTGAAGAAGTGAACCTGTTAACTTGAAACCCTGACCGTCAAAGACCCTCCAAAGGAGGGTTTTTTTGTGCGGCATGGTAAGTCTTTGAAAATTACATTTTCATTTCACCAAAAGAGTCGAACTCCATAATAGAAATCCGACTCTATACTATAAGATGTAAGCCAAATTATGCCGCAAGTATCTATGCTCCTAAGTAATTTATCAACTCGGCCAAAACAAATAACTGCAAAACACCTACACCGCCTTCAGATACTTCATACTTACAACTCTCAACTTCCCAACTGACTCTCAACTCTCAACTCTAAACTCTAAACTTTAGCTACGATAGTAGCTCTTATACCACTCCGCAAACTTCCTCAATCCTTCCCTCAGCGTAATCTTCGGAGTAAACCCGAAATCCCGCTCCAATGCCGTTGCATCCGCATACGTGGTCGGCACATCTCCTGGTTGCATCGGCACCAGCTGCTTGTGGGCTTCAAAGTCGTAATCTTGCGGCAGCACGCCAGCTCTCAAGAGCTCTTCTTGCAGCGTCTGCACAAAGTCCAGCAGGTTCTCCGGCTGGCCGCCACCAATGTTGTAAACCGCGTATGGAGCCAGAGGCAGGCCGTCTTCGCCATTGCGCTTTTCGGGGGCTTTCGCCATCACGCGCACGATGCCTTCCACAATGTCATCCACGTAGGTGAAGTCCCTACGGCAGTTGCCATAGTTGTAGATTTGGATGGTTTCACCACGCAGCAGCTTGTTGGTGAATCCGAAGTAAGCCATGTCGGGACGACCGGCAGGGCCATACACGGTAAAGAAGCGCAAGCCCGTGCTGGGGATGTTGTAGAGCTTCGAGTAGCAATGCGCAAACAGCTCGTTGCTCTTCTTGGTGGCGGCATAGAGGCTCACGGGGTTGTCCACCCTGTCCTCCACCGCAAACGGCACCTTTTTGTTGCCACCGTACACACTGCTTGAAGAAGCATACACTAAGTGCTGAACGCCCTTATACCCCTCATTGAGGGCTTGACCCGCAATCTCCTGATCATACGAGTGCCTACACGCCTCCAAGATGTTATAGAAGCCAATGATGTTGCTTTCAATATACACATCAGGATTATCGATGGAGTAACGAACACCTGCTTGTGCAGCAAGATTCACCACCACGTCGAACTTATAGTCCTCAAAAAGTTTGTCAACAAGTACCTTGTCAGCAATTGAGCCTTTTACGAACTTATAGTTTATCCCTTCAGGAACGAGCTTTTCAAGTTCCTTCAAGCGATACTCTTTCAGCGACACATCGTAATAAGCATTCATATTGTCAATGTTCACAATCGTTGCGCCCTTCACGTCAGCAAACAAGCGCTTTATCAGGTTGCTACCGATAAACCCAGCACCTCCTGTCACTAAAATATTCTTCATTGTTATTATTGTATTTTCTTTCATTTCAAAATATCAGCCCCAGCCAGCGGCTCCCATGGGCCATCTTTGCTCTCTAGCAAAACAGTATTCGGCTCCAGGCAACGCAACGAGTGCCACTGACCGGCAGGGACGTTTACCGCGACAACATTGCCATTGGGTGATAATTCTATTGATTCGGAACAAATGCGTTCCATCTCATCATAGAACTCAATCACAAACCTTCCTCTGAGGCAAGCAATAGTCTCAGAGGTTTTTTGGTGCCTATGTATGGGCATCACTGTTCCCGGCTCAATGGCATTCAGCATCCTTTGCGACTTGTCCTCAGCTGAGTTCCGCAAATCATAGTTCATCCTCAAGCGGGGCGAGGATTTCGCTTGCTCTGATATAGTATCCAATAAAGCCTGTGTTATCTTCATATCTTCCTTAAACTTTTATAAACCGTAAGCCGTAAACGGTAAGCCAAAAAAGCCGTAAGCAATTAGATGATAGCCGCTTTTATAGTATCTACGATATATTTCACGTCGTCCTCAGAGACATACGGCCCGGCAGGCAGGCACATGCCCACTTTAAACATCGCTTCGCTCACGCCATTCAGATAAGCTGGAGCATCTTTGTAGCAAGGTTGTTTATGCATAGGTTTCCACAGCGGTCGTGCCTCAATGCCAGCAGCATCCATATACACACGTAGTGCCTCCACATTGTCATTCGGCTGACAATCCGTAACAGCCGATGATGCAGCATGAATCACTCCAGCTGCACCGCCCACGGCACCCTGCACGATGGTCTTGTAAGCGTTCTCTTGGCCTTTGATTTTGACGTTCTCGTCCAACGTGATAGTGCAAAGCCAATAGTTGCTGTCATATTCACCAGTGGCAGGTTGAGCGTGGACATGGATTCCAGGTACATCGGCCAGCAAATCCTCGTACATCTTCTGCACGTGCTTATGGTGGGCGATATGGTCATTCACTACCGTCATCTGTCCACGGCCAATGCCAGAGCAAATATTTGACATTCTATAATTGAAGCCAATCTTCTCGTGTTGATAGTATGGATAGCTCTCGCGATACTGCGTGGCGTACATCATAATTTCGCGCCACTCCTCCTCATTATTAGTTACCAAAGCACCGCCACCCGAGGTGGTAATCATCTTATTGCCATTGAAGCTCAGCACGCCATATTTGCCAAAGGTACCCAACACCTGACCTTTCCAGCGGCTGCCGAAGCCTTCGGCCGCATCTTCAACAACAGGTATGTCATACTTGTTGGCAATGGCCATAATCTTATCAATCTGATAAGGCATTCCGTATAAAGCCACTGGCACAATCGCTTTTGGCTTCTTGCCCGTCTTGGCAATGCGGTCTTTGATAGCCTCTTCCAGCAAGTCGGGATCCATGTTCCAAGTGTCCTTCTCACTGTCGATGAAGATAGGCGTGGCACCAAGATAGGTAATCGGGTGCGAAGAAGCGCAGAAGGTGAAGCTCTGCACACACACCTCGTCGCCCGCCTTCACACCACAAGCTATCAAAGCCAAATGAACGGCTGCCGTACCTGATGATAATGCCACCACCCTCTTTGTGAGAGGAGCCTCATTCCGGCCTTGAGCCGGAATCTCATTCACAAACGCTTCCAAATCGGCTTCGAAGCCATTGACGTTTGGGCCCAGCGGCACCACCCAATTGGTGTCGAAAGCTTCTTTAATATACTTTTGTTCAAGGCCTGCATCACTCATGTGAGCAAGGCACAGGTAAATACGTTTGTTAGGCATATCTATATTTTATTATTATAATCTTAGTACTTCTTCCACACCATCTTGTTCACTACGCCGACGTAGCTTTGGATGATGCGAACAACTTTGGTGCTAACATTCTCGTCCACGTAGTCGGGAACGGGGATGCCGTGGTGGCCGTCTTTGATCAGTTCCACTGCCACGTCAACGCTCTGCAGGAGACCGACGGTGTCGATGCCGCTCAACACAAAACAACCTTTATCCAAGGCTTCGGGACGTTCTGTAGAGGTACGGATGCAGACTGCCGGGAAAGGATGACCCACACTGGTGAAGAAACTAGACTCTTCAGGAAGAGTGCCGGAGTCGGAAACCACTGCGAAAGCGTTCATCTGGAGGCAGTTGTAATCATGGAAACCCAGAGGCTCATGCTGAATAACTCGTTTGTCGAGTTGGAAGCCACTGGCCTCTAAACGCTTGCGGCTTCTTGGGTGACAGCTATAGAGAATTGGCATGTCGTACTTCTCGGCCATCTTGTTAATAGCAGTGAAGAGGCTCATGAAATTCTTCTCAGTGTCGATATTCTCTTCTCTATGGGCCGAAAGCAAAATGTATTTGCCCTTCTCCAGACCCAGACGTTTATGAATGTCTGACGCTTCGATTTCTTTCAAATTGTTGTGAAGCACCTCGGCCATAGGGCTGCCAGTTACGTAGGTACGTTCCTTCGGCAAACCAGTATCAGCCAGGTAACGACGAGCATGCTCGCTATAGGCCATGTTCACGTCGCTGATGATATCCACTATACGGCGATTGGTTTCTTCTGGCAGACATTCGTCCTTGCAGCGGTTGCCGGCTTCCATGTGGAAGATCGGGATGTGCAGACGCTTGGCACCAATGACGCTCAAGCAACTGTTGGTATCGCCCAACACCAGCACTGCATCAGGCTTCACTTCGACCATCAACTGATATGACTTGGCAATGATGTTACCCATCGTCTCGCCAAGATCATTGCCCACAGCTTCCATGTAGATGTCGGGGTCAGCCAATTTCAAGTCCTTGAAGAAAACGCCATTCAGATTGTAGTCATAATTCTGACCAGTATGAGCAAGGAGGCAGTCAAAATACTGGCGGCACTTGTTGATCACCGCAGCCAATCTAATAATCTCGGGTCTTGTACCCACAATGATGAGAAGCTTCAGCTTCCCGTTATTTTTAAATGTTGCCATAATTATACTTTTTCAAAATAGGTATCAGGTTTATTCGGGTTGAAGATCTCGTTGCAATACATCACTGTGACGAGATTCTCCGTTTCAGAAAGATTGATGATGTTATGAGTGTAGCCAGGCAGCATGTGGATGCACTGGATATTGTCACCACTGATCTCGAACTCAATGATTTCATCGGTGCCAAGTTTACGCTCCTGGATCAAGCCATGACCTGAAACAACAATAAAGAACTCCCACTTGGTGTTGTGCCAATGCTGCCCTTTGGTAATGCCTGGTTTGCTAATGTTGATGCTCACTTGCCCACAATTCAAAGTGTGGACCAACTCAGTAAAGGAACCGCGGTCATCCACGTTCATCTTCAGGGGAAAAGCGACCTTTTCCTTTGGGAGATAGCTTAGATAAGTGCTGTAAAGCTTCTTAGCAAAACTGTTAGCTGGTATCTCAGGAATCATCAGGGTTTGTGGCTGCTCAGCAAACGATTTCAGGAGGTCTACGATGCCACCGAGAGTTATCTTATGAGTTGTGGGGACATAGCAATAACGTCCATCTTGAACTTCTTGAACACTTAAACCATTAAACTCACATCTATGCTCTTCGCCTTTAAGGCAAGCAATCATCTCGTCAACGAGATCGTCGATATAGAGCAGCTCCAGCTCAACCGATGGGTCATTGACTGTATATGGCTGGTCATTGGCGAAAGCATTACAGAAGGTGGCTACGGCTGAGTTGTAATTGGGTCTGCACCACTTGCCAAACAGATTTGGGAATCTGTACACAAATACTTTTGCACCCGTTTCCTTGCTATAATCTAAGAACAAGTCCTCCCCTGCTTTCTTCGATCGACCATATTCGCTGTTGCCAAAACGACCTGTCAAAGAAGCCTGTTGGCTCGAGCTGAGCATTACAGGGCATTTGTTGCCGTGTTTCTTTAGCGTGTCGAGCAAAGTTGATGCAAACCCAAAGTTGCCTTGCATGAACTCCTCTTGGTTCTGCGGGCGGTTTACACCTGCGAGGTTGAAAACGAAGTCGCAAACTTTGCACCAAGCATCTAGTTCCTCTGAAGTAGAATCCAAGTCATATTCATACACGGCATCAACCTGCACATCGCCATAGCAACGTGCCTTGCCATCCTTGATGTTATTCAGTTGGGCGCAGAGGTTCTTTCCTACGAAGCCTTTTGCACCAGTTACCAGAATTTTCATTGTTACACCAGGTTAGGAATACCGTTGAGTTCGTTCTGAATATACGTCAACGAGGCAATTTTAGCCTTTGTCTCTTCAAGGTTGAGGCGATAGGTATTATCGGAATTGAACTCCTCGATGGTTGCACGCTTCACATCGCCCTCAACAAAGAACTTGTCATAGTTCAAGTCTCGGTTGTCGGCAGGCACGGCATAGAAGTTACCCATGTCGATGGCCTTGGCAGCCTCTTCCTTGGTGAGGAGGGTCTCGTACATCTTCTCTCCGTGACGGATGCCAATCACCTTAATCTCTTCCTTCTTTCCACCAAACAGCTCGCACACAGCTTCGGCCTGGGTCTGGATGGTGCAAGCGGGAGCTTTCTGCACGAGAATGTCACCATTCTTGCCGTTCTCAAAGGCGAACAGCACCAGGTCGACGGCTTCTTCAAGGCTCATGATGAACCGGGTCATCTTAGGCTCAGTCAGAGTAATTGGGTTACCCTTGCGGATCTGATCTATCCACAGCGGAATCACGGAACCTCTGGAGCACATCACATTGCCGTAGCGGGTGCAGCAAATCTTGGTATTGCCACTCAAACGGCTCTTGGCCACGGCAATCTTTTCCTCGATGGCCTTGGTGATACCCATAGCATTAATGGGGTATGCTGCTTTGTCTGTACTCAAGCAGATCACACACTTTACGCCAGCATCAATGGAGGCATCCAACGTGTTATCAGTTCCAATGACGTTAGTCTTCACAGCTTCCATCGGGAAGAACTCACACGATGGCACTTGTTTCAGTGCTGCTGCATGGAACACATAGTCCACGCCCTTCATGGCATATTTCAGCGTGCTCTTGTTGCGCACATCGCCGATGTAGAACTTGATCTTGTTGGCCACTTCAGGCATGCGGGCCTGAAAGTCGTGGCGCATATCGTCCTGTTTCTTTTCGTCACGGCTGAAAATGCGGATCTCGCCGATATCGGTTCTCAAAAAGCGGTTCAGCACAGCGTTGCCAAAACTGCCGGTACCTCCAGTGATGAGGAGGACTTTGTCTTTAAATACACTCATTTTGTGATTAGTATTATTATTAATTCTTCATTTCTTTTCCATTAATTCATCTTCCTTCAACGGTTCATATCTCCCGTCTTTGCTTTCCAACAAAACGGAGCCAGAAACCAAGCACTCTAATGAATGCCAACGACCTTTCTCGACGTTTATGCAACGCAAATCGCTATTGGCATCTAAAAGTACGCTTTCCGTCTCGTTACCTAACTCATCATAAAAGTGCCAGCGTACTTTACCACGTAGTAAAACCACGGTTTCGCTTGAGGCTAAATGCCGATGAATGGGCATAACTGTTCCCAGCTCCAAAGCGTTGAGCATCCTCTGAGAGTTGTCCTCTATGGTATTCCTGAGGTCGAATGCCTGACGCAATCGTGGAGATGCCTTGGCTTGGGCCGATAATTCGTCTAACAACTTTTCATCAATAACCATGATTCAATATTTTCAAAACATGAACTGAGGATTATTCTCTCTACCGTCACTACTAAATGGAGCAAAACTGTCTAAGAGAGAAAAACGTTTAAATCACTCCGCCGAAAACTCTCTTATCCGCTGCTCTTCGCTTCTCTTGCAGACGAGAATTTGTCCGTTCTTTTCGCTCACGATGTAGCCGTCTAAGCCTTGCAGCACCACCTTCTTGGCATCTTCGGCATGTACAACGCAATTCGAGCATTCGTATAGCTTGATGTTGCCTACAGCACCATTGCCATTGGCATCCTTGTTCAATTTATCATGTAAGGAAGCCCAATTGCCCAAGTCGCTCCAACCGAAGTCTGCGGGATGAGTATATACCTTTCCGTCAGCGGCTGCGGGTTCCATTACAGCAAAGTCAATGGAAATCTTCTCGCAATTCGGGAATATGCCAGCCACATCGCCTGTAGCGGCAATCTTGTCCATATCGGCTGCAATGTTGGGCTTGTATTTCAGAATGCTTTCAGTGATGGTGTCGATGTTCCATACAAAGATACCGGCATTCCAAAGGTAGTTGCCTGCTTTCAAGTATTTCTCAGCGGTTTCAAGGTTGGGTTTTTCCTTGAAAGATGCGACGGCCTGGATTTCGGGGGATTCCGCATCAGGTGCGGAATGAGGCATGGCCTCAACGTAGCCGTAGCCCGTCTCAGGTCTGGAAGGCTTAATACCGATGGTCACAATGGCGTTATTACCCTCGGTAAAAGACAAAGCGTTCTTAATCACTCTGCGGAACTCTTCGGGGTTCATCACTACGGCATCGGCAGGAGTGACTACCACGTTGGCTTGCGGGTCTTCTTTCTTAATGCTCCAGCATGCCCAAGCGATGCAAGGGGCAGTGTTGCGTGCGGCAGGTTCTGCAAGTATGTGTGAAGCGGGCATATCAGGTATCTGCTGCTTTACGATGTCAACGTATGCAGCATTGGTCACCACCCAGAAGTTGCTCATCGGGGCAATGCCTTTGAAGCGGTCAACGGTGAGCTGTATCAGCGTGCGACCGCAGCCCAAGATGTCAATAAACTGTTTGGGATATTCAGGGGTGCTGAGTGGCCAGAAACGGCTTCCCACGCCACCTGCCATGATAACTACATGATTGTTCATATTATATAAGATTCAAGTTTCAGGATTATTCGCTTCATTTATTATATTTCAAAGGTGCTCATGACCTTTGGTTCAAGTTTTAAGTTTAACGGTTCAAGGTTCAAGAGTTTAAGAGTTTAAGCAGTTTAAGGGTTTAAGAGTTCAAAAGTTCAAGGTTATAGAATAACGGAACTCAAAGCTCTTGCCAGATTCAAGGCTGTGGATGCAGTCGCGTTCGGAAATATCGCCTTTGAACTCAGCGTTATCGGCAATGCCGCACCAAGGTTCGATGCA
>LXOW01156411.1_pt1 | contig 21170 bp, 13 predicted proteins | sample 1368591 | NCBI WGS metagenome assembly LXOW01 (sample SAMN04884650, study PRJNA319009) | bovine gut metagenome | isolation source: Cow rumen | host: Bos taurus | place: Italy: Legnaro (PD) | collected 2014-07-09
CCAACGTCTACAACAAGGCCTCGGAAGGCAGCATCCGCTGGAACGACCCCGACTTGAACATCCATTGGGACATTGAAAACCCGATTCTCTCTGAGAAGGATAAGGTGTCGCCGATGTTCAAGGACTTCATCACACCTTTCTAGTCGGTGCTTCGACAGGCTCAGCAACCTTAGCTTTTACACACAAACAGGTCCCTGAGCTTGTCGAAGGGCCGTCATATTGAAAACCACCCTTTGAAAACTCAAGCAGCACATATCACTATGAGAAAAAAATACATCCTCATCGCTTGCAGCATCGCTATTATATTAATAGGTGTAGCATCAGCCATCACTTTTTCGCTGGCACAAGCCAATGACGAGCAACTGGAAGCCTACGAAGGCACCGACCGCGAATACCTTTCCTTCGGCAGCATCGACCACATCACACACGACATCGAGCTGCCCGCAACGATGGAATTCTGCGGCGAGGAAGTGCCGCTCGACCTGTTTTATGTCCGCGAGCGTTTGGAAAGGGAAATCATCGTCAACTCATACAGACATTCCGCCACCTTATTGTTATTGAAACGCACCACGCGCTGGTTCCCAGTGATGGAGCCTATCATGAGGAAAAACGGTCTGCCTGAAGATTTCAAATACCTCGCTATGATTGAGAGTGAACTGACCAATGCTGTCTCGCCTTCCAAGGCCGTCGGTTTCTGGCAGTTCCTCGAAGCCACAGGCAAACAATACGGCTTGGAAATCAACAAGGAGGTGGATATGCGCTACAACGTTGAGAAAGAGACTGTTGCCGCATGCAAATACCTCAAGGAATCCTATAGCAAATTCGGCAGCTGGACGGCAGCGGCGGCGGCTTTCAATTGTGGCAACGGACGCATTACCAGGTCCATAGAGGAGCAACGCGTGAACTCGTACTACGACATGATTCTGCCTGAAGAGGCACAACGCTACGTGTTCCGCATCCTCGCCCTGAAACTCATCACGGAGAACCCAGAGAAATACGGCTACCAAATCCGCGACAATGGCTGGTACCGGCCTCTTGAGACCAAGACTGTGACTGTCGTGCAGTCCATTCCCAATTTGACGGATTTCGCATACCGCCAAGGCACCAACCTCAAGCTGTTGAAATACTTCAACCCCTGGCTGCGCAGCAACTCGCTGACGGTTTCGCCAGGCAACAGTTATGAGATTAAGATTCCGACAGGAGANNAAAAACATCGACCTTTCCATTCCACGCAACGCCCTGGTGGTCGTCACCGGCATCAGCGGGAGCGGAAAATCGTCGTTGGCCTTCGACACGATTTATGCCGAGGGGCAACGCCGCTACATGGAGAGCTTCTCGGCCTACGCGCGGCAGTTCATCGGCAATATGGAGCGCCCCGATGTCGACAAAATCACCGGATTGAGCCCCGTAATTTCCATCGAGCAGAAGTCGGTGAACAAGAACCCGCGTTCCACCGTGGGTACCATCACCGAGATTTATGATTTCCTGCGCCTTTTGTATGCTCGTATCGGTGAGGCTTATTCCTACAACACGGGCGAAAAGATGGTGCGCTACACCGAGGAGCAAATCACAGACCTAATCCTGAAAGATTTCCAAGGCCGACGCATCAATATCTTGGCACCTTCGGTTAGAGGTCGTAAAGGCCATTACCGCGAGCTGTTCGAGCATATCCGTCAGGCGGGATTTACAAGAGTGCGTGTGGACGGTGTGATGCGCGAGATTGAATTCGGGATGATGGTGGACCGCTACAAGACCCACGACATCGAAATCGTCATTGACCGCATCGAAGTACACGAAGATAGTCTCAGCCGCATCAAGAAATCGGTGCAGACTGCTTTCCGTTACGGTAAGGGCCTGTTGATGGTATTGGATAATGACACCCCACTCATAGATCCCATGCCCCCCACAACCCTCCGCAGGGATGACATGAGCGCAGACTCACACCTCATACCTCAAACCTCAAAACCTCATACCTCCCCACTGAGATACTTTAGCCGATTACTAATGTGTCCCTCTACTGGATTGTCTTACGAAGACCCCGAGCCCAACACCTTCTCGTTCAACTCGCCCTACGGTGCCTGTCCCAAATGCAACGGCCTAGGTGAAATCGCCGTCGTCGACAAGGAGAAACTCATCCCGAATCCGAACCTGAGCCTCCGCAAAGGTGGCCTCGCTCCAACAGGAGAATACAAGGCGGGCAGTTGGATCTTCAAACAGCTGGAAGCCATTGGCCTGAAATATGGCTACACCTTGGACACACCACTGAAGGACTTCACCGACGAAGCCCTCGATGTCATCCTCTATGGCACCAACGAGACCTTCGACGTGAAGCGCGAGACCCTCGGCATCACCTCGACCTATAAAATCAATTTCGAGGGCATCATCAATTTCATCGAGAGTCAGAACAACGAAGAGGCTTCAGCAGCTATTGCACGTTGGGCTGGCTCGTTCATGAACCATGTCAGCTGTCCTATGTGCGGTGGTTCAAGACTCAAGAAGGAAGCACAATGGTTCCGCATTGACGGGAAAAACATCGCAGAGGTGGCCAATATGGACACGATTTCACTTGGCAAGTGGATTGATGAACTACCCTCAAAACTCACCGAAAGACAAAATGATATCGCCAAGGAAATCCTGCGTGAAATCCATAAACGTGTGCATTTCCTCCTGGACATCGGCATCGACTACCTCAACATGAACCGTCCAGCGGCATCGCTCTCGGGCGGCGAGGCACAACGTATCCGCTTAGCCACCCAAATCGGATCGCAACTGACAGGAGTGCTCTACATCCTCGACGAGCCCAGCATTGGGCTGCACCAACGCGACAACCAGCGGCTTATCGAGTCGCTGAAAGAGTTGCGCGACATCGGCAATTCGGTCATCGTGGTGGAACACGACAAGGAAACCATGCTCAGTGCGGACTACCTCGTCGACATTGGCCCGGGCGCGGGACGACACGGCGGCGAAGTGGTCTTTGCCGGCACACCCGACAAGATAAAAGACGGCCATTCCATCACCTGCGACTACCTCAATGGCCTCCGTCAAATCGAAGTGCCGAAGATGAGACGCAAGCCCATCGAAGGCAACGTCCTGAAAATCAAGGGAGCCAAAGGCCACAACCTAAAGAATGTGGATTTGGAGTTGCCCCTTGGTGTGATGGTCTGCGTGACGGGCGTCAGCGGCTCGGGCAAGTCCACCTTAATCAACGAGACCCTTTCCCCCATCCTCAGCCAGAAATTCTACCGCTCGGTGAAGGAGCCGCTGCCTTACGACAGCATCGAAGGCTTGGAAAAGATCGACAAAATCATCCAAATCGACCAGGCACCTATCGGTCGCACACCGCGCTCCAACCCCGCCACTTACACCAAGGTCTTTGACGACATCCGAAAGCTCTATGGCGAGTTGCCCGAGTCGAAGATCAGAAACTACAAGGCGGGCCGTTTCTCCTTCAACGTGAAAGGCGGCCGCTGCGAAGCCTGCAAGGGCGCGGGCCTGCGTGTCATCGAGATGAACTTCCTGCCCGACGTGTCAGTGATGTGCGAGGAATGCCAAGGCAAACGCTACAACCGCGAGACCCTTGAGGTACGCTACAAAGGCAAGAGCATCAACGACGTGCTCAACATGACCATCAACGAGGCGGTGGAGTTCTTCGAGAACATCCCGACCATCATCCAAAAAATCAGAACCTTGAAGGATGTCGGCCTAGGTTATCTTACCCTCGGACAGGCCTCCACCACCATCAGCGGTGGTGAGGCGCAACGCGTGAAGTTGGCCACAGAGCTGGCCAAGCGCGACACAGGAAAGACGCTCTACGTGTTGGACGAACCCACCACCGGCCTGCATTTCGAGGACATCAAGGTGCTGATGAACGTGCTGAACCAGCTCGTCGACAAGGGCAACACCGTCCTCATCATCGAGCACAACATGGACGTCATCAAGATGGCGGACTGGATCATCGACATGGGTCCCGAGGGCGGCGATCGCGGCGGACGCATCGTGTGCGCAGGCACACCTGAGCAAGTGGCACAATGCCAAGAAAGCTATACTGGGAGATTTTTGAGTTTAGAGTTGAGAGTTGAGAGTTGAGAGTTGAGAGTGTTACCTCAGCCACAGCACCTGTCCCTTCAAGATTTTGGCATCTTTCGGCAATCCGTTCTTTTTCAGAATTTTTTCCGGATTCACAGCGAAGCGCAGGGCGATGTCGCGAAGGGTCTCCCCTCCCTCGACGGTATGTTTCTTGGCTTTCCAGTTTTTGTTGCGCAAAGGGGCAAGATACACTACATCACCGCTATGGAACACCATCTCGTCGGGATGCTTCAACAGGTTGTAGTCACAAAAATGCTGGTATTTTACGCCAAACTCCTTAGCTAACCCCTCTGGGGACTCCCCTTCTTTGGCAAAGACGAAACGTACGCCGTTGTTCTCGTAGATGAAACGCTTGTCCTGAGTCATATCAACCAGTTCGAAGACGGAACGGTTTTCGGGAGAATAAGCCAGCTCAAGAAGCTCGTCTTCAGGCTCAATTTCAGGCAGTTGGTTATCGTCGCTACGTTCACCGAGGGCGATTTCGTCGTATTTGGCGAGGTCATAGAGTTTGATGCGGTCGATGAGCAACTGGGCGTACTTGGGGTTGGTGGCATAGCCCGCTGCCTTGAGGCCTCTGGCCCAGCCTTCGTAGTCGGTGATGTCAAGGTCGAAGAGAGCGGCATAACGGTTGCGCGTGGTGAGGAATAAGGAATGGTCGACAAACGATTCCTCGGCATTGTTGTACTTGCGGAAACACTCGTTTTCCTCGTCGTCGTCCATGATGTAGGTCTTGCCTTCCCAACCCTTGTGGCACTTGATGCCGAAGTGGTTCTTCGCCTCGCGTGCCAGAGCACTGTTGCCCGCCCCCGACTCCAGCAGTCCCTGCGCCAAGGTGATGGATGCTGGAATCTTATGGTCGCGCATCTCGCGCATAGCTATCTCCTTATAGGTTTGGATGTATTCTTCTGGGGTGATGCGTTGCGCCGTCAATACCATCGGCAACGCCAACAGCAAAAACAAGTATATTTTTTTCATAATGAAACAACGAGAAACCTATTAAATTCGTATAAAACCAAAAAAATAATAACCCACCTCGAAAAAAATCCCTATCTTTGGAGCCTATTTTTGCAGCCTTATGGATACAACACGCCTATTCAAGTACTTTCCAGAGCTCTCCGAGAAGCAAAAGGAGCAGTATAATGCTTTGAAAGACTTATACTTGGACTGGAACGCCAAAATCAATGTCATCTCACGGAAGGATATGGACCACTTTTATGAGCACCATGTGTTGCATTCCTTGGCCATTGCCAAATACTTCGAACTGCTGCCTGGCATGAAGGTCATGGACCTCGGCACAGGAGGAGGTTTCCCCGGCATCCCCTTGGCGATTATGTTTCCACAGACTGAATTCTACCTCATCGACGGGACAGGCAAGAAAATCATGGTGGTGAACGCCGTGAAAGAGGCCATCGGCTTGGAGAACGTGGTGGCCGAGCACAAGCGCGCCGAGGAAGTGAAAGAGAAGTTCGATGTGGTCACCGGTCGCGCCGTGATGACCCTGCCTGAAATCGCCAACCTCGCTGGCAACAAGTTGAGAATCAGAGGTGATGAAGAAGCTGGCGGCATCCTCTATCTGAAAGGCGGCGACCTCACAGAAGAATACAAGGCCCTCAACCGCTACTGGCGGCATAAGCAAGTGGCTGTAAGCAAGTGGTTTGATGAGGAATACTTTTTGGAGAAATATGTAGTACACTTATATTAAATGCTAAGGTCCCTGAGCCTGTCGAAGGGCCGACTAATATTTGTACGGCGTTTCGACAAGCTCAACGACCTGCTTCACTGAACAACTTAACAACTTAATACTAATTAAAATGAAAAAACTGACCTTAACCTTAATCGCAATGCTTGCCATGAGTGCGACCATGTTCGCCCAGCAAGCCATGCCCGTGCCCTTCGACCAGAACGTCAGAAGAGGCAAATTAGAGAACGGATTGACCTACTACATCCGTCACAACGAGAAACCCGCCCAGCGCGCCAACTTCTACATCGCGCAGAAGGTCGGTTCCATCCTTGAAGAAGACGACCAGCAAGGTCTGGCCCACTTCCTCGAACACATGGCCTTCAACGGCACCAAGAACTTCCCCGGCAAGAACCTGCTCAACTACATGGAGCACAACGGCGTGAAGTTCGGTGAAAACGTCAACGCTTGGACCAGCATCGAGCAAACCGTCTACATGCTCACCAATGTGCCCACCACCAACATGAACCTCGTCGACTCGTGCATCCTTATCCTCCACGACTGGTCGAGTTTCATCTCCTTGGAAGGTCCTGAAATCGACAAGGAACGTGGCGTCATCCTCGAAGAGAAACGCTCCCGCAACGATGCCCAACAGCGCATGTGGGAGAAGATGCTGCCCGAGATTTATCCTAACAGCCCCTATGGTCACCGTATGCCTATCGGTACCGAGGAAGTCATCAGCGGCTTCGACCACGAGGCCCTGCGTGCCTACTACCACAAGTGGTATCGCCCCGACCTGCAAGGCATCATCATCATCGGCGACATCGACGTGAATGAAGTGGAGAACCACCTGAAGACCATCTTCGAAGACATCCCCGCACCCGTCAACCCTGCCGAACGCACCCGTTTCCAAGTGGCCGACAATGCCGATCCCATCGTGAGCATCTGCACCGACCGCGAAGAGACCAACTACAACATCTCGGTGTACTACAAGCATGATGTCGTCCCGAACGAGGAGAAAGAAGACATTCAGTATTGGCTGAAGGGTTACATTGACAACCTCGTCGCCACCATGTATAACAACCGTATGGAAGAACTGACGCAAAAGGCCAACCCGCCCTTCATCTTCGGCTATGGCTACTATGGCACCTTCTTCGTCAGCGACACCAAAGACGCTTGGACATCCTTAGCCTATGCCAAGGACAAAGAGGGTATCGACGAAGCCCTCAACGCAATCGTGGCTGAGAACAAGCGCATGCAGCAATACGGCTTCACTGAATCAGAATTCGAGCGCGCCAAGGCCGACCTGATGAAACAAATCGAAAGTCAATACGACGAGCGCGACAAGCAGGAAACCAACAGATACTTCTACCCCATCCTCAGCCACTTCCTCACCAACGAGCCGCTGATGGGCATCGAGAACGAGTATATGCTGCTCAGCCAAATCCTGCCCAACCTGCCCGTGGAAGTCATCAACCAATACGTCCCTGAACTCATCCGCAAGGACAACATCGTCATCACCTTGACCGCTCCCGAAAAGGAAGGCGAAGTGCTGCCCACCAAGGACGAACTCATCGCCCTGTTCAACAAAGCCAACGAAGTCGAGGTGGAGCCCTACAAAGAGACCGTCAGCAACGAGCCTCTGATTGCCACTCTTCCCGCGAAAGGCGAAATCAGCAGCAAGAAACACGACGACACCTTCGACGCCACCATCCTCACCCTGAAGAACGGCGTGAAGGTCATCTACAAGCCCACCAAGTTCAAGGACGATGAAATCCTGATGAATGCCTACAGCTTCGGAGGTTACTCGGTCATGGACCAGAGCGATCCCTTCACCCTGCAGGAAATCAACACGTTGGCCACCCTCGGTGGCGTTGGCAACTTCAGCGCCATCGACCTGCCTAAGGTGCTGGCAGGCAAGAAAGCCAGTGTCAACCCCAGCGTCAGCGGTTACACCGAAGGTATGAGCGGTAGCTGCTCCGTCAAGGACTTGGAGACCATGCTGCAACTCACCTATTTATATTTTAATAACCTCCGTAGCGACGAAGAGGCCTTCCAGTCGTACATCACCCGTACCAAGGCTATGGTTGCCAACATCGAGTCGAACCCAGACATCACCTTCCGCGACAATCTGATGTTTGCCCTCTACGACAACCACCCGCTCATCAAGCGCATGAAAGCCGAAGACTACGACAAGGTAGACTATGCCAAGGCCCTCAAACTCTTCGCCGACCGTTTCAAGGATGCCAACAACTTCGTGTTCACCTTCGTGGGCAACATCGACCCTGAAACCTTCGAACCCATGATTGAGCAATACATCGGCTCGCTGAAGACCAAGAAGATCGACGAGACCTGGACCACCAACGTCCCTGCCATCACCGACAAGGACGTCACCAGCCACTACACCAAGGCCATGGAAAATCCCAAGACCACTTGCTACATCGTCTATAACGGCGACATGGAATACACCCGCAAGAACCAGCTGACCATGCAACTCTTGAACGACGTTATGGACATCGTCTACACCGAGACCATCCGTGAAGACGAAGGCGGCACCTACGGCGTGGGTGTGCAAGGCAACCTGATGAACCGCCCGAAACCGAGCTTCATGTTCCTCATCGGCTTCGACACCAACAAGGAAATGTACGAAAAGCTGATGGGCATCGCCATTGCCGAGTTGCAGAACGTGGCCAACCAAGGCCCGCGTCCCGAAGACCTCAAGAAGGTGAAGGAGTTCCTCGTCAAGAAGCACGCCGAAGACATGGAAAGCAACCGCTACTGGATGAGCTGCATCACGACCCAGGATCGCGACGGCTACAACCCGATGGCCGACTACGACAAGATCATCGAAAGCATTACTGCCGACGACGTGGCCAACATGGCGAAAGCTGTGCTGAAGGGCTACAAGAAAGAAGTGGTGCAGATGCCTGAATGATTGTTTACGGCTATCAGCAGTCAGCCATCAGCTATCAGCATACATCACAAGCAAGACAAGCTGATTGCTGACTGCTGAAGGCTGAAAGCTCAATCTTTAAATCTTGAATATTAAATTTTAAATCAAATAATTATGTCAGAAAACTTCGCAACAATGAGAGACAACCCCACCTATAGGTGGATTGCCTTGCTGCTCTTGGCCTTGGCCATGTTTTGCGCCTACATCTTCATGGACATCTTGTCCCCCATCAAGGACCTGATGCAAACCGAACGTGGCTGGGACAGCCTCGCCTTCGGTACCATGCAGGGTGCTGAGACCTTCCTGAACGTCTTCGTGTTCTTCCTCATCTTCGCCGGTATCATCCTCGACAAGATGGGTGTGCGTTTCACCGCCGTGCTTTCTGGTGCTGTGATGCTGGTTGGTGGTTTGATCAAGTATTACGCTATCAGCGAGTCGTTCTATGGTAGCGGTGCCGAAAGATGGTTCACCGAAAACCTCAACTATATCCCGCTCTTCGATGAACTGGGCGTGTCGCCTTTCTATAGAGGCATGCCTGCTTCTGCCAAACTGGCCGCCGTCGGCTTCATGATCTTCGGCTGCGGTACGGAAATGGCCGGTATCACCGTGAGCCGTGGTATCGTGAAGTGGTTCAAGGGTCGTGAGACTGCTTTGGCCATGGGTTCCGAGATGGCACTGGCCCGCTTGGGTGTGGCCACCTGCATGATCTTCTCGCCCTACTTCGCCAAGCTCGGTGGCAGCGTCAACGTGAGCCGTTCCGTGGCCTTTGGCGTGGTGCTGCTCTGCATCGCCCTCATCATGTTCGTTGTCTACTTCTTCATGGACAAGAAGCTTGACGCGCAGACCGGTGAGGCCGAAGAGAAGGACGATCCCTTCAAGGTCAGCGACATCGGCAAGATTTTGTCGAGCCTCGGCTTCTGGCTGGTTGCCCTCCTTTGCGTGCTCTATTATTCCGCCATCTTCCCCTTCCAGAAGTACGCCGTCAACATGTTGCAATGCAACCTGACGCTAACCACGCCCGAAGCAGGTTCATTCTGGGCTGGCGACAGCGTTACCATCGTGCAATACATCATCATGCTGGTTGTGGCTATCTGCTCGTTTGCCAGCAACTTCTCGAAGAAAAAGAGCATGAAGTTCGGTCTGATGGCCATTGCCGTTGTCGCTCTCGTAGTCTACTGCTACATGGGCTACATGCGTGGCACCGCTGAGACCATCTTCGCCGTGTTCCCGCTGTTGGCTGTGGCCATCACCCCCATCCTCGGCAGCTATGTAGACAACAAGGGTAAAGCCGCTTCCATGCTGATGATTGGCTCCTTGCTGCTCATCATCTGCCACCTCACCTTCGCCTTCATCCTCCCGATGACCAAGGGAAGCGCTGTGGCGGGTGTCATCGTGGCCTATGTGACCATCTTGGTGCTGGGTGCCTCGTTCTCGTTGGTGCCTGCCGCCTTGTGGCCGAGTGTGCCGAAGCTGGTGGACGAAAAGATTATCGGTTCGGCCTATGCCCTGATTTTCTGGATCCAGAACATCGGCTTGTGGCTGTTCCCGCTGCTGATTGGTAAGGTCCTTGAGAACACCAACCCCGGTGTCGAAGACCCGCTGGCTCTCAACTACAAGTGGCCCTTGATCATGCTTGCTTGCCTCGGTGTTGCCGCATTGATTATCGGTATCATCCTGAAGCGCGTGGATGCCAAGAAGCACCTCGGACTTGAGGAGCCGAACATTAAGTAAAACCACCAAAAACCGTAGCTATGGTTCATCGTATGAGACGACATAGCCTATTGTTTTTGATGCTCGCATCAGTGTCCCTGCTGACTGGCCAACCTGTCGGCGGGGACACTATTTCATTGTGGCAGAAGCTGGAGGCTGAGCGCCTGCCCGATATGAACCTGCCGCGTTCGGGCCACAACGTGTTTTATGCCAACGGAGAGCTGACGGTGGTGGGCGGCCACACCTCGGGATTCGTGATGACTCCCACCGCCGAATATTTCAGCAATGGCGAGTGGCATATCGTATCCACCGTGTATCCACACGACAACGGCATGGCTGTGGTGTTGGACGAGGGCCGTCGTGTACTTCTCGCCGGAGGCCACGACAAGAACCTCGGCATCGGGCAGAGCTACGAGGCGGAGATGTACAACAGTACGACGCACACCTTTGAGGGTTTCGGCAGCCTCGACCATAAGAGGGCCTTGGCGCAAGGCGTTGAACTCGACAACGGACGGGTACTCATCACGGGCAACCATTGCGACAACGACGCCTTCGAGGTGTTCGACGGGCAGAAGTTTTTCCATCACGTGAAGGACGTGACCGCATGGCGTTCTTCTCCTTATTTGTTGCCTGTTTCCGATGATGTTATCGCTTTCGGTGCGGTGTGGCGCGGTCGTTTCGAGCCTTGCGACACCGTCGATTGCCTGAATGGTGAGCCGTTCACCGTGCCGCTACTGAAAGATTGGATGCCGTTTCTGTACACCCAAAACAACCATGCCGTTGAGTCTTTCATCGGAGATGAAACCCATGGCGACTACTCCTATCTCGTCGCGGCATACAATCATGATGGCGGAGTGGCTTTCATTCTCATAAAAGACACCGTTTTTTCGCTTCTGCAAACCACTGTTCCAGTGCCCACGATGTCGGACTATGGCGGCATCAAGTACGACTGCCCTGCCATTGCAGACCCCAAGGCAAAACGTGCCTATCTGATAGGCCACGACTCGACAAGCCGCGTTTACGTCGTGGCGGTGGACTACGACAAACAGCCTGCGCCGCTCACCTTATATAATATAGGCCCGTTAGACGATTTCGGCGATGCCACACCCGTGCTGACGCCCGACGGCGACCTCGTCGTCGCGGGAGGCATCACTGACGACAACTTTGCGCCTTTCGCTTCGGTGTGGCTGCTGCATACAGGAACACCAAAAGTGGCAGCAACGACCGAAACAAGCCGCGATTTGACTTGGCTTTGGGTGCTTGGCGGACTGTTGTTTGTTGTCGCCATAGTATTAGTTATTCGTCGCTTCGCGTCATTGCGAGGAACGAAGCAATCCAGAGAACAAGTAGAAACTACTGATAGTGGTCTGGATTGCTTCGTCGTTCCTCCTCGCATTGACAAGGACAACGAAGAACCCGCGGCACAGTCTGACAATGCCACCAACGAACTAATGACCCGTATCACCCAATTGATGGAGACACAGCACCTTTATCTGAACCCCGAACTGAAGATTACCGACGTGGCCGATGCCCTTGGCGTACACCGCAATGCCGTTTCTGCCTGCATCAACGCCCAAGGCTGCACATTCAGCCAGTTGGTCAACGACTACCGTTTGAAGCATGCCAAGCAGTTGCTGTGCCAGACATCCGACATGAAGATTTCCACCGTGGCCTCGGAGTCGGGCTTCGCCAACGAGAGCACCTTCTTCCGTGCCTTCAAGGCCGACACTGGCATGACCCCAAAAGAGTGGGTGGCGCAACAGAGCGTTTCCTGACCCAAAAAAAGACTGACAAATCGTAAAATCGACTTGCAAAATACACTTTGCAAGTCGATTTTCGTGTTTTACCGCAGCCCGTACCCGTGCTTTGCACTACTTTTGCACCCTTAAAAATCTAACAAATAAAAATCTAAACAATTCAACAAAAATGAAAACAAGAAATTTTATCCTTTCAGTAATTGCACTGTGCTGCATGACAATGGCACAGGCTCAGAAAACCGATGTTATGACCGCCACCTTGCAACATGGCGACGACGTGACAGTATTCACAACCCAGACAGCATTTGCCAATGCATACGCCGCAGCTGTTGATGGCGATGTGATTACACTTTCTCCTGGAATATTTAACGCGACAAACCTCACCAAATCTGTAAATATCTATGGTTCAGGATTTGAAGAAAATGAAACCGATGGGACAGGGATTTCAACAATTAATGGAAGTATTACCATTGGAGTAACCAATGATACTTTAAGCGACATCCATATCGAAGGCGTTAAAATCAATGGAAGTATAACAAACAATGCCAGTTCACCTCTTGAGAATATTTATTTTAAGAAATGTTACTTAAATAATATTAGTATTAACAGCGTGATTACAAACGTTACTTTCTGTAATTGTGTAATGGGCAATATAAACGGTGTATATTATATTAAGGCGACTAACCTGCTAATAACAAATTGCTACTTTGGTACGATAACAACATTTCAACCGGGAAGCACTGTACTCATTGACCATTGCATTGTTACTGGATGCACCTCTCATTTCGAAGGAGGGAATATATCATCAACTCATACTTTAAATGTTTCACAATTCACATGGAAGAATAGTATTTTTACATATTACGCAAATAGCTACCCTCAATACTATCAGAGGGCTGGCAATGGAGCTACTCTTTATAATTGTATTTACGTTCAAAGTATGGGAGGTTATTATTCATATTATGGAAATAACCTTATATCAGTTAGTGGGGTTAGTGATGTCTTTAGCGATGCGACTAATGCGAATTATTCCGCTGAGAGAACTTTTACGCTGCAACAAGACGAGTGGATTGGTGAGGATAACACGGAAATCGGTATCCGCGGAGGCGAATACCATTGGAGCAGAGTGCCGGCAACGCCTGTAGTAAAAAGCCTACAGCTTAATGTTGATGGCACAAATCTGAATGTAACTTTTGATGCGGAGACACGCTAACCTTCATTTGCAAACGACTATGAACAGACTAAGAAGCATCATGCTCGCTGTCGCCACTGTCGTCTGCACGACGATGATGGCACAGACGCCGAACACCATCACCCAGCAGCTCTATTGGCTGGATGGTGACATCAGTTCGGCACAGGCAGTGACATCAACAGTTGATATTTACGGCCTTTTGCCAGGATTGCATTCCTACTCCATTCGTGTAAAAGACTCAAACGGGCTTTGGAGCTCGATAGTTACCAAGTATTTTGTCATTCCTTATAATGAGCCAACGGCAACCGCCATAGCTCAACGTGAATATTGGATCGACGGCAACGTGGCAGCTCGCACTGCACTCGGCGAATCGCCGGCAGTCATTGCTATTGGCAGCCTTTCGTCAGGTCTGCACTCGCTTTCCGTTCGCGTGAAAGACGACGCTGGTCGGTGGAGTTCGGCTGTAACCAAATACTTTATCATCCCATCGGCAACAGAATCATCGAGCGTGGCAATTGCACGCTACATGTACTGGATTGACGGCAATGTGGCGAACTGTGTGACGGGCAACGTTACCGGCAGCGCCATCGGGATAGACTTCTCGGCACTCTCAGAAGGCACCCATACGCTCAGTTGGCGAGTGAGCGACACCAAAGGCGCTTGGGGCATGGTGAAAACAGAGACATTCACCTATTCGAACCTCACAGCAGCAGGCGACTGGAATGTCGCTGCCAACTGGAACACCGGCGTTGTGCCTGATGAGGGCACCGACGTCACCATCGCCGCCGATATCACCATCCCGAGCGGCTACATCGCCAACGCAGGCAACATCACCATCGCCGATGGCGGCAGTCTCACTATTGCCGACGGCGGACAACTCATCCACAGCAACACCGTGAATGTCACCACAAAGAAAAACCCTGAAAAAGCAACCAACTGGGGCGAGCCAGATCCTGCCAATCCTTACATCCCCGACGGTTGGTATTTCATCGCTTCGCCCGCCGACGGCGCCAGTTTCAGTACCGTCACCACTGGCAATTATGACCTTTACCGATTTGACAACGCGAACGAACTTTGGCTCAACCACAAGAACGTCGCCAACGCATCGCTGTTTGCGAACGGTTTCCAAAGAGGTGTCGGCTATCTCTATGCCACCAACGAGGACAATGTCACGCTGCAATTCAGCGGCGAGGCGGTTCCATACGAATCCACCTATTCCATTCCTCTTGAGGCGGGTTGGAACTTGGTGGGCAACCCGTTCACGCGCAATGTGGTGCCCAACATGAACTATCTTACCCTTATCAATGCAGCATCAACCACGTCTGTCACGGCTGGCAGCGGAGCCATCACCCCCGGCATGGGTATTGCTGTCTATTCGGAAAATGGCGGAACCCTTGGCTTTACACTGCCTAGCGAGGCCTCATCAGCACCAATCAACAACATTCAGATGACCTTGTCGCAGGCCGTCACAACCCGTGGCGAAACGCACACGGCAACGCTTGACAATGCCATTGTGAGCTTCGACGAAGGCGAGAGCCTGCCAAAATTCAACTATCTTGAAGGCCGTGCGAAACTGTACATCCCGCAAGGCGGCAAGGACTATGCCATCGCCTACAGCAACGGCCAAGGCGAAATGCCTTTGAACTTCAAAGCCAACGCTAACGGCGAATACACTCTCAAGGCCAACCTTGAAGGCGTGGAGATGGAATACCTGCACCTCATTGATAACATGACTGGTGCAGACATCGACCTGCTCCACCCCAACGCCCTCATTGCGGGCGAAGACCCGCAATCTCCTGCGCCATCGTACACCTTCACCGCCAGGACGACGGACTATGAAAGCCGATTCAAGCTGGTGTTCAGTGCCAACAATGGAGATGGCCCTTCGACAGGCTCAGGGACCTTTGCGTTCTTCTGCAACGGACAGTACATCATCGCCAATGAGGGTGAGGCCACCCTGCAAGTCATCGACATCAACGGTCGCATCCTCAGCAGCGAGACCATCAATGGTTATGTCAGCAAGAGCATCAACCAGCCTGCTGGTGTGTATATGCTTCGCCTTATCAACGGTGAAGATGTTAAGGTGCAGAAGATTGTGGTAAGATAAGAGGTGTTTTGAATCCCCCGCCCTATGGGCACCCCCTTAAAAGGGGGACGCGCGAAGCGACGAAGAGACGCAGCGTACGTTCGTCCGGCAGGTGTCCCCCTTCTAAGGGGGCAAGGGGATTCGGAGACCCGAAACGGAAAACAAACAACACAAACAACACAATAAAATGAAGAAACTATTTTTGACAGTAACAATTCTTTTCGGCATGACGCTGGGTGCCTATGCCGAATGGAGTCTCGAATCCTCCAATAGCAATATCAACTATGGGGAAGGTGGCATGTTCGGTCGCGGCAAGAGCATGAATACGGGTGTGGGTTCCGGCTTCCGCAACAACTTCGGCCTCATCTTGCCTATCAACCATGGCTTAGAAGGTGACTCGGTTGCCCCCTTGGGTGGTGGCGTGGTCGTGCTACTGGGTATGGGCGGAGCCTATCTCGTGGCCAAAAAACGCAGAAAATCGTGATTCGATAACAATAAAAAAGGAGAGGCCGAACATCAAGTAATTCACAAGCCCTAAGGCTACAAAAAACGCTCCCCGCAGAAGGATGACTTTCTGCGGGGAGTTGTTTTTCTTCCCATCATCGCGAGATCAGGATCGCAATCTCCAATATGTGGGTAGCACCAGAGACATCGGCTTGGTGGAAGTGAATTTCAAACTGAAGTAAAACAATTGGGTTTACTGTGCAAAGAGAAAGACCGTAGTCCTTCGGGGCTGCGGTTTTTTGTATTGCTTACAGGCAAAAAGTCATAATTCCGATAGTGCGCAGGTGAAAAATAGGTTAGTGAAACAACCGAATTTTTACAAAAATCGGTTAGCGGAATAACCTTTTTATTATCTTTGCAGCCGAAATCAGTTGTTGTAAACCGTGGAAACACTATTCAAAAAGCACAGGATACTCATATCGCAGGTGAGCATGGACATCGTCCGCGAGACCATGCATACCATTGCGTGGGAAAAGCAGTTGGTGGCCATCCGAGGCTCAAGAGGCGTGGGCAAAACCACCCTCATGCGACAGTACATCAGGCAAACCTATGGCATCAATGCGGGCGAGGCCCTTTATTGTGTGCTCGACAGCCTGTATTTCACCAATCATTCCTTGCTCGACTTGGCCGAGAGGTTTCACATGATGGGAGGTCGCCATCTTTTTTTGGACGAGGTACACAAATACCAAACATGGAGCAAGGAAATCAAGGAAATCATCGACCTCTATCCCGACTTGAAAATCACATTCAGCGGCTCGTCGCTCCTCCAAATCCTCAACGCCGATGCCGACCTTTCGCGCCGTGTGCTTAGTTACACGATGGAAGGGCTTTCCTTCCGTGAGTTCCTGCATTTCTATAAAGGAATCCAACTGCCCAAGCATAGCCTTGAAGAAGTCTTGGCTAACCCCGATGCCGTTTGCGAAGAAGTGAAGAGCGTCTGTAGCCCCCAGCCTTTGTTCGAACAATATCTTCGCGCAGGTTATTATCCATTTTACGATGGCAACGAGACAGAATATTACAGCCGTATCGAAAATGTCGTCAACTTCATTATCGACCAAGAACTAACGCAGTTTTGCGGCATAGAGATGGCCAATACACGAAAAATCAAGGCATTGCTGCTTTTCTTGGCTGAAAATGTGCCCTATGAAGTGAACATCGCCAAACTCTCAACCTACCTCGAATTGAACAAGCAAACGGTGTTAAGCTACCTCAACAGTCTGCAACGCGCCGAATTGCTGCACTTGCTTTATTCCGACAACAATTCCGTGACACGCCTGCAAAAGCCCGACAAAATCTATCTGCACAACCCCAATCTGTTCTTCGCCTTTGGACAACAAAACCAAATCGGAACCATAAGGGAATGCTTTGTGGTCAACCAGCTTTCGGTGGGCCATGGTGTCGAATATGGCAAACAGCAAGGCGATTTTCGCATTGACGGGCGCATCACCATCGAAGTGGGCGGTCATGACAAAACCTTCGACCAAATCGCCGATATCCCCAATTCATACGTTTTGGCCGACATGATGGAATATCCCATAGGGAAAAAGCTTCCTTTGTGGTTGGTGGGGATGTTGTATTGAAAAACTCGACTCTCATTTTGCAAAATCGTCGGCTTCTAAGCCCGATCGCGAGAAATGATCGGAAGAATCGAACATCAAGTAAATCACTAGCCCAAAGGCTATAACCAAAGGAAAATTTGCGCTCAGCGGTAAATCTATGAATCTGTTAAAACCCCGTCCGATTTTTTGCCTTATGGCCAAGTCAAGGCTGTGTCAGTGTTGTGTCAGTGTTGTATCAAAGTTACGATAAAGCGGCATTAGAGTTGCATCGCAGTGAAGTCAAAGCTAGGCGAGATATGAAAAAGCCGAAAAACCGGGCCAAAGTGTTAAAATGAAGGTTTGCCTAACGGGCTTATGATGTTAATAGATGTTAAATAATTCTCACTGTCCCATTGTCCACGTGTCCCACTGTCCCACCTGTCCCGTCCCTGGGACAGTGGGACAGGTGGGACAGTCTCCGCCTGTGGGACAGGGACAGCCCCCTTCTCACCGGTGCACAAACGGCACGTCACACATTATTAATATCTCCTTCACGAAGGCCTGTTCTCTAGAGCCGAAATGCCCGTCAGCGCGTGAGATTCGCGTCATCATGCGCGAAAAAGCGTGTTTCTTTTCCTTGCTCATATGACGCAATGTCTCGTAGCTCTGTGCCGGCAACTCATGTTTGGGAACCGGCACAAAACCTTGGGCATCGAACCCCATTTCATCAAGGCAAACTTTGAGGCAATCGTCCTCACCTAAACGGCTGTTGAAGTCGGCATGGACCAGGTTAAAGAGCACATTGGCAATGGCAATTTGTTCCTCTTGAGTGAATTTTTCTTCCATAATAGCAAAATTTGTTGCAAAGAAACGATTTTTATTATTTTTGCACCAACAATCATCACAAAATAATTCACTATGAAAAAACTATCCCTATTCATCATGGCAATGGCGGCCTTCGTGACGCTGCAAGCCCAATGGGTCGACGACCCGATCAACAACAACCACATCGCCAACTCCCCTGACTACAGCGGTGAGATTATCGTCGCAACCGACACTGAGAATGGCGACACATACGTCCAATGGACTTCTGGCGGCAGCAACGGCTACGGTCCCACACTGCAACGCCTCACCTTCGACGGCACACCACAATGGGGCGACGACGGCATCCGCATCATGGGACAGAATTTCTATTCATCCTCGGATGGCCACGCGATGGCTGTCACCGCGGACCATGCCGTGGTAAGCTGCTTCGCCACCGCCAGCGACCAAACCGTAGCCGTGAAAATCAATGCCGATGGCACTTACGCCTGGGGCGAACAAGGTGTTGTCCTATTTGATGGCAACGGCTTCTCGCGTGCCGAGATTATCGCTGGTGACGACGGTGGTGCCTGGGCCTTGGGCTTCGACTACCAGCGTCTCTTCTTGCAATACATCAAATCTGACGGTTCACTGTATCCCTACGTTACCATCGAAGAGGCAGGAGCCTCATGCCGATACGGGCAACTCACCCTCGGCGTGGGCAATTCCGTCTTCTTGACTTACGAAAAAACGCCTTCATCCGGAGGCTTTTGGACAGACAAGGAAATCCATCTCGTGGGCTACACCGTTGACGGCATACAAATTGGTCCCGATGTCCTCTTGATGTCGTCACAGACCTTCCAAGTCACCTATATCCATTACGTCGTACCGGATGGCTTGGGTGGCGCATACGCCTACATCTGGCATTCGGGCATCGGCAGTGCGTTCAACACATACGTGTTCCACTACGACGCCAACGGATTCTCCACCATCAGCGACACGAACGGTATCCCCGTACATTCCGCCGACCCCGCCAACTTCTATCTCAGCGCCGACGCCACGGTTGACCCCGTCAGCCACGACCTGCTCATCACCTACCTGCAGACCGACGCAAACACACAATCGACATACAAAGTTTGCGTAAACCGCATCACTGCCACAGGCGAGCGCGTTTGGGATGATGGCATCCTGGTTTACGACAACGGCACCAACGGCTGCGGTGGCCTCAACATCGACGCTTTTGAAGACGGCAGCGGCTTCGCTATAGTCTATTACAAAAGTAACAGCAATTCAGATGACGGCAGAGCCACTGTCGAGGCTGTTGGCTATGACATGGAGGGCAACGTGTTGTGGAACAAACAACTCTGCTCCGCAAACTATCCTAAGTCAAGTGCCGAGACAAGCTCTGGCTTCCACATGGGACAAAACATCGTGACATGGGTGAACACCCAAGTCGGCGGCATCATCGGCCAGAATTTCGCTCCTGATGGCACAATGGGTGAAGTGACCCCCGAACTGCCCTGCCCCGGCCTTGAGAACCTCGAAGGTCAGTATGTTTATGATGCCGAGACCCAAAGCTTCGGCGCACTGCTGACTTGGAACATCCCCGAAGAGCCCGTCGACTTCTATCGTTTGTACCGTACCGATGTTTACACCGAAGAAGAAACTGTCATCGACTTCGGCGGTGACGCTGTCTCCTACTTCGACGCTGTTGAAGTCGGTCTATACAAGTACCAACTCAGAGCGCAATTTGCCGATGTGGACTGCGGCCTCTCCGACCCCGCCACGACCTACAATGGCCAAGACTACGTTTATATCGACGTCACGAGCATCGATGAAAACGAAAGTGAAGAAATCGTCACCCTCGTCAGGATCATCAACGCCAAAGGCCAGACCCTGCAGAGCAAGGACTTGAACGAGCTCAACTCCGGCCTTTACATCCTCCAAGGAACAACCAAGGACGGAAAGATGGTGAGCAAGAAGGTCGTTGTGAAGAAATGAAACAGGTTCCCACAAAGCAAAAGAGGCGCGACATGTCGCGCCTCTTTTGCTTTGTGGGAACTGTTGGACTCGAACCAACGACCCCCGCCTTGTAAGGGCGATGCTCTGAACCAACTGAGCTAAGCTCCCAACTTCCCCCTTGTAAGGGGGCAAGGGGGATTTGAGGCTGCAAAAATAGGAAATTTTAATTCGATACAGCCAATTTTTCTCATTTTTCGGAAACTTATTATGCAATTTCCCAACTTTTTCTTATTTTTGTAGGATAAACCCTTGTATAATTTTGCCTTTTGGAGGAATGAAAAAATTAAAATTCAACAAATTAAGAGCATATTTGCCCATACTCCTACTCGTTTTGGCTGTTGTGTGCTGCAACATGGCCATTGCAGACGTGGGCAACAACAACCGCTATAGCTCTGGTGGTGGCGACTTTGGCGGCGGTGATTTCGACTTAGGTGTACTTATCGGTTGGCTTATCAACCTGTTCATCGAAAGCCCAGTATTAGGTTTAATCGTGGTAGTGATTATCATCATCGTCTACCGTATCAGAAAGAAGAAATCAAATAGTGCTGACGCCATCAACCAAAGAGTAAATCAGCAAGCTGACAACGATTTCGTTTTCGACAATAGCGCTACAGTAGCAGCCCAAATCCAAAAAACCGACCCGAACTTTTCGTCCGACAAGTTCATCGGCTTCGCCCGCGAGGTGTTCATGAAGATACAAGAGACCTGGACCACCAAGGACTGGAGGCCCATCCGCCCCTTCGAGAGCGAGACCTTGTTTAACCAGCACAAACAGCAGCTAGACGAGTACATCCGTTCGAAAAAGACCAACATAGTGGAGAAAATCACTATCAAGCACTGCTC
>LXOW01424382.1_pt1 | contig 21168 bp, 12 predicted proteins | sample 1368591 | NCBI WGS metagenome assembly LXOW01 (sample SAMN04884650, study PRJNA319009) | bovine gut metagenome | isolation source: Cow rumen | host: Bos taurus | place: Italy: Legnaro (PD) | collected 2014-07-09
TCTAAAGAAAGAAGCCGCCTGAACGGGTCAAACGGCTTCTATTGTTATCATGAAAAAGATTCTAACTTACTTGGCAAAGGAACTGCCCACCTTGTTCATCGCGCAACGGAAGCCGATGGTGGAAGCGGACTGGTTCTGGTTGAGGTAGCGGCGTGTGCCGGGACTCAGGTAGTAGGGGCCGTCTGCCCAGGAGCCACCTTTGTACACTCTTGACTCGTCGCTGATGAGGGTGGTGCCGGGAGCATCATTCGTGGCAGTTTCATACATCTCCTTGGTATAGATGCTCATGTCTTCCGGATTCTCAGTCCAGCGGCTACGGATAGCTGACATGTAGTCACCATCGTCGTAGTTGGAGTTGAAGCTTGTGCGGTAGTTCTGACGGCGGGCAGCTTCTTCGGCGGAGATAGGCTCTCTGCGGATGCGGCCCAGCGAGTCTTTCTGGAGGAGGAAGCCTTCGTCGTCGACGGCTTTCTTTGTAAATACATTACCACGGAAGGGGCTATAGTCGGCTACATCTTCGAAGGTCAGAGGACGGTAGACATCCTGGCACCATTCGGAGACGTTGCCAGCCATGTTGTACAAACCGTAGTCGTTCGGCCAATAGGAACCCACGGGGGCGGGAAGGGCGGCGCCATCGTTGAGGTGGCTGGCAACACCCATATAGTCGCCGGGGCCTTTCTTGAAATTGGCCATAAAGCTACCCATGTAGCGTTTGTTGTCGGTACGGAGACCGTCGCCATTCCAAGGATAAACTTTGCGCTCGCCGACGATTTCGTCGCTGGTGTTGCCAATCAGGCCGACAGCAGCGTATTCCCATTCGGCTTCGGTAGGCAGGCGGTAGGAGGGCAGAAGGATGCCGTCGTCCATACGGACGTTACGCACACCGTCGCCGCCTTTGGAGAGATCCTTCTTGCCGTTCTTTACCTTACCGGTATATTGTCCGGCAAGATAGGCATCAGTGTTGAAGTTCTCTTCATCCTGTTGAGTGGGATCCCAGTCGAGGATGCCCGCTTCGACAAGCATCAACTCGTTGACGCGGTCGGTACGCCAGGCACAATAGTCGTTGGCTTGAACCCAAGTCACACCAACCACAGGATAGTCGTTGTAGGATGGATGACGGAAATAAATCTCCACCATAGGCTCATTGTAAGACAAGCGGTCACGCCACACCAAAGTGTCAGGGGCGGCATTACGCACCACTTGGGGGTAATTCTGGCCAAAAACGCGATTCAACCAGTAAATGTATTCACGATAGTCGACGTTGCTCACTTCGGTACGGTCGATGAGGAACGAAGGTACCGTCACTTTACGCGGAGAGTTGTCCCACGAGTAGGTGAGGTTGTCGGTGGTGGCACCCATCACGAAAGTACCGCCTTCGATGGCGATGAGTCCGGGGCCAATCTGCTGATCGTTGATTTCTGCTACTTCAAAACCGCCGTTGTTGGCATCGTTGTAGGCCCAACCCGTTGTCCGTGAGGCCTTTTTGGAGCATGCAGTGGTCAAAAGTCCTGCCAAAACGATGATGGCGAAAAGTTTGAANNGCAATTTTACGGATTATTTTTGAAATATCGTCTGTTTTTCTGAAAAAAATCTTTTTCTGAGAAAAATCACCTTAGTAAAATAAAAAAGTTGTATTTTCGTTTCCTTTATGATAAACAAACTCTATGCAGTGTAAAGTGGTTTGTAAATGATTGACATTCAAAATATAAACTAAAAACTATGCGAAATATTCGCTTAATAATAGGTTGTTGTCTTTGTCTTCTATTAACGCCTTTAGTACTTGAGGCTCAAACGAAGCAGTCGGTTCGGCTTGATTTGCAATGGAACGGTGTGTCGCGTTTTTCGATAGGGTCGGATACCTTGTTTTATATCAATTTGGAAGATGGTGAGTATAATGGTCAGATGCCAACCTATACTTACGTGTTGCCTGTTTATGACGATGCGGTGAAAGTTGAGGTTGCATTGAATGACGTGAAAACGCTTCCTTTATCGGCTGAAGAACTTGATATTGCAAGGCAATACTCTTATCAAAATGACTTTGTAGCGGAGGCCATCCCTTTGCGTTCGCGTGACGAGGCTTTGATTTCTGTTCGCATCACTCCTTTCCGTCAAAATGGGGGTGCGTACGAGAAACTTGTTTCCGCCCAGATGGTTTTGACATTGACGCCAGACTTTTCAAAAATGCAGAAGAGTCCTACGTATGCGTCTCGGTCGGTAATGGCTTCCGGAATGTGGTATAAGATAGGTTTGCCCGAATCAGGTGTGTACAAATTGACATACGATGAGCTGAAAGCCTTGGGAATGGATGTAGCTCATGTAGATCCACGCCACATTCGGGTCTATCATAACGGTGGCGGTGTGTTGCCTGAACTGAATTCCGAGACACGCTATGATGATTTGATAGAGATTCCGGTTTTTGTCTCAGGTGAGAACGACGGTTCATTCGACAAGGGTGACTTCATCCTTTTCTATGGACGCGGACCAGTGACGTGGAGCTATAATGCCCTGCGCGGCGTTTTTGAACATGACCAGAATGCCTATGAGGATTACAGTTATGCCTTCGTTGTCACAGGATTAGGCGTGGGTAAACGTGTCTCCCAAGCTGTTCCGGTATCGTCTGCTGCCAATGAGACAGTCTCTCAGTTTATTGATTATAAGGTGCATGAGGTAGACAAGTACAACCTTAACCGCACGGGACGTGCCTATTATGGTAACAAACTGGAAGGGAATGCGTCGTTGAACCTTACTTTTGACTTTCCTAACGCGATTACTTCGCGTCAGGCGAGTATCCATTCGGAACTGGCAGGCCGTAATTTCGCTCCGGCAAGTTTCAACCTTCTTGTCGATGGTGTTAGCAAGGCTACCTATACGGTCAATCCGGTCAGCAGCAGTGCTTCGAATCTGACGCATGCTCGTGCGGTGGGCGGATGGGTGAATGCCAATCCTACTGGTGACAACATGGAAATTACTTTGCGTCATGTCGCCACATCAACGGCGACAACATCCGATGGTTATGTTGACTATATCAGTATCAACGCATGGCGCAATCTGAAATTTGTCGGACCTCAGATGGGTTTCCGTAATCCTGAGGCTGCCATTATTAATAAGGTGTACGAATATCGCATGTCCAATGCCAGCCAACAGGTTCAGGTATGGGATGTTGCCAATCCGGTGGAACCGAAAATCGTAAACGGCCAACTGAATGGCGAGGTATATTCGTTCAAGACGGTAGGCAACCAACTGAACGAGTTTATCGCTTTCAATAGCGCTTCCTATTGCACCGCCCAGATGATAGGCCAAGTCGACAATCAGAATTTGCATGCCTTGCGTGATGTGGATTTCCTCATCGTTACCTATCCTGATTTTATGGAGGCTGCTGAACGTCTTATGGCTTTGCATAACCGCATCGACCCCGACCTCAATATCAGCATCACCACTCCTGAGGTTATCTATAATGAGTTTAGCTGTGGTGCCAAGGATGTCAGCGCGATACGTGACTTCTGCCGTATGCTGTATCTCGATAGCTCATACGGACACCGAATCAAGTATCTCCTGCTTCTGGGCGACTGTTCCTACGACCATAAAAACCGTAGCGGTATTGTTGACTTTGTGCCTTCCTACGAATCCGTTGCATCTTTAGCTATGGATGAGACTTTTGTCACAGATGACTATTACGGCTTTATGGATGAGAACGAAGGCTCCATTTACAACTCGTTGGCAGACATAGGCGTGGGACGTTTTGTTGTCTCCACCTTGGAACAAGCTAACCAGATAGTGGACAAGGTGGAACGCTACGTGGCCAAGGATGCCTCGACGATGGGAGCCTGGCGCAATGTGGTGACTTTCTTCACCGACGACGAGGAGGGGTTCGTGAAAAACGCAGAAAGACTGGCTGACATGATACCTAATGTTGGAGGCAAGGGGATTGTGATTGACAAGATTTATCTGGATGCCTATCAGCAAATCAGTTCACCGGGCGGCGAGATTTGTCCTGAGGTGAATGCCGCTATCAACAGCCGTATGGAGAAGGGCACGCTGGTGCTCAATTACACAGGACACGGGGGCGAGGTGCAACTGGCTGAGGAGAAAATCCTGCAACGCAAAGACGTCAATTCGTGGCGCAACGCCCCGATGTATCCCTTGATGATTACGGGCACGTGCGAGTTTAGCCGGTTCGATGATCACGAGCGCACCGCTTTGGGCGAATATGCTTTCCTTAGTCAATATGGAGGTATGGTGGCAATGTTCACTACTTCGAGGGTGACGTATGGCCCCGACAATTTCGACTTCAACAAGGGGGTGTACAATAACCTGTTCCGCATATCCGGAAGCGAACTCTACAGATTGGGCGATGTGTACCGTATGGCGAAAACCAAGGGAAACGACCGCGAGAAACGTTATGTGTTTTTCGGTGATCCAGCCTTGCGTCTGGCTTACCCCACTTGGTCGGTTGAAACGACCTCCATCAACGGACATCCTCAAGGCCTTGTCTACGATTCGATTCAAGTCAATGATACGACTTGGGAATGGTTCTCCGTCATTCAGGATACATTGCGGGCTTTGCAGCCTGTCGAAATCAAAGGCGTTGTGAAGGATATCGCCGGCAACGTGGCTTCCAACTTCAATGGTATGGTGCAAGTGACGGTCTACGATAAGGAAGCCGAGTTGTCGACTCTGGGCACTTCGGCATCGGTCTACGATTTCAAGCTGCGCAACAGCGTTATCTTTAATGGAAAGACCAGCGTTGAGAATGGAAACTTCACCATCAACTTCATTGTGCCTCGTGATATCGCCTATCGTTATGGAAGGGGACTGATAAACTATTATGCCACAGATTATGAGGTGGAGGCAAACGGGAATGACGACAATTTCATCATTGGCGGATTTGACGACAATGCGTTTGCCGATAATGAAGCGCCCTACATACGTCTGTTTATCGATGATACCCTCTTTGTTAATGGAGGACTCACAGGGGAGAATCCCACTTTGATAGCTTTCATTGAGGACGAGAGCGGCATCAACACCACAGGAGCTGGTATTGGACATGATATCACGGCCACGTTGAGCGGACCGTCAAAGAACAGTTATTGCCTCAATGATTATTTTGTCTCGGAAATCAACAATCCGGGCAAGGGGCAGATAGCCTTCAAGATGCAGGACTTGGCTGACGGAGACTACACACTCACCCTGAAAGTGTGGGACGTTTATAACAATTCCAATACCGCAAGCATCGACTTCACCGTGGTGCACAGCGACGCAATGGAATTGGTCAATCCTTTCAATTGGCCCAATCCCGTTAGCGATGAGACCTTCTTCTCCTTCGAACACAATCAAGTGGGTAACAACCTCAAGGTTGACATCTATATATATGATATCATGGGACGATGGGTGACGACGCTTTCAGAGACTCTTATGGGCACTTCAGCACGCATCGATCCGATTCGCTGGAACGGCAGAGGCGCGCACGGCGAAGTGTTACGAAATGGCGTTTACGTCTATCGCATCGTTGCTACCAACGATATGGGAGAGACCACTTTGGTTGTCTCTAAATTAGTCTTAAGCAAATGAATTTCGGTATGAGAAATAGAAATGTATTCATATTGTCACTGCTTGTCTTATTGTTGCCGGTTCGATTTGCGCTGGCTCAGGACAATTCCTATCATTCCGTGTTAAAGGACGGCTCGTGGTTCAAGCTCTCTGTTTCCCGCGAAGGCGTCTATAAGTTGGATTATTCCACCTTACAGGGCATGGGATTGGATATGGCAACGCTGAATCCCGATGCGATACGTGTTTTCGGCAACCTTTCGGGGGCTTTGCCGGAAAAGAACGGGGTGGCTCGTCCTGATGACCTTGCCGAGATGGCAATTTATGTCAGCGGAGCCGAAGACGGCAGCTTTGATGAAGACGATTACGTGGTTTTTTATGGCCAAGAGCCCACCCGTTGGATCTTGGATGGTGACAAATACAAACGTGAGCGTAACTATTACAGTGATACCACCTACTATTATCTTTGCCCTGATAGCGGTGTTCTTGGCTTGAGGGTAGGAGAGCAAGCCTCCCTCGCTTTGGAAGATGTTACCAACATCGTTACCGATTTTCCTGATTTCCAATACCACGAGGAAGAACTTATGTCGCCTTACAATATCGGGCGTAACTGGTTCGGCGAGATGATTAATACCCAAAACAACGTACTTCAACTTGACTTTGTCTTTCCCAATCTTGTCACCGACAAGGCATTACGCTTTAATTCAGCTGTTATGGGACGTGACAAGTCGGGACCGATGCACTACAGCCTGAGATGTAAAGACAACTTGTTGGTGAATAATGCCACTATTGCCAAGCCTGGCGAACATTATTATGGTGTGTTGGCCGATGCCAACGGGCAGTTTTTCCTTGATAGCGATACGGCACGATTCCTTTTGAGTACCAACTCGGAAGAAACCAAAGCCGCATTGTATCTTGATTATATTGAGGTTTATGCCTGGCGAATGTTGAAGAGGGTGGGCGATGGGTTTGCGTTCCGTTTGGTTCCCAGTCAGTTGGTTAACGAAAAGAGTGCCGTATGGATTCAGAATGTTGAAAGCAGGCATTGGCTTTGGGACGTGAGTCATCCGCTGGCACCGGTGCGACAGGAGGGACGCTTGACAGCCAACAATTTTGTGTATGCCATTGGTGAGCGGGTTGAGAAGCGTTACTATATGTTCGATCCTCAAAAGGCTATGCCTGTCGACTCGTGGACGGCAGTCCCCAATCAGGATTTGCACAGCATTGCCGATGCCGATATGCTGGTGGTTACCGACCGCCGCCTTTGGGAACAGGCACAAGCCTTAGCTGACTTTCATACTGAAAATGATGGTATGCTGTGTGTGGTTGTTGACGCTAAGGAGATATACAACGAGTTCTCGACGGGTATCCCTGATCCTACCGCTATCCGCGACTTCATCAGAATGGTGTACCGTCGTAGTGCTGGCCAGTTGAAGTATGTGACTCTGTTTGGAAGAGCTTCCTTTGATTCACGTGACCTTAAAGGCTACGACCTCAATCTTGTGCCTTGCTACGAGATGAAAGAGAAACCCAACCATGAGATCAGCTTTTGCACAGACGATTACTTTGCCCTCATGGATGATGGCGAAGGCGAAGGCTGTAAAGGACGCGTTGACTTGGGTGTGGGACGCATCCCTGTCGCTACCGCGGCTGAAGCTGAGGATGTGCTGTGCAAAATCAGGCATTATGCCGACCTTGCAGCCACCCAGGGCGACTGGAAAGCCAATCACCTCTTTGTCTCCGACAACGATAAAGCCGAGTATGTCTCTAACAACGAGGATTATGAAACTATTATGGAGGAGACCGAGCCTGCGATGAATGTCAACAAGATTTATTGTGGAGCTTATCAAAGGGTAAATACTTCGTCGGGTGTCCGTTATCCACAGGTTACATCTGATTTGCTGAATGCCATGGACGATGGTCTGTTGACATTCACCTATACGGGTCATGGTGGTGTTTCGGCCCTGGCTGAGGAACGTATCTTTGGCTTGGGCGAAATCGCCTCGCTGTCTAATTTTGAGAGGCTGCCATTTGTGTTTACCGCTACCTGCGAATTCTCGAAATACGATAACCCTAATCTCCTTTCTGCTGGAGAGATGCTTTTTTTGCAGCCCAGAGGCGGCGCCATCGCCATGCTTACTACCTGCCGTCCGACTTATGGAGTCCATAATGTGAAGATTGGAAAAAGCCTGACCTCACGGCTATATCTGCATGACGAAGCGGGTCAACCTTTACGTTTGGGCGATATCGTGAGGATGGCGAAGGCCGATAACCTCAATTTCAACACCAGTTCTTTGTTGAGCCTGAACATCAACCACGTGCTGTTTGGCGATCCCGCTTTGAGGCTTGCTCTTCCTGAAGAAAAAGTGAAGACCTTGAAAATCAATGGGCAGAGTGTGGAGAACGACAATATCGCGATTCACGCGATGAGTATGGTGACTGTCGAAGGCGAGATTACGGATTATCAAGGCGCATTCGACTCTGGGTTCAATGGAGAGGTTTGGGTGAGGCTGTTTGACAGAAAGACGGTCCTTCATGTGGAATATGACAAGAACGAAACAGGGACGAAGACGGTGAAATATCACAAGGACTTGCTTTATCGGGGAAAAGCTACGGTTAGGGATGGCCGTTTCAGCCTCACGTTCCAGGTGCCGAAGGACATCCGTACGGATGCCGACGCTCCCCGTTTCAACTACTATGCCTACGACTCGATTCGTGGCATCGATGCTATGGGCTATTTCGACCAACTCACTTTGGGTGGCGTCGACCCGTCTATGATTGTCGATAACCAAGGACCAACTATCAGTTTCTACTGGAATACTCCTGCGTTTGCCAACGGCGATATGGTAGAGCCTGATGGCAAGCTTGTGGCCGACATATATGACGCTCAGGGTATCTACCATTACGATTTCAGCATTGGGCGCAACATTATGCTAGGCAGTAATGCGGCTGGGTATGACAATAAGATACTTAATGATTACTACGAACCCGTCATCGACGATTTCCGTCGCGGGCGTGTGGCTTTGCCTGTCAGTGGGTTGGCTTCTGGGACCTACAATTTCAGCCTGAAAGTGTGGGACATGCAAGACAATTGCTCTGAGGCGAGCCTGTGGATTGTGGTGGGCGAGGATGTCGATATCTTCTTGGCACAGGTACGCAATTATCCCAACCCCTTTGCGGAAGAAACTTGGTTTACGTTGGCCCATGAGGGGAAAGACGGCGATTTCGACCTCGCTATCGAGATTTTTGACCTGATGGGTCGACGTGTGGATTGTATATCGCAACGCGTCAGCTCGACGGGAGGAGTGGTTGAACCGGTACGTTGGGATGGCCGCGACCAATGGGGAAATCCGCTGGTCAGCGGTATCTATGCCTATCGTCTCACCCTTACCGACGAAAACGGTTTTTCTCGTTCGGTATGCCAGCGCATGATGCTCAAAAGGTGAGTTGTAGAGTTTTTTTTCATGAGTATGCAATAAGCAACATCAAATATCGTTATTTTTGCACGTTTAATACTATTCACAAAATTCAGGATATGAAAATCAGAAGATTCCTATTGGCCGCTTTTGTATTGATGGCGGCAACATCATTTGCCCAGTATCAGCCTCGTGTGATTACCACAGCAACCCCATTCCTTTCCATCAACCCCGATTCACGTGGCGGTGCTATGGGCGATTGTGGCGTGGCCTCGTCGCCTGACGTTTATTCCATGCATTACAATCCTGCCAAATATGTCTATTTGCAGGACAAATTGAATATTGGTGTGGGCTACAGCCCTTGGCTTCGCGCCTTGGTGAAGGACATGGGTCTGTTTTATGTTGCCGGTTCCTATAAAATCAACGAACGCTCGGCTGTGGCTGCCACGATGCGCTATTTCAGCCCGGGTGAAATCGAGTTTAGGGATGAACACAACACGGAGATAGGAACGTTCAATCCTAACGAATGGGCTTTTGACGCCACATATTCCCGTATGTTGGGCGATTACCTGTCGGGTGCCATTGCCGGACGTTTCATCTATTCTGACTTGACCCAGGGTCAGGCCGACTTTTCCAAGCCTGGCATTTCGGTAGCTGCCGACGTTGCAGTTTACTACAAGCGTCCCGTCGAGTGGTTCAACAGCGTTGATGCCGATTTTGCTTGGGGTGCCTCAATCACCAACATAGGTAGTAAAATTGCTTACAACCAGTCTTCCGACAAGAAGGACTTCATCCCTACCACACTCCGTTTAGGTGCATGTCTCGGTCTTGATCTTGATGAATATAATTCTTTGGCTTTCAATGTTGATTTTAGCAAGCTGATGGTGCCTACGCCTCCAGTCAGAGACCAACAGACTGGCGATATCGTCTATGGTATGGATGATAATGTGGCTGTGGTTATGGGTATGATACAGTCGTTCTATGACGCTCCAGGTTGGGCTTTAAATGAAGCTACTGGCAACTTTGATAACATCGGCAAGTTCTATGAGGAGCTGTGCGAAATCAATTTTGGCGTCGGCGCTGAATACTGGTACAACAAAATTTTCGCCGTCCGTGCTGGTTACTTCAATGAGACAGCCCTGAAAGGTGCCCGTAAGTATGTCACTTTGGGTGCTGCCCTTCATTATAGTGCCTTTGGACTTGATGTCTCTTACCTCATTCCTGCCTCCAAGACGGTGGGCTCCAATCCTTTGGAGAACACCTTGCGCTTCAACCTGAGCTTCAACTTTGGTGGCAATAAGAAGAGCTGAACCGAATCAACAGACTAAAAAAAAAGCGGCCCGAATGAAAGCCGCTTTTTTTGTTTGTTGTTGTGTCTGTATTATCTGTATTAGAAGATCATGGTCAGTAAGACGTAGAGCCAGTGGGCTGAGATGCCGGCACAGAGACCTCCGATGGTGTGTGCTCCGATAGCCTTTCCGATGAGCTTGCGGTAGCCGAGGCTGTCGAGCATGGCGGCATGGGTGCTGAGGAAACCGCTCCAGCACATCCCGATAGCAGTAAACACGGCGATGGCGTTGTTGTCGATGATGCCTTCGGTGATGAAACGCGGCACCAAACCAATGGCGGCACCCACAGCGCCGAGGGCTGTCATGGGGAAGGAGATGAGGGCGCCGTCCTTGAAGCCAAAGAGCCAGTCGAAGATAAAGTTAATCTTGTTGGCCGCCCAGCTGATGACGGGGACGCCTTCGTAGGCCACGCCGAGATATTCGCCGTTCTCGCCAGCGGCACCAAAGGTGAGCATCATCACGATGGTGGAGATGCAAAGCACGCCCGGGATGATGGCGAAGCCGATGCTGACACCGTCCTTGCCGCCGTCCAAAAGCGAGTTGAGGAAACGCATGAACACGCCACCTTCGGTCTTGAAAGAGATTTGTTGTTCGTCGCCGCCATTTCCTTCGTCAACGGGGACGTCAAGCTCGGGATAGGCCTTTAGGGTGGAGCGTTGCATCAATCGGGTAGAGACGATACTGCCCACGACAGCGCCAACCACGCCTATCAAGGCGCCTGCACCAAAGCCCAAACCCGTCATGAAGGCTACCACCACCAGTCCCATGCCGAAGGCGGTGCCGAAGTTGGTCAGCGAGACGAGTTGGTATTTCTTGAAATAACGGTTGAAGTTCTTATCGTGGGCCAACGTGATGATGGCGGGGTTGTCGCTGAGGAAGGTCATGATGGCACCTAAGGCAGCCACGCCTGGCAGGTTGTAGAGCGGCTTCATCAAGGGACGAAGCAGGTTTTCCAACAGACGCACTACGCCAAACTCAACGAGCAACTTGCTGATGGCACCCATCAGCACGCAGATGGCCATGATATAGAACACGGTCTCCAACAGCAGGTGATAAGCAGTCTGCATAAAGGTGTTCAGCATCTTAGGTAGAGTCATCTTATAGGAGAGGATGCCGAAGAATGCGAAGAAGATGATAAGGAAGAAGAGTGCCTCGAAGCTGCGTTTGGTGGTGAACTTGAGAGGCTTCTGTATGGACCCCTCTATTCTCTTAAAGATTTTCTCCACCCTGCTGTGGTAGTTGAGGGTGCTTCTTTTCTCGGTGTTGTATTTCGTCTTGGCCATAGGGTGTTATTTTTTTATGAGATTAAGCATGTTGACTTTCCAGGTGAGGCCGAGGTTGCCTTGGAACTTGCTGATGCCGTCGACGCTGGTGTGCGAGCCGCATAGGTGCAAACGTAGGCTACGGTCGCCCATGGGATAGAACTCGAAGCCGAGGCTCTCGAAGTCGACCTTCTTGCCTGGGGTCACGTACTGGTCGTAGGCTTCGGTGTTGGGCAGTTGGGCTTGATTGTAATCGTAGCCGGCTTTGGCGAATACAATCCATTTCTTGCCAATGTCGACACCGATGCCGAAGATGGCCGTCAGGTCTTGCCCGAAGAACTGCTCCTGCTCAAACGAGGCGCGGTTGATGACGTCGAGATACATCTCTACACCTTTGAACTGAAGCTTGTTGCCCAAGGCGATGTAGTTGATGAACTTGCCGGGTTGATATTCAATCATGTTGACGGAATAGGCCGTCTTGAAGACACCGAAGTTGCCATACCACATCAGGTTGTATGCGTAGATGCTCTGCATCGCTGAGTTGATGAAGGGGGAGTTGCACATCTGGACGAGGATGTGGTTCTTGCCTGAGTTGTCCCTGAAGTTGATGGAGGCGCCTACCTCGTAGCAGCATACGGTGTTCCAGAACTCGGTGCCGTAGTAGATGTCGATGGGGTTGGAGTCGTATTCCCAGCCTCCGATAGCCACTACTTGTTTACCTGCAGAGAGGAAGAAGTTGTTCGTAAAGTACCAGTTTAGGTAGGCCCAGTCTGTGCCTTGGAAGAAGGTGTTGGCGAAACCGATGTTAGGCGAATTGAGGCGCTGGCGAAGGTGATAGCTGAACTTGTTGCCGATGGTGCCGTCCAAAGCCACTACCAGGTATTTGCCGGCAAAACCGTGGTCGGTGCTTGGGGCTACCGTGTCGTGCCCCGGATGGTAGTCGAGGGTGAAGTCGGCACGGGTGTTCAGGTGAAGGTTGTCTAAAGTGATAAAAGGCTTCTTGTCTTGTGGGAAGGCCTGCAAGGATACGAAGAGCCCCATGATGATGAAGAGTAACGCTTTTTTCATAGGCGATGTAAATTTGCGGCAAAGGTACGAATAAAAAAAAGGGGGCGGACATTTCCGCCCCCTTTTTTTCCTTAAAGCTGTTTTAGCACACTTCGATGGTTTGCATGGCCTGTTTCTTCTCTTCGATGGTCACCTTCGGGATGACGATGTCGAGGATGCCGTTCTCGACCTTGGCGCTGATTTGCTCCTTGTGGATGTCGTCAGGCAACATCACGGTCTGGCGGAAGTGCTCGACAGAGAACTCGTGGCGCAGGTAGCGCATCTCTTCGTTCTTCTTCTCGTTCTTGGTCTCCTTGATCATCTCAACGACAAGGTTGCCTTCGGCGTCGATGTTCAATTTGATGTCTTCCTTGGTGAGACCAGGGATGCAGAGTTCAAGCTTGTAGTTGTCTTTCGTCTCCATGATGTTCATGCGAGGCGTTGAATAAGTCGTGTCGTTCCAGTTCATCAGTTCGTTGAACAGTGTAGGCATGAAGTCTTGGTTTCTTCTGGTTACTAACATGGTTTTAATCTCCTATTTTTTTAGTTTGTTGTTTGTTGAATTTGCTTTGTTTTTGTCCGTTCTTTCGTTCGGACGACTCCACTTATTCAAATTCTTTGCCAAGCACCAAAAGAGAGCCAAAAGGCTGTTTTTACTGACATAATTTCCGATTTTGTGAAATAATGCAGCAAGTGTTATGACATAATTTCCGATTTTGTGCTATTTTTCTTCCAAAGGTAGAGAAAGCCAGCATTGGCTTGTAGCGTGTCCACCTACCAATCCGTAGCCATTGGTCACGTTGGAGTAGACTTGTATCGGCTCAGTGAAGAAATTCGACAAGGTGCTGCCTTGGTCGCAGGTGTTCAGGTAGTAGTAGTACTCCTTCGAGAGGTGGTCAATCGTGATGGGTACATTGAAAAAATCGGGGCTGGTGTCACCATAGACGGTCAGGTTGAAATAGATGGGCACCTTGATGCGATACGACCCGCCATCGAAGAGGGCGTCGGAGAACACGCCTTCAGGACGTCTGTCCAGGTCACCGATATCAAAGTAGTCGTTCGATTCGACAGAGCCACCGAAGACGGGGTCGGTGTATTCGTGCGACACATAGTAGTTGCTTGCATAGTATTGGCTTTCATCGTCGGTATCGTAATCGCTCATTTTTATCGATAACCTGAAGAGGTCAGTCTGTCCGGGGTTGGGGTCGGTCACTTCGATGCTCAGCTCCAACTCACCATAGACATAGCGTGCGCTGTCTTCTTCATCCAAATACATATAGTAGGAGTCGATTTCAGTCACTTGTTTGTCGGCAAGCTGACAGGCTGTGGGTGAGGGAAGGGCGCTCGTACTGCCTTCCACGTCCTCGAAGCCTTGGGCTGAGGCGGCAATCTTGATGACGTCGCCGACGTTGGGGCAATAGTCGCTTGTGAAGCGTTTTTCGATTTTATAGGCAATGGAATCTTCAAAATAGATATCATAATAATGCACCTCCGTCGAGTCGTAAACAAGGTTCATGATGCCATACAGGTTGCCGTTAACGTACAGGGTGGCCACAACGTCGTCCGGACATTGAAAGTCACTGTTGTTGGCGAGGAAGAAGACGCTCTTGCCGATATGGGCCGAAACAGGTTGTCCCGTCTCGATGAGGCTATTGATGACCAAGCGTGGGTCGGACTGTTCGCCGTTGAACTCGATTTCTTTTTCGCAGGCGGTGAGGAATAGGATACTGATTATAAAGAGGATGGTTTTTTTCATGGCTTAGAATTTATAGGCGATGCTGAATGAAGGGATGACGGGGAAGATGCTGACCTGTTTCAGGACTTTCGTTTCCTCTAAGGTAGCTTCGTCCCATTTGTAGTCAGCGTAGACGATGAAGGGATTGTTGTGGTTATAGAGGTTGTAGACGCTGAGGTTGAAGGTGAGGGCACCTGTTGGCAGCGGGAGGTGGTAGTTGGCACTCACGTCGAGGCGGTGGTAGTTGCCTAAGCGGTAGTTGTTGCGTTCGAGGGCTTGCAGCTCTGGGATGTAGCCCCAGTCATCTGTCAGGCCTTCGTAGAGTTGCGTGCCTAAGGTGCCGCAGTTGCCACTGCTGAAGACCCAAGTGCCTGAGAGGTCGAACGCTTCGCTGAACTTATGGTTGACGGTGATGCTGATGTCGTGTCGGCGGTCGTATTTAGCCGGGAACACGTTGCCGTTGTTGATCATCTGGCCTTCTCGGTCGAAGAGACGCTTGGAGTGAGCCCAGGTGTAACCTACCCAGCCTGTGGTCTTGCCAAAAGAGCGTTGCATGAGGAACTCCACGCCATAGGCCCAGCCGCGTCCGAGGCAGACCTTGTGCTCCCAGGTGTCGCTGGAGCCGAAGAACGAGGCACCATCCCTGTATTCCAGGAGGTTGTCCATCGTCTTATAGTAGCCCTCGACGGAGATGTCGAAGAGTTGGGGCAGTTCGAGGAATGCGCCTGCCGACCATTGGTGGGCTCGCATGGGCTCCACATGGGCGGTGACAGGCACCCACAGGTCGGTGGGCAAGCTTAGGCTGCTGTTGGAGAGCAAGTGGACGTATTGCACCATGTTGGCATAGCCAGCCTTGAGCGAGAAGTTGGTGGCCAGCATCAGGCTCATGCTCAAACGCGGCTGCACCGACTGGTAGGTCTTGCCCTCGACGGTGAAGGTGGAGTAGTGTACGCCGGCGTTCACACGGAAGATGTCGCCAAAGGTCATGTTGTCCTCGGCGTAAAGGGCGGTCTCGTGGGCGAAGACGTTGGAGGAACCAATCACGGTGTCGATGGCAGATTCGGCGCCGAAGTCTATCTTTATCGATTGCACTTCGGGGCGAAACTGATGATAGGTGTAGTTGCCGCCAAAGCGTATCTCATGGTTGGGCAGGGGCGTGTAGTAGAAGTCGACTTTGGCAGTCAGGTCGTTGATGCCCGATTTATAGGCCATATCATAAGCTTCCTTGACGTCTTCCAAAGTTAGAATGGATGTGTATTCCTCGCTCATGCCCAAGCCCAGGTTGTGGCGGTATTGCGTGTAGTTGACGGAGGCGTCCATGAACAGCTTTTGCGACATCACGTGGTTCCAGCGCAAGGCAGCCACCTTGTTGCCCCATTTCCAGTCGAGATTCATCTTGCTGGTATATTGGACGTCATCAAAAACATAGTCCTTGTATTTCACGCCGAAATAGATGGCGTCATCGCCAGTGTAGAAGCTCAGATAGAGCCTGTCCTTGTCAGAGATTTTCCAGTTGAGTTTGGCGTTGAGGTCGTAGAAGTAATAGCCCACGTTCAGTTTACCCATGTCGTAGTTGGTGAGATTGGCGATCCACAACGCAGGCTTGATGAGGAGGTCGCCGTAAGTGCGTCGGAAGGAGAGGTTAAACGAGAGCTTGTCCTTCACGATGGGGCCTTCCACATTGACTTTCGAGGAGATGAGGCCGAGACTCACGTTGCCGTGGTAATGCTGCATGTCGCCTTCCTTCATGCGGACGTCGACCACCGACGAGAGTCGCCCGCCGAAATGGGCAGGGAAACTACCCTTATATAAGGTGACGTTTTTCAGGGCATCGGGGTTGAAGACCGAGAAGAAGCCCAGCATGTGGTTGACGTTGTAGACCGGCACGCCGTCCAAGAGCAGCAGGTTCTCGTCGGGACCTCCGCCGCGCACATACATCCCAGCTGAGCCTTCCGAGCCGTTCTGTACGCCAGGGAGCAGTTGTAGGGCTTTCAGCACGTCGGCTTCGCCAAACAGGGTCGGCACGGATTTGATTTGCTGCACAGGTAACTCCACCACGCTCATCTGGGGACTGCGGGCGTTTGTGGTGAATTGGGTGGCTTCCACCACCACCTCCTCTAACTGGTTGTTGGCAGTCAGGGCGAAGTTCATGTTTAGGTTCTCCTTCAGGTCGAGGGTCTGGCTTTGCTGGGCATAACCCACATACGACACCTGCAAGGCGACATTGCCCGCATCGAGGGTGAGGGTGTAGAATCCGTAGCTGTTGGTGGCGCAGCCTTTACCGCTGTTATTGTCCACCACAGTGGCGCCGATAAGAGTCTCCTTGCTGTCGGCATCCATCACATAGCCGCTGATGGTGCGCTTTTGGGCGAATGTCGGCAAACAGGACAAAACTATGCCGATGACCAAGAGCCATTGGCGTAAATGAGGTGAGTGCATAGGACTGTTTTGTTTTTTCAAGGCTGCAAAAATACATATAATATCCTTGTGTGCGGAATATTCAGTATTTTTGGAGCCGAAATTGAATCGATAATTCAGGGATTTGCACTATGGAAGAAAAACTGTTCAACAAGAACTACCTGTGCCTTTGTGCTGCCAACTTCTTGTTTTTCTTTTCGTTCTATCTGCTACTGCCCGTGCTGCCTTTCTACATTATGGAAAAGTTCCAGGCGGGCAATGCCGTGATAGGCACGGTGATTTCGTGCTACACACTGGCCACCTTGGTGGTGCGTCCCTTCTCGGGCTATATGATGGACACCTTCAAGCGTAAGCCCTTATATTTGTTGGCGTTGTCCATATTTACTGCCGTGTTCGTCGGCTATCTCTTTGCGGCTACCATTACTTTGCTGATTGTCATCCGAATCATGCATGGCTTAGCTTTTGGCCTTACATCGGTGGGGGGCAACACTCTTGTCATTGACGTAGTGCCGTCGGAGCATAGGGGAGAGGGCATAGGCTATTACGGTGTGGCCAACAATATCGCTATGGCCGTAGGTCCGATGACGGGCTTGTTTGTCTATGAGCATTTCAGCTTCAATGTCATCTTCATGGGTTGCATGGCTTGCAGCTTTGTGGCTGCCCTGTTCGCCTCAAGGATACAGACGCGGGTGCGTCCTCCGGTCAAGCGCCCGCCTATCTCGCTCGACCGTTTCATCTTGATTAAAGGCCTGTTGGCAGGCATCTCGTTCACGCTGTTGGCTTTTGCCTACGGACAGATTTCCAACTACATTGCACTCTATGCCAAGGAGATGGGACTGACCATCAGCAGCGGCCTGTTCTTCACGGTCTATGCGGTGGGGTTAATTACCTCACGCCTGTTTGCCGGCAAGATGGTGGACCGAGACAGGGTGACACAGACCATCGCTTTGGGCTTGGGCATCGTCGTGGTGGCCATGTTCGGATTAGGGATGTGCCACCATTGCAACGCCTTGGGTACCGGATACACCGCTGTGGCATTCCTTCTGATCGCCCTGTGCTGCGGTTTGGGCTTCGGTATGGCCTTCCCGTCTTTCAATGCCCTGTTCATCAACTTAGGCACCAATGCCCAGCGCGGTACGGCTACTTCCACCTATCTCACCACTTGGGACTTGGGCTTGGGTATTGGCATCTTCTCAGGCGGTATGCTGGCCGATCATTTCTCGTTTGCGACGGCATATCTGGTGGCCTCAGGCTCGGTGCTGGTCTCGCTGGTCTTCTTCGTAGTCGTGGTGACACCGCATTATCTAAGGAATAAGTTGCGGTAACTTTCTGGTGATGACTCTTCTATGGATGCTATAGGTACTTTCTCACAAAAGGTCAGTACCTGATGTGTCTTGGCGCGTATCCGTTGAAGTGTGTGCATACATCGTCTTTCTTGCCAGGGATAAGGCCAATGCCAAGTTGGAGTTCAAGTCCTGCCGAATGCCGTGTGCCCTGTTGGTTATAGGCGTGAATGTTGGTGGACGTGGCGGTCTCTTGATGCTCCGATTCAGAGAAAGTGTCCAAGAAACCATAGTTGACAGCAGCTTCGGCTTTGAGCACCAGCGTGAAGTTCGGCAAGGGGAGGTCTGCCCTGAGCCCTGCACCGCCCAATGCTCCGAGATAGATGGGGTTGTAATTGGCGGCAGAGACGTTGATGTTACTGCTTTCAATATCCAGTCCGGGCTGTGTCAGCGCAATTCTTCCGCCTATGGCATAGGCGGCCTCAGGGGCTGCGAACAGGTAAGGTCTAAAGGTTTGTGAGATAGGGATATAGAAGATGAAAGGTAGACGTAGTGAGACATATTCCGCATCAAGCCTGTAATTGACGTCATACTGCGTTTCATAGACGTATGAGGTGGCACCGCCTCGCTGCTGATAGTTGACTTCAGGGGCGATGGCGAGACGATTGTTGAAGGGTATTTCCACAAACACACTCCCCGAGAGGCCTAGTATGAAGTCGTGGGGCAAATCGCTCAGGTGGGGATTGGTGTAATAGAGTCGCGGGAAATTCACGCCACCTTTTACGCCGATGACGGGACCTTTTCTGGATTTGGCTGCATTAAGGTTTCCTGGCAGGTTGTTTTGGGCCAATAGGCTGTTGCACATCGTGGTTGCCAGCAAAGCCACTATCGCGAATAACTTTTTCATGGCCAGCCTCCTTACCTTTGTTCGCTAAGCCAGTTGCTGAGTTCCGAAAAGTCGTCATCGTCCCTGTAAATGAAGTACATTCCCGGGGACAATGCGCTGACGTAAGGATTGCCACTCTCTTCCGATTCAAGGATGACAGTTCCATAACGCAAGTTCTTGATGCCTTGGTCGGTCTTTTCGCCTGCAACGATGACTATCCGTTTGTATTGGCACAGGGAGCCGAGGATCTCCGTTTCCTTCTCCTCGGTGAAATACAAGGTGAATTCTGGTCCCGACCCCATGATATAGGCTGTGTCGGTATTTACGGTGCCGTATTCGTACAAATCGATGCAAGCCACGCGATTGTGCTGTTTGGTAATCCTGATGTGAACGTCCATAGTGTCGTGGATGGGGACGAGGTTGGCGTAGCAGAGCTGCTTATTGCCAATGCGGTATTCCCCTTCGATGTTGGGCGGGATGTAGCCCTCAGGTATGCCTCCGAAGTGGCTTGGAAACGTAGTTCGAAGTGTGTCTGGAATGAGGTCGTTCAGGGAGACCACATAATTCTCTTGTCCCAATAGGATTATGGTCTCATCCTCGTAAGTCGTTTTTTGGCAATGGGCCAATCCAAGCATCATTGCTGCGCAAAGCAGTATAGCCGTTGTTTTAATAATGGTTTTCATCTCATAATGATTAAGGGTTTGACGTTACAGCCGAGGGCTGTGGTGATTTCCATGAAATAGACGCCAGGCAATACGTCGCTCACGTCGATGGTGACGCATTCCTCGTCGATGCGGTTGGCGATGTCCTTCAAAGCTTTGCCGCAAGTGTTGAGCATCCTGATGCGGGTCAGTCGGGGTGCCTTCACCATTACCTGTGTGTGGGCTGGGTTAGGGAACAGGCCTGCATCGTCTGTCTTAGGGTCGGCCACTCCGTATGGGGTGGCATTGATTTCAATAGTGCCGACGGCGTCGCAGTCGGGGGGACATTGAGCCGTCAAGGTCAGCGTACCGTGACCCAAGGTGGTAGGGGCGATAAGGCACTGGTATGGGTCGTCGGTGGTGAACAGCAACCAGTCGGGGTTGGAGCAAGTCCATGTCAGTTCACAGGACTCCATCCCGAGGGTGTCGATGGTGTAGTACGTATAGAACGGTCCGAGGTCGGTGGTGATGGCTACCTGCGTCAAGCCGTCAATCAACAGTCTTGGCGAGTAGTCTAAGGTGAGGTTCAAGGTATGGATGCTGTCGCAGCCCATCGCCGTCTGGTTCACGAGGGTGTAGCTGCCCGACTCCGTATAGCTGGTGCCGTGCCAGGTGAAAGCGTTGCAGGCGAATGCTGTCGTGTCGTGATGGAAGCTGTGGCTGAGGGTCAGGTGCAGCACCTGTGTGCTGTCGCAGGTTCCGGGGTTGTGCACGATGCGGGTGTAGGTGCCGTCCTCTGTGTAGGTGGTCCCGTGCCAATGGTAGCTGTCGCAGGCGGTGACGTGCTCTTCGGTATCCAACGACCTGACTTCAATCACTTTGGTAAGATAGATGGAGTCTGTAGCTCTGTGGGGATTGTGGATTACGTTGGTCACCGTGTAGAGCCCCTCTGCATCATAAGTGTGGGTGACCTGTTCGCCGTAGGCAGCGGTGCCGTCGCCGAAGTACCACACCACGTTGTCGTAGTTCCAGTTGGTCACCGTGTTGAATTCAATCTCTTTGTCAGAGCAGAAGAAGTGGTTGTCTGGAATCTCGTTGTACATCATGTCGTCAATCGTCATGACGTGGGAGAAGTTGGTGGTGAAGCTGTGAGCCTTCAGGAAGACACCTGAGTCGAGGACATCGTCGCTGACATCGCAGATGGCCAGTTTGATGTGATAGTCGGTCATGGGCACTACGTTGAAGCTCACCTCCAGCAGGGTCGTAAACCCATCGAACTGGATGGTCGATCCGCCGGTGTTGTCGATATAAAAATCAGGATTGTGGTAGAGGTTCACGTTGTTGATGCTGACCACTTCTGTCGTTCCGGGTATCAACGCCACGTTATGGTGGTCGTAGTAGCCTCCTTCCGGATTGATGCCTTCGATAAAGAAACCGAACACGTCGTTGAAGATAGAGTTGGCGTACTCCATGTATTCCTCCGAACCGAAGACATAGCTGAAGGTCACCGTATTGTCCCAAGGGACAAAGTCGAACTCAAGCACAGCGAGGTCGTTGATGGAGTGAGAGGCAATAGAGGCCAAGTCG
>LXOW01117348.1_pt1 | contig 21137 bp, 17 predicted proteins | sample 1368591 | NCBI WGS metagenome assembly LXOW01 (sample SAMN04884650, study PRJNA319009) | bovine gut metagenome | isolation source: Cow rumen | host: Bos taurus | place: Italy: Legnaro (PD) | collected 2014-07-09
CTCAACTATTCCTGCCCCTTCGTGCCGGTCCCTGTCCCGCCGATCGGCAAGGTGAACGGCGGGCTGCTGAGCTTCTCGGCCTATCCGATCGCCGAGGCGGAGCGCATATCCCTGCCCTGTCCCTTCTCCTGGCCGCTGCGCATCGCCAATCTCAAGCGCTGCCTGCTGGTGAGCTATCTGCCCATCGAGGGCAGCGACAGGCAGCTCGTGCTCGTGAACCTCCACCTCGAAGCCTACGACGACGGGGAGGGGAAGCTCGCCCAGACCGAGCAGCTCCGCGCCTTCATCCAGAGCGAATACGAGAAGGGCAACTACGTGATCGCCGGCGGGGACTTCAACCAGACCTTCCCGGGCGGCCTCGAACAATACCCGATGCTGAGCGAGGAACTCTGGGCGCCCGGTATGCTCGACGAGAGCCTGCTCGGCGAGGGCTGGCAGTTCGCTTACGATCTCGCGACGCCGAGCTGCCGCCTGCTCAACAAGCCCTATGATCCCTCTGACGCCGATACGCAGTATTTCGTCATCGACGGCTTCATCCTCTCACCGAACGTCTGGCTTGAGAGCGTCGAGACCGTGGACGAGGGCTTTGAAAACTCCGACCACAACCCGGTGCTGCTGACCGTGACGCTGGGAGAATAGAACAGAAAGCATGAGGAAGCCCCGCGTCAGCGGGGCTTCCTCATTATCTGATGTGCTTGCGGTAGTGCTTCTCCCAGGCGCGGCGCTGGCGGATGCGCAGCGCTTCGCCGACCGTCTCCACCGCGGTGGGAAGGATATCTTCTGCAAGCCGGTCTCTGGCGCGGCGCAGCAGACGCAGCAGGGCGCGCAGAAGAAAGCAGAGCGGATAGACGCCTGAGAGGATCGCGAGCACGAGCAGCAGCGCGCAGCAGTCCTCCGCGCCGCGGCAGGCGTTCTCCCAATAGGGATAGATGACGCCCTGCGTCTGCATCGAGCGCTTCGGGAAGCTCTTCAGCAGCGAAAGCAGCCTCTCCGGAGTGAAGCGCCCGGTGTTCTGCACGATCTCGCCGCGCCCGATGGGGAAGTGCTGCACGGCGACGTTCCGCGCGTAGCCCGAGACGGGCTCGGCCATCAGGTATTCATAGCACTCGATCCCGGCCTCCTCATGCAGCGTGAGCCAGGCGTCATAGGACAGGAAAAGCCCCATCCCGCCGGTGTAGGCGCTCTTGCTGAAAGTATCCTGTTCGCGCTCCACCACGCCCGCAACGACGAAGGGGACGCCCTCGATCCTGAGCGAGAGCCCCTCGAGCTCGACGCCGCCAAAGAGCAGCCAGGCGAGCTCCTCATCGAGCAGCACGCGGTCCTGCATCAGATCGCTCGGGGCGATATAGCTCCCGCTGACGAGGCGCAGCGGGTGGAACTGGAAGAAATCGCCGCCCACCGCGACGACGCGCGCCTCGCCCTGCCCCAGCTCGGAGCTGAGCCTGGCCTTGCTGTTTGCGCTCCAGGCGTCGAGCTGGAGCTGCCCCGTATACTCGACGTCCAGCGCCGAGGCGTGAAGCGCCTGGGAAATCTGCTGCCGGAAGGCGCCGATCTCCTTGAGCGTGACCGGCTCGTCGACCGGGAGGAAGCAGGAGACCTGTACAAAGCTCAGCTCGCTCTCGCCCTGCCAGCGCTCCGCCGCCTGTTGGGAGGGGAAACGCCCGCCGAGCCACACGGCGCAGAGATACAGCGCGGCGGCGCAGACGCTCAGTACCGCCGCGAGGATCAGGCGGACGCGGCGTTCTCGTCTCGTCTTCATCATCCGTTATCGGCCAGGCGAACGAGATCGCCGTTCTGGATCGGGGCGCTGCTGGTCGTGATGACATAAGCGCCGTAGCCGAGATCGGCGGTCACGGCAGCGCTGGAATCGTCCTCCGCGAGGACTGTCACCTCGACGCGCCGCGCGACGTAGCGATTGCCGAGCGGCGAGTTTCTGGCCTCCACGGAGAGGACGAAGCTGCCGTTCGTGTCCGAGCGAATGGCGCTCTTCGGCACGACAGTGTCGTAGCTGGCGCTCTTCTGGCCGACGGACAGCGTGAGCTCGCTGCCCGCGCTCACATTGCCCTCGAGCGTAAAGGTCAGCAGCTTGTGGGTCTGCGGGTTCTTCGGGTCGGTCTTGATCGAATCGAGCTTGGCGCTGATATCGTTGCCCCAGTAGTAGTTGGAGACGGTGGCGGGGTCGCCGGGCTTGAGCCGCCGCGCCTGTTCGTTCGTGACGGAGAAGCTCAGGGTGTAGCCCATGTCCGGCACCTCGATCGTGCAGAGCACGTCGCCCTTGAGCACGGTGTCGCCCGCCGTGCAGTCGATCGACTTGACCGTGCCGGCGACGTTGGCCAGCACCTGGTTTTCCTCGCCGCCCGAGAGCTCGGCGACCTTCTTTTTTGCGGCTTCGATCTGGGCGTTCAGGTCGGTGAGGTCAAGGTAGCTGAGCGTCTGGGAGCGCGCGTCACTGGCCTTTTTCTCATTCAGGCTCTCTTCCAGCTCAAGGAGCGTCATTTTCGCGCTGTCCCACTCCTTCTTGGCGGCCGTGCGCTCGGGGCTTGCAAACTGCTGGTCGAGCATCTCCTGAACGGCCGCGGAAATGGCGTCGTAGAGCTCCTGGGCTTTGTCCACAGCCGCCTGCGCCTCGGCGACGGCGTCCTCGGCTTGCTGCACCCGCTCCTTCTGGCTGTTCAGCTCCGTGGTGTCGATCGCGTCGATCGCGGCGGTCTTGCCCTCTCGGTTGCTGTCCACCGCGGCCTGCGCCTCCTGGAGCGCTGTCTGCGCGGCGCCGTGATCGGCGAGCGCGCTCTGCCAGGCGCGGTAGGCGACGTCCAGATCCGTCTCGGTGATCGGGGTCTCGCCCTCCGGCACGCCCTCGCTCTGCTGCGCGGTATACTGACTCAGCAGCGTGTTGTATGCCTCTTCAAGCCGCGCCGCCTCGCTCGCCGAAGAATCCAGCGCGCCCTGCTTCTCCTGCACCGCGGCCTCGCTCTCGCTGATGCGCGCGTCCCAGTTGCTCGTCGTGTTGCCGACGAGTTCCTGATAGACGTCCTGATAGACCTGATAGGTCGCCTGCTCAGCTTCCAGCTTCTTTTGCGCCTCGTCGAGCGCGTCCTTCGCGTCGTAGAGCTCCTGGCGCGCCGTGTTGAGCCGCTCGGTCGGAAGGTTCCCTTCCTCAAGATTCACGATCGCGTAGTAAGCGCTCTCCGCGTCCGCGACAGCCTGACGCGCAGCCTTGATCCGCTCCTCCTCGACCCGGTAGCTCGGATAGCTGATCCCCGCCGCTGTGCGCTGGTAGCTGAGCTCAAGCTGCCTTAGCTGCTCCTGCGCCGACTCCAGCTCGCTCGCTTCGCCCTGCCCGAGCACAAAGAGCACGTCCCCGGTCTTGACCTCCTGCCCGACCTTGACCATAACGGCGCGGATCTCGCGCGTAAGCTGCGCCTTGACGACGTGCGTCCCGACGGCCGTGACAGCGCCGGTGCCGCGCACCTTGGCGGTAATAGAGCCGGAGGAGACGGACTGCGTCGCGACCTCGGGGAGGCTGCGGTTCATCCAGGTGTTGGAGAAGAAGGTCAGCACCAGCAGCACCGCGAGGAAGATGATCGCCGCGTTCTTGACCCAGTCCCGGTTTTTCGTCTTGTATTCCATAGCTTTTTTATCCTTTCACACTGCCGGAATTGGCGATGCCCTCCACCAGGTACTCCTCCCCGTGCAAAAACAGCAGCAGGGACGGCACCATGTACACCGTCGCCATCGCGAAGGCGAGGCCGATCTCCCCGGCGTTGATCTGGGAGAGGAAGACGGAGAGCGGCTGAGACTCCGCGTCCTGCAAGAGGATCAGCGGCTGCTCGACCATGTTCCAGTAGTCGATAAACACGAGAATGGCGATGGAGTACAGCGCCGAGCGGCACTGGGGCAGACAGATGCGGGTGAAGATCTGCCACTCCCCCGCGCCGTCCACCTTGGCCGACTCGATCAGCGAATAGGGGATGCGCCGCATGAACTTGGTCAGCAGAAAGACCGAGAAGGGCGCGAAAATGCCGGGCAGGATGATCGACCAGCGCGTGTTGAGGATGCCGAGCCAGTCGCTGACCAGATAGTTCGGCACCAGCGTCACCTGATAGGGCATGAGCATCAGGATGACGTAGAAGAAGAAGATGCCGCTGCGGATCTTCCCGCGCCAGCGGGTGAAGCTGTAGGCCGCGACGGAGGCGACGGCCACCTGAAAGATCACGATCGGCACGACGAGCAGCACGCTGTTCCAGAACTTGATCAGGTAGTCCGGGGACTTGATGAGTCCGGAGACGTACTGCGAGAGCGTCACCTTGTCGGGGATGAACTTGAGGTTCACGGTCTTGGAGACATAGCCGCCCGTGGTGGTGGAGAAGACCATGCCGTAGTTGGATTTGATCTCCGCCTCGGACATGAAGGAGTTCGTGATGGTCAGCACCGTCGGCAGCAGAAAGAGCAGGGCGAAGACGCCGCAGAGCAGAAACATCACGCCGCGCGAGAAATAGCGCTTTTTCTTCATCCCTCCACATCCTTTCCGAACCAGTCCTCCGCCTTGAACAGCAGCGCGATCAGCACGACCATGACCATCGCCATCACGACGGCGGCGGCGGAGAGCTTCTGATAATCGAGGGATTTGAAGGTGTTGTTCATGAAATGCTGGAGCATGTAGAGCTTCTCATAGGGGTAGTCCCCGGTCAGCAGATAGACCTCGCGGAAGACCTTGAAGGAGTTGATGAGCGAGAGGATGGTCACGAACAGCACCGTGGGGGAGAGGTAGCGCAGCTTGATGTCGAAGAACTTGTACCACTCGCTCGCGCCCTCCACGTCCGCGACCTCCAGCAGCTCCTTCGGGATGTTCGCGAGCGCGGCCATGAAGAGGATCATGTTGTAGCCGAGGTTTTTCCACAGAAAGAGCAGCAGCACCACGATATGCGTGTAGTCGGACTGGAACCAGTCGATCCGCTCCGCGCCGAAGAGCATCAGAAACTCGTTGACCGTGCCGTTGTAGTTGAACAGCACCTGCCAGATCAGCACGACCGAGGCCACCGGCACCATCATGGGGCTCAGAAAGAAGGTGCGGAACTGCGACTTGAGCGGGATGCGCGCCTCCAGCATCAGCGCCAGCACGATCGCGAGCACGACCGCGAGCGGCACCGCCAGCAGCGAAAAGCGCAGCGTGTTGCCCGCAGCCATCAGAAAGGCAGCGTTCTGAAAGAGCTTGATGAAATTGTCCAGAAAGACGAAGTTCTGCGAGCCCACCCCGTCGATCAGCGAATAATAGACCACTACGCCGAAGGGCAGAATGAAGAACACGCCAACTCCCAGCAGACTCGGAGACAGAAAACAGAGGCTGCGCAGAAAATCCGCGCGCTTCTCCCGCCTGCGTATCGAGTTAGTCTCCATTTTTGTTACCATTATGTAAGATATTTTGTGCTCAAACACGAGTATTATACAACATTTTGTGTTTGCCTGCAAGATGGAGAATGCGAATAAAAACGGCTTATGCATGAACGGATGGAATTAGGAGTGAGGCGTTCATGCGGAGCGCCGCTGCGCGGCACGGATTGAACTATAGCAGAATACAGCCGTTCCGGCGCACGGGTTTCATGCACACACAGCAAACCCGTTTTTCAATCCGTCGCCTTGAACGGTATAAGACTCCTAACTCCTCTTTTCATGCGTTTGCCTTGAAAACGACAGTCAGCCCGCCGCGGCGGCCTCGATGGGCAGCGTGAACTCCGCGGAGAAATGGCCGCCCTCGTTCTGGACGCAAAAGCTCCCGCCAAGGGCGCTCATGATCTTCTCGCAGGTGCGCAGACCGATCTTCGTGCTCTCGACGCGCGGAGCGCTCTTCGCCACGGTGTTGGAGAAGCAGACCGTGAGCGTCTCGCCCTTGCGCTCGCTTAGGATCAGCAGGGGAGCGCCGCGGTCGGCGTACTTCTTCGCGTTCGAGACGAGATTGTCCACGACGCGCTTGAGGTAGAGGGGGTCTGTGGCCAGGGAGCACTCGCCCTCGAAATCGATCCGCTGCACCTCCAGCCCGGCGTCGCGCAGATCGAACTCCGCCTCGCCCAGAAGCTGCTCGAGCAGCAGCCGCGCGTCGAAGAGCTCGCGGTGCAGGTCCAGCTCGGCGCGGCCGAAGACGAGGAAGTACTTGAACAGCTCGTCGGTCAGGTCCTTTAGCTCCATGGCCTTGTCGTAGGCGGAGGAAGCAAACTGCCGGCTCTTCTCCGCGTCCAGCCCGCTCTCGTTGAGAAGCCCGAGATAGCCGATCAGCGCGGTCATGGGCGTGCGGATGTCGTGGGAGATCGCGGTGATGAGCTCGGAATTGGCCTCCCAGGCGCGGCGCTCGCCGGACATGCGCTCGATGACCGAGCGGCGCATAGCGTCCATCTCCTCGGCGAGCATGCTGAGCTCGTCCTCGCCCCTGACCGTGATCGGGGCGTCGAGATCGCCCGCGCCGATGGCGTCGGCCTCGCGGGAGAGGCGGATGATGCGGTTGGTCAGCCGCCGCATATACCAGAGCATCAGCGTGATAAAGGCCATCGCGCCGAGAAGCACGGCGATCAGGCGGTTGATGTTGTCCTCGCGCACGTTGCTGCTGTCCACGATGGCGATGCGGTAGAGCCTGTCGGCGAAGCGCAGGGGATAGAGCCGCCCATAGCTGCTGGAATACCGGAGCCGCCCGAAGCTCGCCGAGGGCGCGGGGAGCTGCGCGCCGACGCGCTGGTTTGCGCTCTCGTCCTCGTAGATCAGGATCGTGACGTAGGGATGCTCGCCCGTCCAGGCGGAGACCGCGAGCTCGTCCGTGCCCGCGACCTGGTTGAGCGAGACATAGCGGTAGAAATCCGAGTAGATCTCCGCCTGCCGCGCCGCGCGGGACTCGGGGCTCATGTAGATCTCCTCCAGCGCCCAGCTTCCGACGCGGTAGGCCCCGAGGTAGACCAGGGACGCCGCCAGCAGCGCCAGCAGCGTCAGGTAGATCAGCTTCGCGTCGAGCGAGCGCGGCGTCAGACGCTTAATCAATCTGATACCCCCGCCCCCAGACCGTGCGGAGAATGCGCGGGTTCGAGGGGTTCTCCTCGATCTTGCGCCGCACGTTCAGCACATGCACCATGACGGTGTTGCCCGAGCCGGAGAGAAAGCGCTCGCCCCAGACCGCCTCGTAGAGCTGCGCGGCGGTGACGATCGTGCCGCGGTTCCTGACGAGATACTCCAATATATTGTACTCGGTATCCGTCAGCACGACGGGCTTGCCGTTGGACTTCACGCTGTGGTTGGGGAAGTCCAGCTCCAGATTGTCGATCGTCAGCACGCTCTCCTGCTTGCCGCGGTACTCGTGGAAGCGGCGCAGGAGCGAAGCGATCTTGGCCAGCAGCTCCGCCTGCGAGAAGGGCTTGGACAGAAAATCGTCCCCGCCGCTCTGATAGGCGCTGACGCGGTCGGCCTCGGCGGACTTCGCCGTGAGGAAGAGCACCGGGGCGTTGGAGAGCTTGCGTATCTCGCCGCAGGCTTCGATCCCGGACATGCCGGGCATCATCACGTCGAGCACGATCAGATCGGTGTCGGGATTCTGGCGGATGTACGCGATCGCCGAGGGGCCGTCCGCGGCCTCGGAGACGATGTAGCTCTCGGAGAGCAGGAGCTTCAAAACCTTGCGGATATCGGGATCGTCGTCTACTATCAAAATACGGGATGCGGCAGCCATAAGGAAACCTCCAATAAAAACCATATATTGTACTTGTCTGCATTATAGCACAAAATCTGCCAGTTACAAACTATTTAAGAAAGCTTAAGAACTCATTCTTCGCGCATATGCTATAATGATCACACAGAAACCCAACAAGGAGGAGTATACATGAAGATGAAACGGACGCTTTGCCTGGCTCTCGCGCTGCTGATGCTGCTCGGCACGGCCGCCTGCGGCACGCAGCCGAAGACGAGCGAGGCGACGCCGGAGCCCGCGGCGGACGAGCTGGTCTACGCCGCGAGCTTTCAGGATCTGAGCGGCAAGTTTGAAAACGGGCTCTCCCCGCTCTATTACACCGACGAGGGCGTGTATTTCAGCGCCTATGAGAAGATCGGCGAGCGCGAGAAGCCCGAGGGTGCTGTGCAGCAGTATGACGGCGAGTACGATATCTACGGCAGCAGACTCTACTTCGTGAGCTATGACGGTGCAGTTAAGCAGATCGCGGGCTATGAGCCGTTGCCCGACCCGGAGAACAGCGAAGGGCTGCAGGACTTCTACGCAAGCTCGAGCCTGGAGCGGCTCCTGCCGCTGCCTGACGGCGGCTTCCTGACGCTCGACAGCCAGTATCTGAGCTGGTATGACGGCCCGGAGAGCGAGCGCTACGGCGACAACCAGTGGCAGTACCGCGGGGGAAAGCAGAACTACTGTATCCGCAGCTTCGACGCTGACGGGAACGAGCGCGCCACGGTGCTGATCGACGATCCGCAGCTTGCGGAGGGGATAGAATTCTATTCTGCACAGTTAGACGATGCGGGCAATATCCTGTGTACCCGGAATAATGATGTGCTCGTACTCTCCCAGAGCGGCGAGCTGCTCAAGAGCATCTCCTGCGACGACTACCCGAACTCCCTGGTCAGGCTGCCCGACGGGCGCATGGGTGTCAGCACCTGGGGGAATACCGGGCTGGAGCTCCACGTCCTCGACCTTGAGGCACAGAGCCTCGGCGAGAAGATCCCGCTGCCCGCGAACGCCTACAGCCTGATGACCGGCGGGGGCGCCTGGGACTTCTATTATCAGAACGGCTCCTTCCTCTACGGCTTCAATCTCGGCGAGAGCGAGGGAACGAAGCTGCTCAACTGGATCAACGTCGACGTGAACCCCGACTACCTCAACAGCTTCCAGATGCGCTCCGACGGCAGCGTCGTCGGTCTGATGACCGACTGGAGCGGCAGCGAGGTGCAGGTGTCGCTGATGCGCCTCGAGCTCGTGCCGCTCTCCACTCTGCCCAAAAAGGAGACGCTGACGCTCGCGGTGCAGTATCTGGACTATCAGCTCCAGCAGCGCATTATCGCCTTCAACCGCCGCAGCGAGAGCGTCCGCATCGAGGTGACGGACTACTCCCAGTACAACACCGACGAGGACTACAGCGCCGGGCTNNCAGCTTCCCTATGACCAGCTCGCGAGCAAGGGGCTGCTCGAGGATCTCTATCCCTACCTCGACGCGGATCAGGACTACAAGCGCGAGGACTTCTTCCCGACCGTGCTCTCGGCGCTGGAGGTCAACGGCGGGCTCTATCAGATCGCCCCGTCCTTCCAGATCAGCACCCTGATCGGCGCCTCCGCCGTCGTGGGCGATACGCCGGGCTGGACCTACGACGAGTTTGACGCGGCGCTGGCCTCCATGCCCGCGGGCTGCTCGCCGCTCGACCAGTACACGACGCGCGACGACGTCTTACAGTATCTCGTGACGCTGGAGATGGACAGCCTCGTCAACTGGCAGACCGGCCAGTGCGCCTTTGACAGCGAGAACTATGTGAGCATCCTGCGCTTTGCCGACCGCTTCCAGGCGGAGTTCGACTGGGATCACTACGAGTGGTCGGAGGACGAGTCCACCGAGAAGCGCATTGCGGACGGCCGCCAGATGCTGATGTCCGCGAGCATCTACAGCATCGACGACATGCTGTTCAACGACATGTACTTCGGCGGGGAGACGACCTATATCGGCTTTCCCTGCGCGCAGGGCGTCGGCAGCATGATGACGATCAGCACCGGCGTCGCCATGAGCGCCAAGTGCGCGCACAAGGACGAGGCCTGGAGCTTCCTGCGCACGCTCTTGTCCGAGGAATATCAGGAGAACCTCTACGGGCTCCCGATCAACGTCAAGGTGTTCAACAAGAAGCTCGAGGAGGCCATGACGCCCGACTACGTCAAGGACGCCGACGGCAACTTCGTCCTCGATGAGGACGGCAACCGCATCCAGATCAGCCGCGGCGGCATGGGTATGGCGGACGGCACGGTGAAGGAGTTCTACGCCCTGAGCCAGGAGCAGGCCGACAAGCTGCTCGAGGTCATCCACACGACCACGCGCGTCATGAACCAGAACAGCAGCCTCCTGGAGATCGTCAGCGCCGAAGCGCAGGCCTTCTTCGCCGGGCAGAAGAGCGCCGAGGAGGTCGCGAGACTCACGCAGAGCAAGATCAATATCTATGTGAACGAGCACCGGTAATGTTTCCCTGTAGGGGAGGGGCTTGCCCCTCCCGCGGACACGGAACAAGAAAAACCGTAGGGGAGGGGCTTGTCCCCTCCCGTGTGGATAAACAGAAGATACAAAAAACGTGCGGTGACTTCGGAGTTTTTCCGATTTCGCCGCACATTTTATATGTTGGATGCCTTTATGCTGCCGGGAGGGGCAAGCCCCTCCCCTACGAAATACCGTACGTCGTTAAGCAGAATCAGCCCCCGCAGCCGCAGCCGCAGCTTCCGCCGCAGCCGTCCTCGCTCCCGCCGCCGCAGCAGCCGCCGGAGCAGGAGCAGCCGCCTCCGCAGCCGCCCTCGCCGCCGTCGACCGGGAGCTGACCCGTGACGAGCATGTCGGCGGCGGTGTCCGCGTCGCCGCAATAGCCCGTGACCGGGATGATACCGTAACTGAGCAGCAGGCTCTTCGCCTCCGGCCCCATGTTCCCGGCCAGCACGGCCGCGACGCCCTGTTCCTTCATCAGCGCGGCCACGGCCTCGTGACCCTTGCGCTCGCCGGTCTCGACGAGCGTCTTCTTGCAGTCGGTGACGTACTCGCCGTACTCGTAGATCGCGAAGGTCTCACAGTGGCCGAAGTGGCCGTAGATCTCACCGTTTTCGTAAGCGACAGCTACCTTCATGCGTCCAGCTCCTTTTCCAGCTCGTCGAGCAGACCGGAGACCAGCTCGCCCGAAACCTCCTCGACCTTGCCCGCGTCCACGAGCTTCGTGACGGCCGGGTCGATGGGCAGACGCGCCCAGTGGGGGATACCGAATTCCTTCGCCGTCTCCGCGGCCTTGCTCTCGCCGAAGATGGCGTGCTCCTTGCCGCAGTCGGGGCATTTGAAGTAGGACATGTTCTCCACGAGGCCGAGCACCGGGACGTTCATCAGCGCGGCCATGTTCACGGCCTTCGCCACGATCATGCCGACCAGATCCTGCGGGGTCGTGACGATGATGACGCCGTCGATGGGCAGGGACTGGAACACGGTCAGCGGCACGTCGCCCGTTCCGGGAGGCATATCGACGAACATATAGTCCACATCCTGCCAGAGCACGTCCGTCCAGAACTGCGTGACCGCGCCGGCGATCACGGGGCCGCGCCAGACGACGGGCTCGGTCTCGTTCTCCAGGATCAGGTTGATGGACATGACCTGAATACCGGATTTGGTCAGCACCGGGAGGATGAACTGCTCGGTGCCGGTGGCCTTCTGCGTGATGCCGAAGGACTTCGGGATGGAGGGGCCGGTGATGTCCGCGTCCAGCACGGCGCAGCGGTAGCCGCGGCGCTGCATCTCGGCGGCCAGCAGGCTCGTCACCAGGGACTTGCCGACGCCGCCCTTGCCGCTGACGACGGCGATGACCTTGCCGACGCGGGAGTATGGGTTGAGCTCCTTGAGAAAGCTCTGCGGTTCGTTGCGCTCGCCGCAGCTCTGGGAGCAGGAGGAACAATCGTGGTTGCAATCGCTCATGGTATAACATCCTTTCAAGGTAATCAACAATAGTATTGTACGCGCAGCATGTGCTATTATAGCGCGTTTTCGGAAATAGTCAACACGGAGCTGTATACCGTTTTTGCCGCTGTATATCGTTTTTTGCTCAGCGAGAGCATGATATACTTGATATACTTGATATACAGCAGCCTTTCCCCGGAGGCTCCGCCTTTATAAGCTGTTATCAGATGGATAAGCTTTGATATACATATATACAAAGCAAGCGGAGTTGTCCAAGCCTGTATATCAAGTATATTAAGTATATCGTTGCTGCGCACAGCAAAAACGATATACAGACGCCGCTATTCCTCCTTCGGCAGATTCCGGAAGAAGTGCAGCGCGAAGGGGACGGAGCTGAGCCCCGTCAGCACGTCGGCGATGGGCTGGGCGACCTCGACGCCGAGGATGCCGAAGCTGCGGTTGAGGATCAGCAGCAGCGGCATGAAGTAGAGCCCCGAGCGCATGAGCGAGAGGAGGGACGCGGGCAGCGCTTTCCCGGTGCTCTGGAAGGTCATGTTCGTCAGCACCGAGAAGGGCATCGTCCACATGACCGCACAGGCCCAGCGCAGCGCCCGCACGCCGATCGCGACGACGGCGGGATCGTCCCGGAAGAAGCGCACGAGCCGCGGCGCGCCGAGAAAGACGCCGCCGCTGATGCACAGCAGCATCCCGATCGAGACGCCGAGCGTCGCGATATAGGCGTCCCGCACGCGCGTGTACTTCTGCGCGCCGTAGTTGAAGGAGCTGACCGGCTGATAGCCCTGCCCGAGGCCGAGCCCGACCGAGAAGATGAACATGCTGATGCGGCTGACGATCGCCATAGCCGCCACCGCCGCGTCGCCGTATTCCCGCGCGCAGCGGTTGAGCAGGATCGTCGCGAGGCTGGACATGGCCTGGCGGATCAGACTCGGCAGCCCGATCGCGAGGATGCTCAGCACGACGCGGATATCCCGGCTGTAGAGCTTGAAGGACAGGCGGCTCTGCGTCACGCCGCGCAGGAACATACTCAAAAGGATGCAGAAGCTCACGATCTGCGACAGCGCCGTCGCGAGCCCCGCCCCGGCCGTGCCCATGCGGAAGACGAAGATAAACAGCGGGTCGCAGATAATGTTGAGCACGGCGCCGGTCACAAGGCCAATCATGGCCTTCATCGCAAGCCCCTCATAGCGCAGGATGTTGTTGAGCACGAAGCTCCCTGTGATGAAGGGCGCGCCGAGCAGGATGAAGCGGCAGTAGTCGCGCGCGTAGGGGAGGATGGTCTCGGTGCTCCCGAGGAGGCCGAGCAGCCTGTCGAGACAGAAGAAGCTTCCTATCGAGACGAGCAGCCCGAGGGCGAAGGCCGTGAGGAAGCCGGTCGAGCAGACGCGGCTCGCGCTCTCACGGTCACGCTTGCCGAGCAGCCGCGCGATCTGGCTGCCCGAGCCCTGCCCGAACATGAAGCCGATCGCCTGCAAGATCGCCATATAGCCGAAGACGATCCCGATCGCCCCGGAGGCCGAGGTGCCGAGCCGCCCGACAAAGGCCGTGTCCGCCATGTTGTAGATGCTCGTCACGAGCATACTGACCGTAGTCGGAATACCGAGGCGCACGACAAGCCGCGCGACCGGCGTCTCGGTCATCTTGATATACTGGGCGTTTTCCCGCTCCGCTTCCATCGTTCAGCGCTCCCCGATCACGCAGGTGAAGCGGTGCCACTCCTCTTCGGAGGCGTGGCCGACGATGCGCAGACCCGCCCGCTCGAGCGCGGCGCGTACCTCGTCCTTGCGCCAGTCGATGATCCCCGAGCAGATGAAGACCCCGTCCGGGCTCATAAAGTCCCGCACAAAGCCCGCGAGCGGGATGATGACGTCGGCGACGATGTTCGCGAGCACGAGCTGATAGCCGCCGCCGAAGCGCGTGCGCAGCGAGCGGTCGGCGAGGATGTCCCCGGCGCAGACCGCGAGGCGATCTTCCCCGATCCCGTTCAGCGCGGCGTTCGCGCGCACGACGTCCGGGGCCTTCGGGTCGATATCGCAGCCGAGGCAGCTCTTCGCCCCGAGCACGAGCGCCCCGATGCCGAGAATGCCGCTGCCGCAGCCGAGATCGAGCACCCGCGTGTCGGGGTTTACATAATGTTCGAGCTCCGCAAGGCACATCCGTGTCGTCGCGTGGCTCCCGGTGCCGAAGATCAGCCCAGGGTCGAGCCGCAGCGGCAGCCGGCCGCCCTCCGGGATCGGCTCCCACTCGGGCACGACGACGAGCCTTTCCCCGACCGGGATGGGCTTGTAGTATTGCCGCCAGTTGTTCTCCCAGTCGCTGTCGTCGAGCACGCGCGTCTCGACCGGCCCGTAAGCTGCGCGGATCTGGCGCAGGATGCCCTCGCCCTCCTCGCCCTCGGGCAGGTAGCACTTGATGCGGCTCACCCCGGCGTACTGCCGCTCCAGCTCCTCGTCCACATAGTCCCAGTACTGCCGGTTGTTCTCCAGAAAATCGCGAAACTCCTCCTCGTTCTCGATCACGAAGCCGCCCACGCCCATCGCCGCCATCTCCTCGCAGCGCGCATCCAGCAGCTCGGCGGGGGTGTCCACGATCACTTCCGTATAGCGCATACCCGCACTCCTTTCGCAGTCCGTTTTTCTCTATTGTAACGGATAGAACGGAAAATGTCCAGTTCTGTTGAAGAACTTCGTCTATTCTGTGCCTTGCGGAAAGCGCCGGGAGAGCGTATAATGGGCGCAAATCAAGGACGGAGGTTTGTCCCATGAGCTATGAAACGATCAAACGGCAGGACCCGCAGGTCTATGAGAGCATGATGCGCGAGCTTGCCCGCCAGCGCGACCATATCGAGCTGATCGCCTCGGAGAACTTTGTGAGCGAGGCGGTGCTGGAGGCCATGGGCAGCCACCTGACCAACAAGTACGCCGAGGGCTACCCCGGCGCGCGCTATTACGGCGGCTGCGAGTTCGTGGACGAGATCGAGACGCTGGCCATCGAGCGCGCGAAGGAGCTCTTCGGCGCGGAGCACGCGAACGTCCAGCCGCACTCCGGCTCGCAGGCCAACGTCGCGGTCTATCTCGCCCTCCTGAAGCCGGGCGACACGATCCTCGGCATGGACCTCAGCCACGGCGGTCACCTGACCCACGGCTCAAAGGCGTCCATCTCCGGCAAGTACTTCAACGCCCAGTTCTACGGCGTGAACCGCGAGACCGAGACCATCGACTATGAGGCCATGCTGCAAAAGGCTGAGGAGGTGCAGCCCAAGCTCATCATCGCGGGCGCGAGCGCCTACCCGCGCTTCATCGACTTCCAGCGGATGCGCGAGATCGCCGACGCTGTCGGGGCCTATCTGATGGTCGATATGGCGCACGTCGCGGGTCTCGTCGCCGCCGGGGTGCATCCGAGCCCTGTGCCCTACGCCGACGTGGTCACGACGACGACGCACAAGACCCTGCGCGGCCCGCGCGGCGCGCTGATCCTCTGCAAGGAGGAGCTAAAAAAGAAGATCAACAGCGCCGTCTTCCCCGGCACGCAGGGCGGCCCGCTCATGCACATCATCGCGGCCAAGGCCGTCTGCTTCGGGGAGGCGCTGCGGCCCGCGTTCCGGGAGTATCAGACCCAGGTCGTGAAGAACGCCGCCGCGCTCGCCGCGACCTTGCAGGACAAGGGCGTGCGCCTCGTCTCCGGCGGCACGGACAACCACCTGATGCTGGCCGACGTGATGAGCCGCGGCAAGACCGGCGCCGAGGTGCAGGAGCTGCTCGACGCGGCCAACATCACCGCCAACAAGAACGCCATCCCCTTCGATACCCAGCCCGTGAAGCTCACGAGCGGTATGCGCTTTGGTTCGCCCGCCGTCACGACGCGCGGCATGAAGGAGGCGGAGATGGCGCAGATCGGCTGCATGATCGCCCGCCTCATGGACGAGGGCGAGGCCGCCGTCCCCGCCGTGAAGGAAGAAGTCATCGCGCTCTGCGAAAAGTTCCCGCTGTATCCGGAAATGTGAGATAACAAGGCGCGCCGCCAAACGCGGCGCGCCTTGTTTTTCCCGCTTGACAAGCGGGAATTTTTATGCTATCTTAGCTGTACTAGGACAACTAGTACAGCTAGTACGGGAGGCGATTGGCTTTGATATCCATCAATTACAGGGACGCCCGCCCGATCTATGAGCAGATCAAGGAGGACTTCCGGCAGCTCCTGCTCTCCGGGGCGCTCGCACCGGATGAGAAACTGCCCTCGGTGCGGGAGCTGGCCGCGACGCTTGCCATCAACCCGAACACGATACAGCGCGCCTACCGCGAGCTGGAGGCGGAGGGCTATATCGTGTCGGTGCCGGGGCGGGGGAGCTTCGTGCGCGACGCGGGCGCGGCCTTCGCCGCGCGCCGGGCGGAGCTGCTCAAGGCGCTGCGCGGCACGGTGAAGGAGCTACGGCAGCTCGGATTGAGCGAGGAGGATATTATGCGTGAACTTCAGGGAGGCGAGAAGCATGATTGAAGCGAAGGGACTGTATAAGAGCTTTGACGGCTCTCCGGCGCTGGACGGGCTCGAGCTGTATGTGCCGAAGGGCGCGGTCTACGGCCTCGTCGGGCCGAACGGCGCGGGCAAATCCACGCTGATCCGCCACCTCGCGGGCATCTACCGGCAGGATCGGGGCGAGCTGCTGGTGGACGGGCAGCCGGTGTTCGACAATCCTGCCGTCAAGGGCCGGATCGCGTACATCCCGGATGAGGTTTTCTACTATACGCAGGCGACCATCCTCGATATGAAGCGCCTGTATCAGTCGCTCTATCCGCGCTTTTCGGAAGAGCGCTTCACGGCGCTGCAGGGCTGCTTTGAGCTCGACCCGAAGCGGCTCATGCGCAAGCTCTCGAAGGGACAGCAGAAGCAGGCGGCCTTCTGGCTGGCGCTGAGCCAGCAGCCCGACTTGCTGGTGCTCGACGAGCCGGTGGACGGCCTCGACCCGGTCATGCGCCGGCAGATCTGGAGCCTGCTGATGCAGGACGTGGCGGAGCGGGGGACGACCGTGCTGGTCTCGTCCCACAACCTGCGCGAGCTGGAGGACGTGTGCGACCACGTCGGCATCATGCACCGGGGGAAAATGCTGCTCGAGCGCAGCCTGAGCGACTTGCAGGAGAGCATCGTGAAGCTCCAGCTCGCCTATCCCGACGAGCGCGAGCTGCCCGAGGGCCTTGAGCTCCTGCACGAGAGCCGCACCGGGCGCATCCGGCAATTGATCCTGCGCGGGCGGGCCGAGGAGCTGCTGGCGAGGTTTCAGGCGACAGAGCCGCTCTTTCTCGATCTTGTGCCGCTGAACCTCGAGGAGATTTTCATTTACGAACTGGGAGGCGTCGATCATGAAGTCAAGAGCATCCTGCTTTAACATGGCGCTTGCGCGGAACATGCTGCGCCGCCGCTGGCCCTTCTGGCTCGGCGTCTTCGCGCTGCTGTTCCTGCTGCTGCCGATGCAGCTCATCAACGCGGTGCGGCTCGGCGAGGGCGGCGCGCTGGATACGGCCGTGCTCGCCGATCTCGAGATGCTGCCGCCGCTGGCCTTCGCGCTGTGCATTCTGACGGTCATGCTGCAATTTGCCTTTCTGTACAGCAGCCGCTCCTGCGGCCTTGTGAACAGCCTGCCGCTGCGGCGCACAGCCGTCTTTTGCACCGCGTATCTGGTGGGGCTGGTGCCGCTGCTGCTGCTTGAGCTGCTGGTGACGCTGCTGACGCTCGCTCTCGCCCCGCTCTGCGGCGTCAAGGCCGGGACGCTCTTTGTCTGGCTTGGCGCGGCCGTGTGCTGCACGCTCTGCTTCTACGGCCTTGCGAGCGTCTGCGCGATGCTGACGGGCAATATCCTCGTGCTCCCGGCGGTCTATACGGTGCTGAACTTCGTCTCCGCCGTCTTCTGGGGCTGCATCACGGTGCTGCGCGAGACGCTGGTCTATGGCTTTTCCGAGAGCTTCGAGCAGCTTTTCACCTACCTTTGCCCCCTGCCCGCTCTCATACAGGCGCTCTCCTGGCAGCGCTGGAGCGGCGCTGTCGCCCCCAGCCTGATTCTGCCGGCGGTATACGCCCTCGCCGGTCTGGCTCTCTCCGCGCTGGCGCTGCGGCTCTATCAGCGGCGGCGGATGGAGACCGCGACCGACACCGTGGCGATTGCCTGCCTCAAGCCGGTCTTTCTCTACTGCATGGCCCTCGGCACGGCGCTGGTTCTGCCGTGGGCGCTGACGGAGGTGCTCAATACTCCGCTCGTCTATGGCCGCGCCGCCTTTCTGGCCGTGCTGGCCCTGCTGCTGCTCGGCGCGGCGCTCGGCTGGGCAGCGGGGAAAATGATCCTCGAAAAGACCGTGCGCCTGTCCGGCGGGAGGTGGAAGGGCCTGCTCCTCGTCTGCCTCGCGCTGGCGCTGCTCTGCTGCGCGCTCGAATTTGACCTCACGGGCTTCGAGACGCGCGTGCCCGAGGCCAGGGAGGTCGAGAGCGTGGCCTTCACTTACGGCGGCACGGTGCTGCGCGAGGAGGAGAACATCGACGCGGCGCTCGAGCTGCACCGCAGCCTGATCGCGCGCAAGAGCGAGTTTGACCGCGCCGAGAGCCCTCTCGAGGGCGGAGAGAGCCAGATCAGCAGCATGGCGTACTTCCGCTACACGCTCCGAAACGGGAGCGTTCTGAGCCGCCGCTATCTCATCCGCGGTACGCTCTCCGAGCTCGACGACCCGGCTTCGCCCGTCGCCCGCTATGCCGCGCTCATAAACGCCCCGGAGGCTTTGGAGAGCCGGGCGGTCTTCACGCTGCCTGTCCGCGCCGAGGACATCAGCGACGCCTATCTCGCGGTCAATACCGGCGGCTATCACCACTATACCCTGACGCAGGAGCAGGCGGCGGACTTCTACGAAAATGCCCTGCTGCCCGACCTTCGCGACGGGAAGATCGCGCGCTTCAGCTACGGCGTCGGGGAAGTCCCATACGCCGACACGGAGTTTTATCTCAGCGTGACTGTCCCTGCGGCGGACTATCCCGGCTTCGACGGGCGTGGGGTGCAGCGCGTCTATATGAGCGAAGGCCCGACCTGGAGCGAGCCGCAGACTGTGCTCTGGGAGAGCAAGTGGTATCAGCTCCCGATGGATGCCGAGCGCTGCCTGACGTGGATTCGGGAGAACACCGGGCTGGAGCCGCAGCCGAGCGACATCACGTTCAGCCGTTCGCCCTACGGCGTCGGCTGAGCCGGACTCCCGCCTCAGGCGGAGGAGAAACAAGCGCCCCTCCGCCGCAGGCGGAGGGGGTTGCGGGTTTTCGGGATTGTTTATAGATTCTTGTGACTTTGTTCATGACTCCTTCATATTTTTCCGGTATCATAAACCCATCTAGCAGATGGTAAAGAGGTTTTCAGCATGTCTGTTCCGGAAGAGAACAAGTCTGGACTGGGGACGGAGAGAACCGGAAGCACCTGGGGTGAAGGGGAGTACCGTTTCACGCGGGAGAACATCTATTCCGATGCGCACTTCGAGCCCGCCGGTGCCGCAACCGAGCCGCCCCGTTACTATAAGCCGCCTGAGCGCCCGGTTCGGGAGCCGAAACCGAGAAGGAAAAGACAAGCGGGACGCGGTGGTCTCGCCGCGCTCTGCCTGCTGTGCATCCTTCTGGGCGCTGGGCTTGGCGCATGGATCGCCGATCAGCGCGCCGATGTAAAGCTCGCCGCGCTCGAAGAGCGCCTCAGCGCTGAGTTTGAACAGCAGCTCTCCACGGTGGAAAACCAGCTCAGCATCGCGAGCGCCTCTCCGGAGGCCGCGCCGGGTTCCGGCGGGCTGAGCGGCGCGCAGATTTTCGATCTCGGCAAGGATCAGGTCGTCGGCATCAAGACCGAGGTGACCTACACCAACTTCTTCGGCATGACCACTTCCACCGCCGTCAACGGCTCCGGCTTCATCTACTCCGCGGACGGCTATATCCTGACGAATTACCATGTGGTCGAGACCGCCTACCTGAACAGTCTGGACGTGACGGTGATGACCTACGACGGCACCGAGTATATCGCGACCATCGTCGGCGTCGAGTCCGCGAACGATATCGCGCTTCTCAAGATCGAGGCGACGGGGCTGAGCCCGGTCACGGTCGGCAGCAGCGACGAGATCGTGATGGGCGAGACGGTCTACGCCATCGGCAACCCCCTGGGCGAGCTGGCCTATTCGATGTCGACCGGCACTGTCAGCGGCCTCAACCGCGTGATCGTGACCGACAGCGTGGCCGAGGGCATCAACATGTTCCAGATCGACGCGGCCGTCAACCACGGCAATTCCGGCGGCCCGGTCTATAACAGCCGGGGCGAGGTCATCGGCATCGTCACCGCCAAATCCGGCGAGAGCGACGCGGAGGGCATCGGCTTCGCGATCCCGATCAGCGATGCGAGTTCCATTGCGGACGATCTCATCACCAAGGGCTATGTCACCGGCAAGGCCTATCTGGGCGTCCGGCTGGACGAGCGCTACAACTCCATGTACGCGCAGTTTTACGGTATGCCCCTCGGCGCCTACGTCTATTCGGTAGAGAGCGGCGGCGCGGCCGAGCTGGCCGGCCTTCAGCCGGGGGATATCATCACGGGGATCGACGATCTCACGGTCAGCTCCTATTCAGAGCTCAAATCCGTGCTCCGGCGCTACTCTGCCGGGGATTCCGCCGCGATCAGCTTCTACCGCTCCGGCGAGACCTATACCTCGACGATCGTCTTTGCCGAGGCGACCCCAGCTGGCATGAGCGGCAATTCCACGCAGGTGCTGGACGCCTATTCCAGCGAACAGAGTTAAGTTGCTATCTCTCCTTTCATCCTCTCTTTTCTCCCAAAACGAAGAGCCGCACAGCTCGCTGTGCGGTTCTTTGTTTTGAGAAGAGACAGAAAACCGTTATCTATTTCCGCCCTCGTATACATCGTTGGGGGAGTTCAGAGTGGTCTCCCCTCTGATTGGCGCCCCACAGGGCGGGAACATAATCAAATCCGTTTTTGCCGGGGCTCTGCCTTGGCAAAAACACCCTGAGCCGAGCCTTACGAGGCCTCGCGCCGACCAAAGCGGGCCTGAGCCCGCTGCGATAAGCGCGAGTGTAGTATCATTAAGCCCCAAAGGGCTTAATAGATAAAGAACCGGGCTTTCCCCAAAGGGAAAGCCCGGTAACTGGAGCTGGTAATGTGACTCGAACACACGACCTGCTGATTACGAATCAGCTGCTCTACCGACTGAGCTATACCAGCATAGACGCTTCTCTGTGTCAGCATCAGATAGTATAGCACAGTTCACGGGAGAAGTCAATGATTATCTTTACATTTTCACGACAAACGCATGAAGATGCATAAAGGTTTCGGAAGAACACTTGTCTATATTTGTTAATCTGTTGTAACGATATTGAAACCTTGCAGGTAAGAGCGGGGGGTGGAATCAGATACTCATCACGAACTCCAAGAGCTTCTCCGGGTCTTGAGCAATCACAAAC
>LXOW01138626.1_pt1 | contig 21132 bp, 16 predicted proteins | sample 1368591 | NCBI WGS metagenome assembly LXOW01 (sample SAMN04884650, study PRJNA319009) | bovine gut metagenome | isolation source: Cow rumen | host: Bos taurus | place: Italy: Legnaro (PD) | collected 2014-07-09
ATACCCTTTTCATACTCCTTATATTTTATCTGTTTCCTTTCGCTCTATTATGAGTCTTGCAAAGCATCTGGCAGTTCTCGATTGTGGTAGCGCCGCCCTTGCTCCAAGCCGTCACGTGGTCGGCATCCATTTCTTCTGGTTTCCAGATACGATGGCGGTTGGCTTCATGACCTTCTGCACAATAAGGACAATTGCTTTTGCCCTCGGCTTTTGCTTTGTCCGTCTGCTCTTGATATGCCTTGCGCATGGTTGGCTTGTCAAACAGACGGACATTCAGCAACTTCGTATCCTGACATCCGCCAAGAACATACTCAAATATTCCACGGCGATTGGTTACATAGTCATCATGCATCAGTTCATTTACCTTTGCTGATAGTTCAGAATGATTCAGGGGTAAGTGGTGGAAACTTTCATATAATTCTCCCCAGTTCAACCCCTGCATTTCATCATAAACATCGTCGAATTTGCTGTCAACCCAGTCTATAACCGTATTGAAGTATGTCTTGATCTCATTGATGTTTTCGTCACGGCGATGGGCAGACATGTATCCGTCGACATTGCCCTTGCTAACCCATTTAAGAGCAGTAGCCAGGAATTGCTGACGATTAGCTGGCCCTTTCACAAAACTCTCCCAGCGTTGGATGTTGGCGTTTTGAGAGTTTGAAAATTCTGCCTTACATAGCGTCACAAACGGGCCGGAGTAGATGGCGTTCAATTCCTCCTGCTCATTCAGCGGTATACCAGCAATGTTGATGGTCTTAAACCACTCCTTGATTTCCTCCTCGGCATGTTCACCCTCGCCTTCACAGATATAGACCAGCAATTCTGTTTTGAGAATCTTCTGCTGAAGTCCCTCGTTCAGTCCGTCGAATATCTGCTCCAAGCCATTTATCTTCACAGCAAATTTGTTCTTCAGAAAACGACCAAGCGATGTAATACGCTGTTGTCCGTCGAGTACCTCAAGTTCAGTTAGAGGAGATTTATAGTCCTTATTACGGTTAAAGTATATCAGTCCCAGCGGATAGCCTTTTAGTACAGATTCAATAACGGCCACATCGCGTTTACCGTCGGCATAGATGTAGTTACGCTGATATTCAGGCTGAATAGTCAATTGACCTGCCAATCCATAAAGACCTTTGCCTTCCAGTTCGTTATACTCGAATCCGTCGCAAATCTCCTCAACGGTATATATCTTTCGTTCTGTCTTCATATTCTGTAATGAATTAACGTTATTCTTCTTCCAATAATTCCTCCAGCTTTGTAAACACTTCATCCGATAGAAGTGCTCCAGAGTGTCCCTTCGACCATTCAAATTCTGGTATAGCATTTTGTAACTTTTCAAGCGAAATGCGAGGCTTCGCTCCTGGTTCTACGGGGTTCATGCATACCATATCCACATACATCCTTCGCTTTGTAGAGCCTGCCCAGTCGTCACTTGGATATGGGTCAGTGATAAACTGTCCGAGGAAGACAATGCCTGCTTTATCATCACCGACACGCATCATAAAGAACATGTCACCCCTTCTTGCTTCTTCCCACTCGTAGATACTCCAATTCATACGGAACATGCCGTGTACCATATTTGTCACGCACTCCTCAAAATCCTTCTCTGTGAAGGAACTGATTGAGGGATTCCAGCGCATCAGGTATGTCTTCGACTTTTCTGGAACAGGCACCACTTCGAAAGCAACCTCCCAAATACAACTGTCACCATTGGGATCTTCTTCGATGGGCTTGCCAGCGCCTTGGTAATTGAAACGAGTGCTCGGCTCTGTATCTACGCTGATAATACGTGTAAAGCATTCCTCTTCGTCGCTTTTCAACAATATACAATCCAATTCATCTTTAATAGCGTATGGGAATTCACCATTATTATACAGATAGCACCCGTGGAAAGTATTCGGCATCTCATCAATAACCAATACCAGATTCCCGTCAATGTTCTCAAGAATCATATTTTGATTATTCTCATCAATCTCAGCGATAAGGTGTGTAATCTCACCAGTGCGAACCTTGCCAATAACTTCACTATCAACCTCAAGGGTAAGAATACCCTTTTCAGTATCAACCTCTTTGTTCTTATCATCTGCTTTCATAGGCCTATTGTTTTTTGCGGATTAATAATCTTGCGAATGTGGATTTTAGTTGACCATCAACCATTATTGCGCCTCTTCGGTTTAAATCACCATAAAGAGGAGTATCTTGGGGGGTGAATTCTTTTGTCTTTATTCCGTATTCATTGCCTCTGTCAGTAATTCCAAGAAATTCAAATTGCTCTGGACAATATTTATCTATGAAAGAAATAGGGACACCCATTATTCCCTCATAATCACTTGGTATTGCATCTGTATAAGGTATCTCAATAGCATCATAATTCTCGTAATGGATATAGTTTTTGCGACCACGTATATCTTTATGCTTACTGTGCTTGAAGTTATCAGCCATTGTCATTAGCTTCAAGGGTTGATGCCTTCGCCCATGATCAACATTTGTGAACCAACATGAATTCCCTAAACGAGTATAGTTGCCGACATATCCCAATCGTTCAGCTTTTGCTTTATCACTCTCTTTTACAATGGTGCCTTCAGGAACTCCAAATACCATGTCAGTGACAAAGCCCGTTGCTCCAAGCCAAACTTTATTATCTTTGATGAGAGGAAAGATTTCTTTGTAAGTGACAGCATTCATGTTGCCAATAATGATAAACTGCTTTCCAACTTCCATCAGCCAAATAACGAACTCACGGAATAGTGAGAATGGTGGATTCGTTATGATGATATCAGATTCATCCCTTAGTGCCTTGATTTCTTTGCTGCGGAAGTCACCATCGCCCTCCAGATATTGCCATTGCAAATCTTCTATGTTGATACGGCCATCCCCAGAAACATCTTCGGTAAGAACGAATATCTTGCCATTTGTCTTGCTCTTATCCACATCATAATAGGGCTGTTGTGTCTCAAAGAGTGTTGGCTGGTAAGGCATCTTGTATTTCTTTGACTCAGGGGCATAACTGGTGGAAATGAGTTTCTTTAATCCCAGCAGTTCAAAGTTCTGAGCAAAGAACTTTGTGAAGTTGCTCCACTCAGGATCGTCGCAAGGCAACAGTACCGTCTTACCACGAAACACATTGGGATCGTAGTCCAGATAGGCGTTTATCTCCTTCTGAATATCTGGATATTGCGTATAGAACTCATCGTTCTTCGCTGTCTTCGCGTTTGCTAAGTTAGTATTTGCCATATTTTCGATTGATAGTTATTAATAGCGCATCCAACTATCAATCACGCCAAGACGCAGAAAGTGTGATGCACCTTTTGCGTTCAGCTTCGAGGTAGCGTAGGAAGGGAACCTCAACTCCTTAACAAGTATGCACCACACCTAAGTGTTAGTGCATTCCTATCATCAAGGAGTGCAAGATGTCCCATTACGGCACCTCGTCACGTATTATCTCGTTGCGTTTTTATTCCCAATAAGTTTCCTACGCTTTTGGCTGAACGCGAAATAATAGCGAATGCTTTCTGTTAGTCCGGATTTCTCCCCGAACCGAGGGCAAAGATAGTAAATAATCTGGAATCAACAAAATTTTTTGGTGCTTTTCAATAAAAAAGGCACAGGATTGCTCCCGTGCCCAATTGATTAGACGGTGATTTCTCCCGTCTTGATGTTGTAGCGAGCAAGTTCGCCGTTACAATTACGAAGATAGACGTACTTGCGACCGACTTTACTCAGTCTATACGATGGTACGCAATAAACCAACATCGGATACTCGTTGCCTTTTCTGTCGTAAACAGTCATATGCTTATCGCATACGTACTTGTAAGCATCTAATGCCTGTGAATATAGATATAGATTCATATATCGACTCATTTTATGGTTAGACATCTATACTTTGCCAGGCTTTGCTGTGCTTCGCTAAACTTCACAGGATTTACGCTTTCGCTACCTGCGTGCAAAGGTACAAAATAAAAATGAGAAACCAAACAAATGGCATAAAAATATGAAAAAGTAGATGAGGCAGTAGTCAAATAATGGTAATAAGAAATTAAAAAAACTTATACTATAAATGTCTCTCTTCCGCACTCTGAAACGCTTAATGTCCGCTTTCCGCATTTCCTACTTTCCGCATTGCGATGATCAAGCTAAGGATGGTCCCGTCAAGGCCCAAAAGCCCTTATTTTTCTACCCAGACACCACAGACCCTCTACTATCATACTAAAGCCCCTCTGGTATCATACTAAAGCACCTTTAGTGTCGGGGTAAATTTTGAATAAAAAAGTGCGAAAAAAGTTGCTGAAAAATTTGGTAATTTCGAAAAATTTTTGTATCTTTGCAGTGTAATCAAGAGTGGTTACAGAGTGCGGGAAAGCGGCCACCCGATGTAGTTGGTTGCACTTAGTAGTCCAATACCATAAAACACTTAAAAAATGGCTACAAATGAGATTAAGATGGGAATCAACTTGCGCCAGAACAAGAACACGAAGAATTCTGGCTACGGCAAGTACTATCCCGAAGTTGACACGCAGGAGACCCTCACGCTGAAGGGTTTCGCCAAGCACATGAGTGATCACGGTTCAATCTATTCGCTCGACATCATTGAGGGCGTGCTGAAGAAGATTACCCAGTGTCTGCCCGAGCTGATCAGTCAGGGCGTGCCCATCAGGCTGGACCCTCTGGGAACGTTCACCCCGACCTGCAGCGTGGACAAGCCCTTGGACGACATCGCCGCCATGGAAGGTGCCGACCCCAACGACGTGGTGAAGGGCATCCACATCCGCTTCCTGCCCTACGGCGTGGAGGACGAGAACATCACCTCGCGGCGCTTCAAGGAGGACTACTGCACGCTGGAGTTCCGCAACATCATCGATACCCAGACGGTGACCATCAACGGCAAGACCAAGAAGGTGACCACGCTGAAGCCGATTGCTACGGCCATCGCCGAGCTGAAGGCAGATGGTGATTCGCAGAGCCAGGGCGGTTCGCAGACTGCCGGTGACTCTCAGGGTGGCAGTCAGAATCAGCCGACGACCTTCGCGCTGACGATCTCGACCAGCGGTAGCGGTTCGGCCAGCGTGACCAAGGACGGCAATGCCGTGACCTCGGGCGCTAACCTCAATGAGGACGACGAGGTGGAGATCAGCATCACGCCTGCTGAGGGTCAGGTGCCTACGGCCAGTCTGAACGGCTCTTCGATCGAGCTCACCGAGAGTGATGGTGTCTACACCGGCAACTTCGCCATGCCTGCACAGGCTTCAAGCCTCGTGATCAACACTGGCAGCACTAACAGTGGCGGTGACGGTGGCGACGACCTCGACCAGGGCTAAGCGCTTCGCTAGTGAATAGTGAATAGTGAAGAATCCCCGCTCAGTCGAGCGGGGATTCATGTTTCTATTGTTTGAGAAGTCTCAGCTTCTGCTGGGGAGCGAGGGCGTTGGAGGTCTTCTCGGTGTATTCGTTGAGTTTGAGCGTGGCTGTGGCCTGGATGTCGCGGCTGGAGGCACCGATGCGGAAGGTGTAGGTACCGGCCTCGGTGAGCCATTGCGAGTTGGCTTCATCGAACGAGGCGAGGTCGCGCACGGGGATGACCATCGTGAGCACCTGACTCTCGCCGGGCTGCAGACTGCGCGTCTTTGCAAAGCCCTTCAGTTCCTGGACGGGCTTCTCCAAACGACCCTTCGGTGCCTGGACATAAACCTGCGCTACCTCCTTACCGGCGACGGCGCCTGTGTTCTTAACGGTGATACTGACCTCGACGGCATCCTTACCCTTGGCCTTCACCACAGGCTTCGACATCTCGAACGTGGTGTAGCTCAGGCCGAAGCCGAAGGGATAGGCCACATTCTTCTGGAAGGTGTCGAAATAACGGTAGCCCACATAGATGTCCTCTTCGTGGTTGGTATAGGTATGACCGGCGATGGGGCGCTTGTTGGCTACCATGTCCTTGAAACTGTAGTAATCGATCTGGCCGGGGAAATTCTGTGTCGACGCATGGTCGGTGGCAGCGATGGGCCACGTCATGGTGAGCTTGCCCGAAGGATTGACCTTGCCCGTGAGCAGGTCGGCGATGGAATTACCGCCCTCCATGCCCGGTTGCCAGGCGCAGAGAATGGCGTCGGGATAGCCGCTCCACGAGGCTGTCTCGATGACGGAGCCGGAGTTGATGATCACGATGACGGGCTTGCCGGCCTGATGGAAGGCGTTGCAGACATCGGTGATGAGGGCACGCTCCTCGGGGATGAGGTTGAACTCGGTGTCGATGTCGCGGTCGACACCCTCACCGGCCTGACGACCGATGGTGATGATGGCCGCATCGGCGGTGCGCACCTCGTTGTTGATGGCGATGGGTGAGAGACCGATCTCCGGATATTTCTGCTGGCCGAACATCTCGCGCTGGTACCACTTGGCGGGATGGCGCTCGGCCTGGAACTTCACCTTGGCAAACTCGATATACTTGCGGTAGATGTCGGTGAGGACGGGCGATGACTTGATGCCGGCGTTCTCAAGTCCCTGGAGCATGTCGATGACATAGGGGGGATGGACGCAGCCGGAGCCCGTGCCGCCGGAGAGGAAGTCGTAGGAGTTCTCGCCAAACAAAGCCACGGTCTTGATGTCGCCCTTCCAGGGCAGGGTGCCGTTGTTCTTCAGCAGGACGATGCCCTCGTTCGCACTCTGGCGGGTGATGGCGGCATGGGCTTTGAAGTCGGGACTGTTGGTGGCGGGATATTTATGGAAGCTCGGTGTCTTGACGATATATTCGAGCATACGGCGCACGTTGCGGTCAACATCCTTGATGTCGAGCTTGCCGCTCTTCACACCCTCGATGATCTCGTTGGTCTGTGCGGGCTGGCCAGGTTCCATGAGGTCGTTGCCGGCCTGCACCTCGCGGGTGGTGGGCAGCCCCTCGCGGATACCGATCCAGTCGGTCATGACGATGCCCTTGAAACCCCAGTCGTCGCGCAGGATCTTGGTGAGCAGGTCGTGGTTGCCCATCGAGAACTCACCGTTGATCTTGTTATACGAGGCCATGATGGTCCAGGGGTTACTCTCGCGGACGGCAATCTCGAAGCCACGCAGATAGAGTTCCCTGGCGGCTCGCTGGGAGACGCGCTCGTCGACCGAGGTGCGGTCGGTCTCCTGGGAGTTGACGGCAAAGTGCTTGGCGGAGACGCCTGCACCCTGGCTTTGCACACCGTTGATATAGGCGGCTGCAATCCGGCCCGTGAGTAGGGGGTCTTCGGAGTAGTATTCGAAATTACGGCCGCAGAGGGGGTTGCGGTGGAGGTTCATACCCGGGCCAAGGATGACGTCGCAGCGGTATTCCTTGGTCTCGTTGCCGATGGCCTGACCAACCTGGTTCACCAGCTCGGTGTTCCATGTCGAAGCAAGGCAGGAACCGATGGGGAAGGCGGTGGCATAATAGGTCTTGTCGGTGCCCTTGCGGGTGGGATTGATGCGCACGCCGGCAGGGCCGTCGGTGAGGACGGTGGCGGGGATGCCCAGTCGCGGAATGGCGGGCGACGTACCGGCAGCACCGGCCACGAGGTCGGCCTCGCCGCCTACGACGGCATTGGCTGCGAAGAAGTTGTTGGCACCGCCGACGAGGAGTCGGGCTTTCTCTTCCAAGGTCATCGCCTTGAGCACCTCGTCGATATTATCGGCGCGGAGTTGGGGCTGAGCATTTGTTGTCATTGCGAATGTGGTTGCTAATAAGCAAGTTGTAAGGATTCTTTTCATGTTGTTGGTTTTATTTGTCTGTGTAATCAGTTTAGGGGAAAATGCGGAAGGCATAGCCTTGGTCCTTGAGCCATTGGAGGGCTTCGGGAAGGGCCGTTCGGAGCTTGTCGATCGATTTCAGCGAGTCGTGGAAGGTGATGATCGAGCCATTGCGCGCGTACTTCTTTATATTATTAACCACATCCTCGGCGGTGAGCCATTTCGAATAGTCGCGGGTGACGAGGTCCCACATCACAATCTTGTATTTCCGGCTCAGCCAGGCATACTGGCTCAGACGCATCCAGCCGTGAGGGGGACGTACATAGTGGCTGTGGATATAGGCATTGGCCTTCTCGACATTATAGCTGTATTCCTTGATGGTATGTCGCAGTCCGCCGATGTGGTTGTGCGTGTGGTTGCCAACCTGATGGCCTTCAGCCACAATCCGTTTGTAGATATCCGGATATTTGCGCACGTTGTCGCCCACCATGAAGAACGTGGCCTTCACGTCGAATGCCTTCAGCGTGTCGAGGATGAAGGGTGTCGCCTCCGGGATGGGACCGTCGTCGAAGGTCAGATAGACGGCCTTCTCGTGACGGTCCATCCGCCAATAGGCTCTGGGATAGAGCCAGCGGAGGTAGATGGCGGGTTGCTCGATAAACATCTTGTTACTACTCGAATTTACCGCCCTTGGCGTAATAGAGCTGCACCAAAGCGTCCAGCTGCCGTTCTTTCTCCTCGCCCTTCTTCTCGTCGATGGCGGCCTGCACGTCGACCAGCTGGTTCATCACGATGATGTTGATCTGGATGTCGCGCTGCGAGCCGTCGAAACGATAGCCGTCGAGCGAGCAGTACCACTGCAGGTATTGCTGCGACTTCTTCCAGAGCAGGTCGACCATCTGCTGGGCCTTCTCCTTCTGACCGGTGAGGTTATAGGCGCGGGCCATATCGATGGAGCCGCTGGCATAGTCGTGAGGCACGTTATAGCCCGGCAGTTCCTTCTCGCACTTGTCGAGCACAGCCTTCGCGTTGTCGGTCTTGCCCTCGTTGATGAGGTTCATGGCCAGCGTAGAGAGCAGACGGCGATGGGTGTAACACATACGGGTGACAGTCTCGTCGAGATAGATACCCTTCTGACTGACATTACCATATTTATACTTGTTCATCACATTGTCGTAGACCTTCTCCGTATCAAACTGCTTGGTGCCCTTCATGGGAACCAGGTCGCCGCGTTCGTTGGTATAGTGCGTGCGGAATGGTGTGATGCGGTTGGCAAGACCCTCCTGTACGAAGTGCTCACCAAGGTTCATGTAATTCTCCTGCCCCACAGTGGTGGCTACGTAGATAGGACGATCCCAGTTGGCGTTGGCAATCAGTTCGAGCATCATCAGGTCACCCTTGTAAAGAGCACCTTTGCCTTTCAGCGAGATGACCATCTTGTCGGGGATGGAGTCGCTGGCCATCATCATGCCACTACGACGGACGGCCTCCTTGTCGATGGTGACATAGACGGTGTCGGTGGGGATGACATGGAAATCCTTGATTGACGAGCGCACCCAGTGGTCGAGGATGTTCTTCAGCTCAAAGGGCTCGTCGCCGAACTGTTTCTTTGCCTCCTCAGGACTCTGGCGGTAAAGCTCGAGCACCTGTGACTTGAGCGACGGGTCGACCTGTACATATTCGTTGGTGCCGGCGCAGTATTCCAGACGGTTCCAAGTGATGGGCAGCGACGGCGAGTCATAGGCCGGACGCACCATCTGGTCGATGTACCAGTCGGTCTGCAGATACGAGAGGTTGCAGACGCGGGCATCGGTACGCACACCCTCTGTATCCTGGTTGTACCACAGGGGGAAGGTGTCGTTGTCGCCGTTGGTGAAGATAATCGGGTTGCCCTTCTCCTGCAGGGTCATGAGGTAGTTCTGTCCGAAGTCGCGGCAGCAGTAGCGGTCAGAGCGGTCGTGGTCGTCCCAGGTCTGCGAGGCCATCTGAATGGGCACAAACAGACAGACGATGCTGACGACGGCTGCCAGGATGAGATTCTCCTTCTTCAGCTTGCGCTCGAGCCAGTTGATGATGGCTGCCACGCCCATGCCGCACCAGATGGAGAAGGCATAGAACGAGCCGGCGTAGGCATAGTCGCGCTCACGGGGCTGCATCGGCGTCTGGTTCAGATAGAAAACGATGATCAGTCCGGTCATGAAGAACAGGAAGAACACCACCCAGAACTGACGGATGCCGATGGGGTCGTCGATGACCTTTTCGCCCACCTTACGCTTACGCGTGTACCAGGCCTGCCAGAAAATTCCTAACAGACCAAGGAGAAGGGGCAAACAGTAGAATACGTTATGTCCCTTGTTCTCTTTCAGGTCGTCGGGCAGCAGATCCTGGTCGCCTAAGCGGGCATTGTCGATGAAGGGGATACCGGTAATCCAGTTGCCGTGCTCCAGTTCACCATTGCCTTGAATGTCGTTCTGACGGCCGGCAAAGTTCCACATGAAGTATCGCCAGTACATGAAGTTGCACTGGTAGGAGAGGAAGAACCGGATGTTCTCGAACTGGCTGGGCACCTTGATCATCATAGGCTCGCCACAACGGTCGTAGGGTACTTCTGTGCCGCTGACGCCACCCATCCACGATTCGTAGGCACTGGCATGACCGGCATCGTACATACGCGGGAAGAGCATGTTCTGGGCATATTTGTATTCATCCTTCGTACGAACCACGAAGTAAGAGTCCTTTTCGTCGGCCGAGGCTTTCTCCTTGCGCTGGTAGACGGGCTTACCCTTCGACATGACGGGCTTGCACATGTTTCCCTCCACTTCGAGAGCTACCTGTGACGTATAGGCCTGTCCATAGAAAAGTGGGCGTTGGCCATACTGATCGCGACCTAAATAGTCGCCCAGTGTGAAGATATCCTCGGGTGAGTTCTGGTCCATCGGGGGATTTGCCGATGAACGGATGACGGTGAGGGCGTAGGTGGAATAGCCAATCATGAGCATGAGCATGCAGAGCAGCGCTGTGTTCTTGACACGGGTTGTCACGAGCGGCAGCTTGTCTTTCTGGTATTTCAGTACGAACCATAGCACGGTCAGTATGACGACGCCGAAGAAGAAGGCCGACCAGCCGTAGCCATAGAAGGGAATACCCAGCATGCCGAAGGCAATCAGGAAGGCGATGTTCTGCACCGTCAGGCTGTGCTTCTGCGTCTGCGTCTCGTAGACGGCCCAAATCACACAGCCCACCAAGAGGATGATATAGATGATCTCACCCGTGTTGAAGGGCATGCCCAGGGTGTTGACGAAGAACAGCTCGAACCATCCGCCGACGGTGATAATGCCTGGCACGACACCATAGAGCACGGCAGCCAGGATGATGGCAGAGAAGACCAGGGCCACCAAGGAGCCTTTGAGATTGGCATTGGGGAACTTGCGGTAGTAATACACCAGGCAGATGGCGGGCAGACAGAGCAGGTTCAGCAGGTGAACACCGATGGAGAGGCCCACCAGGTACATGATCAATACCAGCCAGCGGTCGCTGTGAGGCTCGTCGGCATGGTCTTCCCATTTCAGGATGAGCCAGAACACCACAGCTGTAAAGGCGGAGGAATAGGCATAGACCTCACCCTCGACAGCCGAGAACCAGAACGTGTCGCTGAACGTATAGATGAGTGCGCCTACGAGTCCGGAACCCTCGATGGTGATCAGTTTGGGGAGGGTGATGTCCTCAAATCGGTCGACGAGGAGCTTTCGCACCAGATGGGTGATACTCCAAAAGAGGAACATGATACACGTGGCCGAAAAGAGGGCACTCATGATGTTGACCATCTTCGCCACCTGAGTGGGATCGCTGGTAAACTGTGAAAACAGGTTGGCTGTCAGCATGAAGAACGGTGCCCCAGGCGGGTGTCCGACTTCGAGGCGATAGCCAGTGGTGATAAACTCCGGGCAGTCCCAGAACGATGCAGTGGGTTCAATGGTAGAGCAATAGACGAAGGCGGCAATCATGAATGCGAGCCACCCGAGGACATTGTCCACCAGTCTGAATTGTTTCATCTAAAAAATATATTTTTTAACGTTAAAAATCTGATTTGGATGCAAAGGTACAAATTTTTTGGGGAGTTAAAGGAGTTAAAGGAGTTAAAGGGAGTTAAAGGACAATACTTTAACTTACATAAACAGTCCTGCACCGTAGATTAGGATGATGTAACGGAAGATTTTTCCCAAGGTGATGGCGATAAAGGTAATGATGATGTTGGAGCGCATCAGACCCAAGACAATGGTGATGGCGGTGCCGATAACCGGCAGAAAGGCGAAAAAGCCCATCCACGCACCCCGTCCGGCTAAGAACCGGTGGGCACGGTCGAGGTTCTTCTTCTTCACATGCAGGTATTTCTCGACCCATTCCATCTTGCCTAACCGACCTACATAGTAGTTCAGCACGCTGCCCAGCACATTGCCGGCTGTGCCGTAGACCATCAGCACCCACGGATCAAGACCGGTAGCCATCAGACCGATGATGACCGCCTCGCTGGAAAAGGGGAAGAAACTGCCCGCCAGAAAGGCTGCGAGAAACATTCCCCAATAGCCGTACTGGGTTAGGAAATGAATGATGAAATCCATAGGTTGAAGCCGGTCAGCACAAGGGCTGTGATCAGAATGACATAGAAGGCGATGTTAGTGACTTTCGTATGGGTCAATGCGATGAAATGACCAATCAGGGGACTTGTCAGGATGATGGCCGGACGGAACAGCAGGTCATGATGCTGCGGGAATAGGGGGAGCAACGTCAGAATGACGATGTCGAAGAACATGATGCTGTAATAGAACTGTCGCGTACGGATCTTGTCGTTGTAGCTTGTCCGCAGGAAATGGATGATGCCGGTGACCGTCAGGATGACCAGGAAGGCATAAGTAAGGTAGTGGGAGAGGGGAATGCTATCGTAGGCGGTGAAGAACGTGATGTCTGCGAGCGGCTGAAAATGGCCGGTGAATAGCGAGAGGTCGTCTTTGTAGAGCAACACCACGGCTGTAATCCCAATCCAATAAGGTGTGAGCAGACCTAACAGCGAGGCGATGAAACAGCGAAGGCTGAAGCTGCTGAGGAAGATCATCAGGATCCAGTAGATGGGGATGAACACCAGCAGATGCACCTTTGCCAGACTGGCCAGACCGAGGATCAGGAACGTGTAGTAGGTCCATCCCGACGCCTCGCGGTTCTGGTAAGTGGCAAAGAGCGTCAGCAGACTTGCGGTGATACCCACGTTGACGATGCCGCCTTCCAACGAGGGGAAGAGGAAGCAGGCCACCCCCGAGAGTACGATAAACGCCGAGGTGATGGCGCGGCTGTACACACGGATGAGGGCATAGATATTGTGGAACAGGATCATCAGGTAGCAGGCCAGGGCATGACAGCCCAGCTGGACCCACCACTCGTGTTGGATCACACCGCTGATGAGCCAAATGGCCAAACCATAGAGAACCGTCACCGGTAAGGTGAGACGGCTCCCCGCTACGATTTTCTGTAACTGACTGGCTTCCAACGTTGTGAGTTATAAGTCGGCTCCGATGTCGCGTCGGAAGTACTTATCAGTAAACTGGATCTTCTGAGCCTCCTCAAACGACTTTTGGAGCGCCTCGGCCTTGTCCTTGCCATAGCTGCTGACGGCGATGACACGTCCGCCTGCAGTCATCACTTCGCCATCCTTCAGGGCCGTACCGCTGTGGAAGACGATGGAACCCTCTACCTGATCAATGCCAGAGATGGGATAACCTTTCTGGTAAGCCTGGGGGTAACCGCCACTGACGAGCATCACGCAGACAGCTGCTCGCGGATCAAATGCGATGCTGCGCTGGTCGAGATTACCTTCGGCCACACCCTCAAACAAATCGACGAGGTCGCTCTTCAAACGGAGCATCACACTCTCTGTCTCAGGGTCACCCATACGACAGTTGTACTCGATTACGTAAGGCTCCGGTTCGCCCGTCGGGGTATTGGTGCGGTTGATGAGTCCGAAGAAGATAAAGCCTTTATAGTCGATGCCGTCGGCAGCCAGACCCTCTACCGTCGGACGGATAATGCGGTCCTCCACCTTCTGCATCCATTCCTTTGTGGCGAAGGGCACAGGCGTCACAGAACCCATACCGCCGGTGTTCAGACCGGTGTCGTGCTCACCGATGCGCTTGTAATCCTTGGCTTCGGGCAGAATCTTATAGTGCTGACCATCCGTCAGGACAAATACGGAGCATTCGATGCCGCTCATAAACTCCTCGATGACCACACGGCTGGAAGCATTGCCGAACATACCGCCCAACATTTCCTGGAGTTCCTTCTTGGCCTCGTCGAGGGTTGGGAGAATGAGCACACCCTTACCGGCACAAAGACCATCGGCCTTGAGGACATAGGGTGCCTGGAGTGTCTCGAGGAACTTGAGACCCTCTTGGAGATGTTCACCGTCAAAGGTCTGATAGCTGGCGGTGGGGATGTTGTGCTGCTGCATAAAGGCCTTGGCAAAATCTTTCGAGCCTTCGAGTACGGCACCGGCCTTGGAAGGGCCGATGACAGGAATGGCCTTCGTGCGGGCATCGGCTTTCAACTCGTCATAGATGCCTTTTACCAGCGGGTCTTCAGGGCCTACCACCACCATGTCGATGGTCTTTTCGACACAGAAGGTCTTGATGGTCTCGAAGTCGTCGACCTTCATGGACACGTTCTCACCACAGTTGCTGGTACCTGCATTGCCTGGAGCAATGTAAAGCTTCTCACATTTCTCACTCTGAGCTATTTTCCATGCGAGGGCGTGCTCACGGCCACCGCTGCCTAATAATAATATCTTCATATCTTATTTTAAATAATCCTCAAAATATTGGGTGATGCGTTCGTGGAGATGCACGGAGGCATGGCCGCGCATGTTATGCTCCTCGCCCGGGTAGGCAAAGAAGTCTGGTTGGGTGCCGGCCTTGATACAGGCATCGAGGAACGACAGACAATGCTGGGGTACGACGGTCTTGTCGTTGTAGCCTGTGATGATCTGCAGCTTGCCCTTCAGGTTCTTGGCCTTGCTGATGAGGCTGCTCTTGGCATAGCCCTCGGGATTGTTCTGGGGCGTGCCCATATAGCGTTCGCCATACATCACCTCGTACCATTTCCAGTCGATGACAGGGCCGCCGGCCACACCGACCTTGAAGACGTCGGGATAGTTGGTCATCAGCGAGATGGTCATGAAGCCGCCGAAGCTCCAACCATGAACACCCAGGCGCTTCATATCAATGTATGGCAGACTACGGAGATAGTCCACACCCTTCATCTGATCCTGCATTTCAATCTGTCCCAGCTGATGGAAAGTGGCCTGTTCAAAGTCACGTCCACGATATTGGCTGCCACGGTTGTCGAGAATGAAGACGATGTAGCCCTTCTGAGCCATGTAGGTCTCCCAGGTGCGGGAAGCCCAATGCCAGGAGGCCTGTACGTTGTTAGCGTGCGGACCGCCATAGACATAAACTACGGTGGGGTATTTCTTTTCAGGGTTGAAGTCTGCGGGCTTTACCATCCTATAATAAAGGTCAGTAACACCATCAGCGGCCTTAATGCTGCCACACTCAAAGATGGGTTGCTGGTAGCCGGCCCAGGGGTCGTCGGCATCCAAGAGGTTCGTATGACGTGGTGTTTTCTGGTTGATATCCACCACATCAATGACCCGAGGTCTTGTTGGGGTGGAGAACCTGTCGATGAGGAAATTGCCTGAAGGGGATACAACTGCGCTGTGAACACCATCTACCGTCTCGAGTTGTTTAATGGCACCAGTCATGTTGACGCTGTAGAGCCGATGATGCAGGGGGTGTTCCTTGTTGGCCTTGAAAATGATGGATTTCTGCTTCTTGTTAAAGCCCAACACCTCCATCACCACCCATTCACCTTTGGTGATTTGCTTCAGCTGCTTGCCATTGACGTCGAAAAGATAGAGGTGGTTATAGCCGTCTTTCTGACTCTGCATGATGAACTTCGTGTCATCCCAGGGCAAGAATTGAATCGGATGCATGGGCTCTACGTATTTGTCGCTGGTTTCGCGATAGAGCTCTGCCAGTCTCTTACCTGTCGTGGCATCATAGGAAACCAAGCGGCAATCGTTCTGTCCGCGATTCAGCTCGAACATATAGACGGTCTTATTATCAGGACTCCAAGCGATATTCGTGAAATAGCGGTCTGTGGGGTCGCCAGCCTGCAAATAGACAGTCTTATCAGTTTGCAAGTCATAGACGCCCACTGTCACCTTGTGGCTCGTCATACCGGCCATAGGGTATTTGTCGGGCTCATACGAAGCGCTCCGCGGGAAGATATCCACTTGTGGATAATCCGTCACCATGCTCTGGTCCATGCGATAGAAGGCCAGCCGCTGTCCGTCGGGGCTCCAGAAGGTGCCCTTGTCGATACCGAACTCATTACGGTGTACGGATTGACCATAGACAATCTCACGGGAGCCGTCGGTTGAGAGCTGGTGCTTCTTTTCGTTGGCGTCGACCACGAAGAGCTGATTGTTGTCGACATAGGCGGTTGCTTTAGAAACTGCATTCCAATCGTTAGCCGTCTGCTGCGCGATGCTGTCCTGCCAGACAACTCTCTTCTCCTTGAAATCTACGAGGATGACCGCCTTACGGTTGCCTACCAAAACGAGGGGCTTGTCAGGGTAGGGGAACGTGGCATTCATGAGATGACGCACGTATTTGACGTCATCGCTCTCAGCCCATTTATTGATGTCGTCGAGGGTGAAGAGCTTGGTCTTCTTACCCGTCTTAACATCAATGGTATAGCATTCCTCAACGTCGGTTTGTATCAGCTGGTCGCCCCACCATGTCAGCCACATGTTCTTGGGCTGCATGTTGCCGTAGTTTGTCCCACCGAAATTCAGGTCTTCGAGGGTGAAAAGTTTATTTTGAGCAGTCATGGGCATGGTGAGGGTTGCTAGAATGACTAGTTGGACGAGTTTGACTATACGGACTAGTCGTTGATTATTCTTCTTCATCGTCAAACCTCCTTTTCTTGGTGAAGTTGCGTTCTGCCTTGTTGAACTTCCGGTTGCCACGGTCGAAACGGCCACCTTTTTCTTTCTTTCCGCTACGGCGCTCTTCGCGGTCTTCCTGTTTTTTCCGGATAGGACGGTCGTTGTGTTCCAGATCGTGGTGGTGGAAGGTGAAGTTGCGGATATCGGCCTCTTCGTTCTGTTCGGTCTCCTCGAGACGCTGTTTGAACTCACGCTCCTTCTTGAAACGGTGCTTCTGGGCCATCTGCCGTTTCTCTTCATCGGTTTTCACAACACCGCCTTCATGACGGAAGTCCTTCAGTTTGCCGTCGAACATCTGGTAACGGCGGAACTCACATTCCAGGGAACCGTTGTAGAGAGGAATTTTGATGCTGGGCTTCAGGCCTATCTGCTCGAAGCACTCCTCACGGTAGGAGAGGATCCAGGCATCGTTGCCCTTGAACTGGTGCTTCAAGCGTTCGCCGATCATGCGGTAGGTACCCAACAGGTCGGGCGTGGAGATACGCTCGCCGTAAGGGGGATTGGTGATCATGATGCTCTTGTTTTGCGGCTGCGTGAAGTCCTTGAAGTCCTGTTGCTCGATGGTGATGATGTTCGACAGACCGGCTGCCTTTACATTCAGGCGCGCTGTGTTGACAGCCTTTATGTCGATGTCGTAACCATAGATGTGATGCTTGAATTCGCGCTCCTGACTCTCGTCGTTGTAGATCTCGTCGAAGAGGTCGGCGTCGAAGTCGGGCCATTTCTCGAAGGCATACTCCTTACGGAAAAGTCCGGGCGCCATGTTCGTGGCAATCAGCGCGGCCTCGATGGGCAGGGTACCAGAACCGCACATCGGGTCTACGAAGTCGGTGTCGCCCTGCCATCCGGAGAGGAGGATCATGCCAGCTGCCAACACCTCGTTGAGCGGGGCCTCGACACTCTCCTGCCGGTAGCCACGGCGGTGCAGCGACTCACCGCTGGAGTCGAGACTCAGCGTGCAATGGTCCTCAGCGATGTGCATGTTCAGACGGATGTCCGGATTGGCAACAGAGATGTTGGGACGCTTGCCGGTCTTCTCACGGAAAAAGTCGACAATGGCATCCTTGACCTTGTAAGATACGAATTTGGAATGACGGAACTCTTCGGAGAATACCACGGAATCAACTGCAAAAGTTTTCTCGGGTTCCAAATAATGGGTCCAGTCTATCTTCTTGATTTCTTCATAGACATCATCCGCACTCTTTGCCTTGAAGTGGCGGATGGGTTTGAGGATACGGATGGCGGTGTGCAATTGGAAGTTCGCACGATACATCATTTCCTTGTTACCGGTGAACGACACCATCCGTCGACCAATTTGTACATTGTTTGCCCCTAATTGGGTCAATTCTTTCGCCAGCACAGGTTCCAGTCCCATGAACGTTTTGGCGATGAGCTCTTGCTCAGCAATATGAGCATTACTCAGATTTTTGTTTTGTTCCATTTGACATGTAATAGTGGAAATCCTTCATATAAAAGTAGACATTTGTCAACTTTTCGAGTGCAAAGTTAATGCAACTCGGGCGAAAAAACAAATAAAATGCAAAAAAAAGTGCTTCTTTTTTGTGTTATTCGGGATATTTTCTTAATTTTGCCACAATTCTAATTAATAATGGATTCGATTCTGCTCAATACGACCGTTTTAGGGCCCCAATTCGTCCAGATGTTCTGGGTTGTTGGCGCCATTTTGTTCCTGCTTCTCTGTTATGGTATCTACCGCCAGGTGGTGAGGGGCCGTCGGCTGCGTTTGGAGTTGCAGGAGATTGAGCAGGTACGCCAGAACAATATCGAGTACGAATTCTTGTTGAAGGCTATGAAGATAGCCGTTTGGCACTATGATGCCAAAACAAAGGCATTTGTCTTTGATAATGATTTCCGCGAAGGTGAGGACAATTATGTGGTCGGCCCCAACGAGACGTTTGTGGATACGCTGGCTTCAATTGCGCCAGCTGATATGAATCGTGTAACGCAGGCGTTCAAAGATATCTGTGAGGGCCGTTCAGATTTCTATCATCAGGAGTATCAGGTCGTGAACAGCAAGACGGGCAATTCATATTGGGAAGAAAGTTATGCCACCATCGTGGAGCGCGACTCCGAAGGTATGCCGTCGAAGATTGTCGGTACATCGCAGCGTATCGACCAGCGTAAGGGACTGGAGGCCTCGTTAGTGGCAGCCCGTAACAAGGCTGAGGAGAGCGACCGCCTGAAGACCGCTTTCCTGGCGAATATGGGTCACGAGATCCGTACGCCACTCAACGCTATTGTGGGCTTTGCCGACCTGTTGCCAGTGGTGCAGAGCGATGAAGACCGCAATCAGCTGATTTCCGAGATACAGATGAACAACCGCAAATTGCTCCAGATTATCGACGGCCTGGTAAGCATGTCGAAGATTGAGGCGGGTGCCAAGAGTCTGCTGATGGGTAAGGTCGACTTGAACCAGATCCTGCAGCAGATGGCTGAGACGTACCGGCCGACGACGAATCTGCCGATTAACGTGCAATGTCCGTTGCCGGAATTGAAGATCGAGACCGACCGTGAAAAACTCATAGAGATACTTGATCACTTGGTTCAGAACGCCGTGAAGTTTACGACTGAAGGTGAGATCAGTCTGAGCTATGAGGTGCTGGGCAACCAGGTGCGTGTGAATGTGACGGATACGGGTAAGGGTGTGGCTGAGGCCGATCAGGCGCGTATCTTCGAACGGTTTGTCAAGGTAGATGAGTTTGTGCCAGGCACCGGTTTGGGCCTGTCTGTCGTCGAGTCGCATATCAAGAACCTGGGTGGTTCGGTCGGCGTGGAGTCGGCGTTGGGTATGGGCTCTAACTTCTGGTTTATCCTTCCATTAGAATAACCAAATACGATGCATCGTTTCCTTTTATGTCTTATCTGCTGGCTGGCTGTGGTCGGGGCTATGGCACAGGAATTCTCGGTCCAGCCGATTCCCGATTCTGTGTTCCAACGGATGCAGGGCCGTTCCTGGCCCGAGGGTTGCACTATCCGACGGGTTGACCTGCGCTATCTGAGACTAACGCATGTGGATGCCGAAAACAAGGAACATGTGGGTGAGATGGTGTGCAACAAAGCGATTGCGAACGACCTGATTGCGATTTTCAAGGAACTCTACCGGCAGAAATACCCCATCCAGCGCATCCGGCTGATCGATGACTATGAGGCTGTCGATGAGCGGTCGATGCGGGATAACAACACGTCGTGCTTCTGCTATCGCAAGGTTTCGGGTTCGACAAAGCTTTCCAAACATGCCACAGGCATGGCCGTCGATGTCAACACACTCTACAACCCGTATGTCAGGACTGGCAAGAATGGTCGTCGCATAGTGGAGCCAGCTACCGCCACGAAGTATGTGGACCGTCGCAGAACCTTCCCCTATAAGATTGTGAAAGGCGACCTGCTTTATCGGCTCTTCGTGCAGCATGGCTTTCAGTGGGGTGGCTCTTGGCGGACGATGAAAGACTGGCAGCATTTTGAAAAATAATCCCCTGGTCTGCAACTTTTCTACGGTCGGTTACGTCAAACAGACAAATTGATTAATTAAAAAGGTAAGAAAATGAAAATAAGTCAGTATTTGATTTTAGCCGTCATGTGGTTGATGATTGTTTTGGGGTTGACCTCTTGTGCGGTGACTTGTAACAGACCCCTTCCTGGCAATCAGATTGTGGAAACGCGACAGCATCGTGGGTTTGAGCGGGTGGAGATCAGCGGTTCCCCCAACGTAGTGTATACACAGGCCGATACGTTTGGCGTACGGTTGGAAGGACCGAAAAAGATGGTCGACAACATGATGACGGAGGTGAAGGAACGAACCCTCCATGTCTATAATAAAGGACGCGTGGACGTGAAGGTCGGCTTTATCAACCTGAACTGGGGCGATAAGGATGATGTGACAATCTATGTGTCGTCGCCGGATTTGATCGGTGTGCGGGTGAATGGCTCCGGCGATTTCGTCTGTCGCGGTTCGCTTGATACGGATGCCATGAGCATCGTGCTGCGCGGTTCAGGTGACGTTGCCTTCGACGATATCATCTGCGACGGGTGCACCACGGAGCTGGTCGGCTCTGGCGACATCAACATCGGACATCTGGATGCACGCACCTCAACGGCCGTGCTGATCGGTTCGGGTGACATTTCCATCAACGAGGCGAATGTGGTGGAGACAGACCTGTCGTTGAGGGGATCGGGCGATATCGTTGTCCATTTTGAAGAGGGCTGCAGGTCGGCACAGTGTCAGTTGGCTGGCTCTGGTGACATCTCCCTCAGTGGCACCCTTTCGCATTTCGACTTTAAGAAAAGCGGATCGGGAGATATTAATAGTGAAGATCTGATTGTAAAATAAAAAAAGCCAAGAGTGTCATCAC
>LXOW01079109.1_pt1 | contig 21118 bp, 11 predicted proteins | sample 1368591 | NCBI WGS metagenome assembly LXOW01 (sample SAMN04884650, study PRJNA319009) | bovine gut metagenome | isolation source: Cow rumen | host: Bos taurus | place: Italy: Legnaro (PD) | collected 2014-07-09
AGCCAACCACGAGACGACTGCCCAAATTATACAATTGATGTTGGAGACGGATTTCAAAGGCAAGGAAGTCCTCGACATGGGCAGCGGCACGGCGGTGTTGGCGATTCTCGCCAAGAAGCTGGGTGCAGCACATACCGTCGCCATCGACAACGACGAATGGGCCTACCGCAATGCCTTCACAAATTGCGAGTTGAACGGCATTTCCGACATCGAAATCGTCCTCGGTGATGCCTCTGCGATTCAAGGCAGCTTCGATGTGGTGCTGGCCAACATCAACCGCAACATCCTTTTGCGCGACATGCAGCATTATGTCGATGCCATGCGTCCTGATGCCCACATCTTCTTCAGCGGGTTCTACACTGAGGATTTGGAGAGCATCAAGGCGGAGGCGGAGCGTTTGGGTTTGCGCTACTGCCGCCATTTGAGCCGCAACAACTGGGTGGCTGCTGAATTTATTAAATAATTGATATTAACTGGATAATAGAATGAAAAAAGGAATCCTTATAGCCGTTTTATCGCTCTTTTTGGGCGTGTCGTCTGCTTTTGCACAGGCGTTTTACCCAACAGAAAAGAATGCCTTTTATGACCAATTGACGGCTTATTTGAATACTTCCACTTCAAAAGAAGAACGTGACGAGGCCGCCAAGATGATGCAAGGCTTTCGTGGCGCTTGGGATAGTTATTATTCTGATGCAGAGATCAATACGGTGATACGCCTTTGCGAACTGTTCCATTCCAAAGCAGGGGCACGCGCTTATCCCTGCACTTTCAATTTCGTGGCTGTATTGCAAAGGATTCCCACGGCGGGGTTGAATCACAAGGATGTCAACAACTGGCTTACCTACACCGATGCCAAAGCCCAAAAATCGATGAATGGCATGGAAAAGTATTTGTCTGCATGCCAAAACATCTTTGTCGATAAGGTGCTGTCAGCGAAGGCCAATACCAAATGGATGCTTCGCGATGCGCTACTGGGTTTCCCGTCGGCTGACAAATTTGAATTGACGGTGGATGGCACGCTGGTGTTGGCTTCTCTGAAAGACGAGTCGTCCATCAAGCAGACAAAAGGTGTTTACTCGATGGAAAACAACAGTTGGAGAGGCCAAGGTGGTCGCGCAGACTGGTCGCGTTTCGGCATTTCTTCCGACGATGTCTTCGTGACTTTCCCCGTTTTCTATACCATTGACTTGAACCGTTCGGAATATGCCGTCGACTCGGTGGTTTTCCAAGAGCGCAACCACTTCAATCAGAATATCTTGTGCCGTTTTGAGGACAAGGTGCTGGCCAATGCTCCGAACGAGAAGACCATGTACCCGCGCGTGAAATCGTACCGTTCCGATTATCGCATTCCAAACATTATGAAAAATGTTGATTTTGAGGGCGGTATCGGTATGATGGGCAACCTTGTGGAGGTGTTCGGTGGAGTGGAGAACAAGGCCATGTTCCATTTCAATCGCAATGGCACGGAGGTGGTGAAGGTGGAGTCGACGCGCTTCACCTTGTCAGATGAGGAGGTTTTGGTGTCCGACCGAGCGATGATGCGTCTTTATCTGCCCGATACCGTGGCAGGCCGCATGAGTTTAGACTCGATTTATCATAACGACTTGGGTTTCAGGTTCGACAACAAGAAGCGCAGCATGATGATTTATCGTTCAGACAAAGATCTGGGCGATGGACCTTTCCATGATTATTACCATGGTGTCGACATTTTCGTGGAAGCCATGTATTGGGATATTGATGAGAGTGTTGTCGATTTCAGGCGTATGGAAAGTGTCAATCATAGGAGTGAGGGCGATGTGGTGTCAGTCAATTATTACAGACATGAGGATTTCAAACGTTTGCAGGGCCTCGATGGCACGCATCCGATGATTCGCCTTGAGAAGTTTTTGATTGGCTTTGGCAATGTGGACCGTCAAGTGCATTTCTATCTTGGCGACCTGACTTCGTATCTCGGCTATCCCACGGAGCAAGTCATCACGCTGGTGTTGCGTTTGCAGGCGGAGGGCTATATGGAATATGATGCCCAGACGCAGTGGGTGACAGCCTTGCCCCGTTTTTTCGACGTGGTTGATTCCTATAGGGATAACATTGATTATGATGTGATTAAGTTCCACACGGTGACCACACACCGTCAGCCCAACCTGCGTCTCGACTTGGGTACCAACGACTTGCTCGTTTACGGTATCACTAGCCAAATTGACGGTTTCGAAGGTTCGGCTATCTCATTGAGTGACCGCAAACACGTCGTTATCGTGCCCGACAATGGCCGTATTACCTTGAAGAAAAACAAGAACTTTAAGTTCTCGGGCGGCATCCTTGCCGGAATGTTCGAGTTCTTCACTAAGGATTGCCTGTTTATGTACGATGATTTCACCATTAGGATGAACAAGGTGGATTCGTTGCGTTTTTATGCCCGCGACAACAATAAGATTATTCCCATCGACGGCACGCTGGAGAAGCTGAAAGGCCGTCTTCTCATCGACAAAGGCGACAATAAGTCAAGCCGTGAGGTGACGCCGGAGTATCCTATTTTCTATAGCGATGCAGAAGGCTACAAGTTCTACAGGAGAATCAACGGTGGTGCCTTTGACCCCGGCAACCTCGACTCGGTGGCATCGCCTGCCGACCTTGACGGCAAGTTCTATTACAGCTTGTATCCTTTTGTCGTCGATAGCCTTAACGACCTCTCCATGAAGAAGGTGCGCTTCGAAGGCGAGTTGGTGTCTGGCGGTATCCTGCCGAGAATCGAAGAGCCTTTGGTGGTGATGGACGACTATTCCTTGGGCTTCGAGCACCAAATCGGCAATGGCAGCACGGACTCTTATCCGATGTATGATGGCTCGGGACAACTGCATGAGACCGTTCACCTTTCGTCAAGCGGGTTTTATGGGACGGGACAACTCGATTACATGACCTCGGAGTTTAAGTCTGACAAGTTCTTGATGTATCCGGAATATGTAACGGCCATCACTAAGGAGTTTAAGATGCAGCCGCTCGCTGACGGAACGGGATTCCCCATCGCTTCTGCCGATGCCTTGAAGCTGCGTTGGGATGTCTTCAAACCCGAACTCACCACCGAGACCATCAAGCAGCCAATTTGCATGTATGGCGACACCTATTTCAATGGCAAGACGACGCTGACACCCGAGGGTTATTCTGCTGACGGTAAGTTGCGTTTCGGCCTGACCGAATTCGATTCCGACCATTTCGCTTTGGATTCACGTACCTTTGTGGCTGATTCGGCCAAGTTCCTCCTGTATTCCGAAGACAGCACCTCTGTGGCTTTCGCGGCCACCAATTACAGGGCCAATGTCGACTTTGACGCACAAAAGGTGCAATACGACTATCTGGATATGAACAGTAGCTTGGACTTCCCGATGAACCAATACATCTGTTCATTGAAGGAAGCCGAATGGGACATGGCGACCAACAGCCTGCACCTGTATAATCCCGTGGAGTCTTTTGGCGACTATGCCACTGCCACTACCCATGAGGAATTGCTTGCCGTCCACAACAACGCTTCCAAGTTCATCTCGTTGGTGCCAGATCAGGATTCGTTGCAGTTCTATAGCATGAACGCTGAATACGACATGACGAATTATATTATTCATGCCCATGATGTGAAGATCATCCGTGTGGCCGATGCCGCTGTGTTCCCTTATAACCATGATGTTGACATCAACGCAGAGTCGAAGCTGGATCCTGTGAATGGCGACCTGCTTGCCGATACCTTGAATCAGTTCCACCTTTATAAAAATGCCGTTGTCGACATCCATAGCCGCTACAACTACTTGGCTCAAGGCTATTGGGATTATGTGGCCGCTGACGGCACCCGCACGCCTGTCTTCATGGATTCTATCGCTCCCAAGGCGGGCGTGACGCATGGCATCGCCCACCTTGTCGATACGACTGCTATCCCGCTGAGTCCGCAGTTCACCTTCATGGGTAAGGTCACTTTGACCGCCACCGATGAGCATGGCTTATATGACGGCCATTTTGCTTTGTCGGGCTTCAATCCTGATGGAGTGGGGACATATCAACTGGTCTCGACTGAGGCCGATAGCCTTGCGACGCCCGTTTATGAAATGGTGGCACCGATGGATAGCATCACCGCCTTGCACAATTGGTTTGTTTCGACGGCTACCATCAACCCGAACAACATACAGATTCCTGTTGACCTGTCGCGTATCCAAACGGAAACGCCTGAGATTTGCAGCGGCATCTATTACGAGCAGGCCATTGATGGCGGCTATTTTGCCTCGTTCCTCACGCCCAAGAAGGGTAGGAAGGAAAAGGTCGAGGTGAACGCCTCCAATGGCACATTGTGGTATGACGACGAACTAGAGCGTTTTGTGGTGACCGATGATCAATTGTACGACACTTGGCTCTCGCTCAACTCGCGTAGCGTGGTGGAAGGGCAGTGCAGCTCCAACCTTGGTTTCGATCTGCCTTTAGTCGATTTTGCCGTGCATGGCGACTTTGCGCAATATCCCAACGACAGCCTGACCTTCAGCGGCATGAATGTGCTGAAAGTCCCTATCTTCAATGACGAGATTTTGCAAGGTATGGCAGAGGTGTATGCCAGCATGGAAGGCGAGTCCATCGACCTGACGAAAACGGAATACTTGCACTATTTCCGTTCCGAGAATGATGAGGAAAAGACTGCAGAGAAGGCACAAGCCATTGAATTGGAAGGCTATCCGGAGATGGAGCCGAAAGACTTCTATTGCAAGACCATCGTCATCCCCGACCTCAAGATGGTGTGGAACGATCAGATGCACGCTTTCGTGTCGGTCGGCAAGATTGGCTTGGGCAACTTCGGCAAACACATTGTGAACAAGTATGTGGACGGCTTTGTGGTGTTCGACCATCGTCTCGGCAACATCACCTATTTCTTCCAGAATGACATGTTCATGACTTTTATCAATTACAACTGCGGTGACGGCCAGATGCAGGTACATTGCACCTATTCCGACATCAACCAAAAGATGTACGACACGAAGGAGAAGAGCCGCACGGTGAAAAAAGGCGATAACTTCTTCCAGTATGTGGCGGTGCCTTACGAGTCGATGTTGGACTATCTGAATCGCCTGAAATATGCGGGTTTTAACGTGGGCGGATTTTAAAAAATGAAGTTTTTTCGTCAAAAAAAGCCTTCGTATCGCAATAATTTGTAATTTTACACCTTCAAAATAGAAAGATAAATAAATACCTAACGATATGAAATTCATAGTATCAAGTCTTAAGCTATTGAAGAATCTCCAGGCGTTGAGCGGTGTTATCGGCACGAAGAACACCCTTCCGATTTTGGATGATTTCTTGTTCCAGTTGACTGAAAACGAACTGAAAATCACGACTTCCGACCTTGACGTGACGATGTCGGTGAGCATGGCGCCCGACATGGTGGAAGGCACTGGCGAGGTGACAATTCCCGCCCGCCTCTTGCTCGAAATCATGAAGAACTTCCCCGATGTGCCGATTACCATTAACGTGGACAACAACACTTTGGCTGTTGAACTTATCGCTGGCGAAGGCCGTTACAAACTCGCTGGCCACAAGAGCGACGAGTTCCCGCAGCTGCCTGTGATGGCTGACACTTCGGTGTGGGAGATTCCCGCCGATGTGTTGGCTCGTGGCTTCGAAAAGACCGTTTTCGCCACTGGCGTGGACGAGATTCGTCCGATCATGTCGGGTGTGTTCATGGAGATGACGGAGAACTACCTCACCTTCGTCGCCACCGATGCCCACAAGCTGGTGCGCTACAGAAGGATGGATGTCAAGTCCGACGTGGTGGCCTCGTTCATCATGCCGAAGAAGCCCATCAACCAGCTGAAGAACATTCTGGCTGGTCTCGCCGACGAGCCTGTCCGCATCGAGTTCAACAAGACCAATGCTTCATTCGTGTTTGGCGACTATGTGCTGATTTGCCGTCTCCTCGAAGGCCGTTACCCGAATTATGAAGCGGTCATCCCGAAGAACAACCCCAACCAGCTGACCATCGACCGTCAAACCTTCCTCTCGGCCATCCGCCGTGTGGCAGTGTTCTCGAGCAAGGCCACGCATCAGGTGCGTTTCCGCATTACAGGTCAGGAAATCATGCTGACAGCTGAGGATATCGACTTCTACAACGAAGCCAAGGAACGCCTGGCATGTAGCTATATGGGCGACGATATGGAAATCGGCTTCAACTCGCGCTTCTTCCAAGAGATGCTGGGTAACTTCGACTCCAACGAGGTGAAGCTGGAAATGTCGGCTCCCAACCGTGCAGGCATCCTCACTCCCGTCGACAACGAGAACGAGGCAGAGGACCTGCTGATGCTCCTCATGCCGGTGATGCTCAATGCATAAGTACAGCCCTTTATAGGCATAAAAAAACCAGCGGAGATTCCGCTGGTTTTTTTGTTAAGTGAATATTGATTTACTTCTCGGTGACAGTAACGGTGTTGTTGCCGCTAATGGTCGTCGGGATGGTCAGACCCTGTTGGGAAATGGTCATGGAGACGTTACTCTTCGTGTTGCTCTTCATGAGGATGCCCGTGGCTGGGTCGATGCTGGCCGTGCCGTTGTAGGTACCAGTGATGTTATCGTTGTTCTTCAGGATGTTGCCCTTGAAGCTGACATCGACGCTCTTCTTTGAAATAGCGGTGACGGTGTAGGTGAATTCAACGGTCATCTCCATGTCGCTGACGCTCTGGGTGTTGCTGGTCGTCCAGGTGCTGCCCACGCTGATAGGTTCTTCGGGCATCTTGATGATGACGTTGCCCAGGGTGTTCATGGAAGCTTCTTCCTTTTCCGAAACCATGTTGCCCATGGCGTCGTAGGTGAGTTCGGCAGGCACCTTGATGGTCTTTTCAAACTCTTTCGTTTGGTCGGCAATCATCGGGCTGGTCTTCTCGGGGTGTTCGGAATCGTACTCAAACTTCATGCCCATCTGCGACATGCTCAGCTTCAGGGATTCGATCTGTGATTCGATGACGCTTTGCGTGTCGGAGACTTCCTTGACGGTAAAGGATTGGTTGGTCTCCATGGTTTGCGACATGTTGATGGTTTGGCCTTGCACTTCCATCATGTTCATAGAGGTGGCCTTTGAATTGACGGTGTAGCTCTTGCCTGTTTCAGGATGCAGTCTCAGCGTGATGGCTTCTTTGGCCATGAACGACAGCGTTGCCAGTCCGATGAGGACCAAAAACATAGGGGTAAGAAGTTTCTTCGTGTTTTTCATTTTGTTTAATTGTTTAATTGATAATGTGTGTTTCAAGATGAATGGGAGCCTTTTGGGCTGCGCGAACTTTTTATGGCAAAAAACATGCCATGTTGCGGCTTAGGCTGCAAATATCGTGAAAAATAACGAGGTGGCAATAAAAATCTCACGTTTTTTCCTTTGTATTCAAATCTTGACTATCTTTGCAAGCTGAATTATCGTGAATACATAACTAATTCATTTAATTTAATACAAACATTAAAACAAACCGCTATGAAGAAAAGTTTACTTTCATTGATGATGGTGTGCTGCTTCGCCTTCATGGGTGTTGCTCAGGCACAAAACACGATTGATGGAATCCGTGTTCAATCGTTTTCTGGCATTTCCACTATGATGTCCAACGATAAGGATGTTACGGACTTCGGTTATCTGACTTATGTTCCTGATGATATGGGTGATGATGTGGAACTCCAATTTGTTGGTGTTGGCATGGACTTTTCCTGGGGTTCCATGTTCCCAGCTTCCATGCTTTCTGATTATGCAGGCGGCACTATTCTTGCTGCTCTCTATTACGATGGAGGTGATGCACAGTTAGCTGGAACTTATGAAGTGCGCATTTATGTGGGCGGCGAAACAGAAGCCTCTACTTTGGTGAGCCAACAAACATTTGAAATCGTAGGAACGGAAGAAACCGCTGGTTTCGTAACTATTGCTCTGGATACGCCCGTTACCATTTCTGGCACCGAGAACATCTGGGTGATGTACTATCAAGATGGTTCGGTTCAATACCCTGCCTTTGCTATGACGGATCTCCTTGGTGACCCCAACAACCGTTGGATTTATGTTGAAGGCCTTGGCTGGTACGATTTGGCTACCATTGGTGGCAGTGGTTGGGCCTGGTTGACCTGGGCTTACGTCGATGGTGTAGACATGATTGGCGAAAACACCGAAGAAGTGAGCGTGTATCCCAATCCCACCTCGAACTTTGTGACGGTCCAGGCCAATGGCATGAACCACATCACCGTGTTGAACACCATCGGTCAAGTGGTGTATGACGCCAATGTTGACGGCAGCCTCCAAAGCCTCGACATGAGCCAATATGGCGCTGGCGTGTACATGGTGCGCGTGGCCACCGAGAATGGTGTCGGCGTGCAGCGCGTCGTGGTGAAATAAGATTTCATCCTACACCTAAAAACAACGAGCCGCTCCTTTCGGGGCGGCTCGTTTTGTTGTCGCTTGTCGTCACTGCGAGGAACGAAGCAGTCTAGTAAATAGGCGATGAGGTTAAATCTGTCAAAAATCATTCAAGAATCGTTGCGGTTCCGAAATTTTTGTATATTTGCCGCTGATTGTTCGGGGAGAAATGCTTTGCATTCGGCGAAGCCACATCCGAGCAGTTGAAGGCAATTTGTGCTTGTATCCCAATATGCAAAATCTGGATAATTTTGAAGTGGATATAAGATACGAATCTTGTCAGCCTAATTTGTATTCAATCAGTATTTCTGTTGATGCATATAGGCTGGGAAAGCGTGTCTATTTTACTTCAAAGGTTTTCCAGAGCCTGCATATTGGAAATAGGTGCGAACGAGTTTCCTGGCCTTCTTATAGTCAAATCTGCCGAATCAAGGAGGCTATAGGCAAAAGAAGTTGCGCCCGGCACGTATTTAGGGAAATGGTATTATGAAAACAATCGTAACAACTTTAGCAGCATTGTTTATTACTGCTATGGCTTTTAGTCAGACTCCACCAACACTTAAGGAAGAGAATCTAAAAGGTAATGTGTATCGCGTAATCTATGCGAATTTTAATTATTCTGAGAATTTTGGAGAACCAAAGGAAGGTAAATTAAGGTTCGTGAGAGATTGTTTTTATGATGGCCTTGGACGTGCTATTTTGTTTAGCTATGGTTCTGATGATAAGTATTTTTGGGTTCGATACAATCAAAGGGATAATAACACTATTGCAAGTATGTTAGAATTCTTTACAGAAAAGTGCCTTAAGCATCTGGAGGACTACACTACAAAGGAACAGAATTTTTTTAATTATAGAGAAATTACATATAATTCTGATAATATTGTTACAAAGTATGACGTATCCCATAATGATACTTATGGTGTATATGAATTAAATTATAGAAAAACGGCAACCCATATTGGGAATGGCACATACGAATGCAAGTTGTATGGACCCGATGGAAATACGGATTTGGATTATAAAGAAACATATAATTCAAAAGGACAACTGACCATGGTGGATAACGACAGAGAGTATAATCGAATCCGCTCTTGGGGGTCTCCTGACATTGAGATTCCTCATGCGGGTACTTATAAATATAATAATAAGGGGCAATTAGTATCTTATCAAGAGCAAAAAGATAGTTATCCAACAATTTATGAAAGTGTTTATAATGAACACGGCGATATTAAAGAAAGATATGCTTCAACAGTTAATAAAGGGGTAGTCTCCGCAAAGGGTTTGACGGCAGTTTATGAAGATTATAAATATGATGATAAAGGAAATTGGATTTATCGTATAATTTCTAACGGAGAGAAAAAATTCTATATAGAAAGAAGGCAAATAGAATATTATAATTCTGCTGAGGAATTGGATTCATTACTTAATAAAGTATACTCTAACTATCCGGTCGTAAATATTCGCTAACAATTTGGACGGGTTATTTGTTTGATTTTTAACTATAAGATTATTTCGGTTCGCTGTTATCAGTTGTTTCTTTGACATTTTTGGAGTTGGGATTGTCAGATCATCTTACTCGTGAAAAGGAAGACATTGAAACAGCCCTAGTAAGATGAAAGTAATGTAAAACGAGCCGCCCCAATCGGAGCGGCTCGTCATTCTTTATAGCAACGCCGTAAAATAAACCGGCAAACAAGTAACAACGCCGTCTTTCTGATAATCCTTGGTGTAAAGCAGGATGCGTTCTCCTATTCGAGAAGGATATTTCTTGCAGAACTCGTCCAACGACTTGTGCGTCTTATACCCCGATGACTTTACCTCTATAGGAACAATTTTGTTGCCCCGCGAAAGCAGAAAGTCCACCTCGTAGTTTTTGTTTCCGTTGCCTGTGGGAAAAGTGTAATAATACAATTCGTTGCCTGCCGTTCGGAGCATTTGGGCAATCAAATTCTCATAAACATAGCCAAGGTTAGCCTTTAACTTGTCGGACAGAAGTTTTTGATAGATAACGTTTTCGGTGAAGTTTTTGTCCCAAAACGCCAAAGTCACAAACAGGCCCGTGTCGGCAAGAAACATTTTGTAGGAAAACAAGGATTTGGTCAGTCCCATGCCCACATTGGGGTCGGTGACATGGTGCGCAAGGTTGATGACCATGCTCTCACGCATCTCCGAAACAATGATTTCCGTGCTTTCCGAACGACGCTCATCGATGGCGGTTTCAATCATGTATCGGGAAGCGTTGCCAGAAAGTTGCGCTGGAATGTCCTTGAACATCTTTGAAGCCCGTCCAGAAGGGTCAATCTTGTTGAAATCGACATCATACAGTTTCAGGATTTCCCGCTTCATGTCGTCCACCTTTTGCAGATTGTTGTATTGCAGGTATGCGTCCACGGCTTGGGGCATTCCGCCGACAAGCATGTAAAGCCGCAAGTCGCGCATCCAGCGTAGATGAACGGCCTGACCCATAGGGCGGCGCATGGCAAAAACTTGCCGTAGTTGGTCAGGGCTGACTTCATTGCCTGTCGCCCAATAAAACTCCTCCCAATCCATGGGATACAAAGTCATGCTCATTTCCTCGCTGGGTATGACGATGTTTTGGACGTTTTTCCGAATGGAAATGAGAGAACCAGTTTCCAAATAGTCGTATCGCCCATCCTTGACCAAATGCTTGATGGCTTGTCGAGCCAATGGTTGGTTTTGCACTTCGTCAAATACGATGACAGATTCCCGCTCATAAAGGTTCACTTTCATAAGTGTTTGCAGGCGCACAAAGAAATAGTCCAAGTCCATCATGTCCTCAAACAGTTCGTTGATTTGCTTTGACGGCTTCGAGAAATCGATGAGGATGTAGGATTTGTACTCGCGTTTGGCAAATTCCTCAACCAAAGTGGATTTGCCGACGCGCCTTGCCCCTTTAATCAGAAGCGCGTATTGCCCTTTCCATTGCTGTTTCCATTCCAGCATTTTGTCGTATAGTTTCCGCTTGAATATCATAAACACCTAACTTGTTGAAAATCGCTGCAAAAGTAAGATATTTTGCAGTAATCCACAAATTTTTTCTCTTCAAATTTGCAGTAATCCACAAATTTTTTCTATCCAAATTTGCAGTAATCCACAAATTTTTTATGTCTAAATTTGCAATAATCCACAAATTTTCGCTCCAAAAAAGGCGATAATATGACAAAGCCGCCCTATCGGGGCGGCTCGTTTTGTTTTGGGGTGATGTGACGTAGAGACGGTGTGCACACCGTCTCTACTATTTTGTGTTTACAGTTTCGGACCAGCGGCCACCAAAGCCTTGCCAGCCTCGTTGGTCGTGAACTTCTCGAAGTTCTTGATGAAGCGTGAGGAGAGGTCTTTGGCTTTCTCTTCCCAGGCGTTCTTGTCGGCGTAGGTGTCGCGCGGGTCGAGGATGTTCGGGTCGACGCCTGGCAGTGCGGTCGGCACCTCGAAGTTGAAGTACGGGATCATCTTGGTCGGGGCCTTCTCGATGCTGCCGTCAAGGATGGCGTCGATGATGCCACGCGTGTCTTTAATGGAGATACGCTTGCCCGTGCCGTTCCAACCCGTGTTGACGAGGTAGGCCTTGGCGTTGCTCTTCTCCATGCGTTTCACCAGCTCTTCGGCATACTTGGTCGGGTGCAGCTCAAGGAAGGCTTGACCGAAGCAGGCGCTGAAGGTCGGGGTGGGCTCGGTGATGCCGCGCTCGGTGCCGGCCAGCTTGGCGGTGAAACCGCTCAGGAAATAATACTTGCACTGTTCGGGCGTCAGGATGCTGACAGGAGGCAGCACGCCGAAAGCGTCGGCGCTGAGGAAGATGACGTTCTTGGCGGCAGGACCAGCCGAGATGGGACGCACGTTCTTCACAATCTTCTCGATGTGCTCGATGGGGTAGGAGACGCGGGTGTTCTCGGTCACGCTCTTGTCCTTGAAGTCGATCTTGCCGTTGGCATCGACGGTGACGTTCTCCAACAGGGCGTTGCGCTTGATGGCGTTGTAGATGTCGGGTTCGCTTTCCTTGTCGAGGTTGATGACCTTGGCATAGCAGCCGCCTTCGAAGTTGAAGACGCCTTCATCGTCCCAGCCGTGTTCGTCGTCGCCGATGAGCAGACGCTTCGGGTCGGTGGAGAGGGTGGTCTTGCCGGTGCCAGAGAGGCCGAAGAAGATGGCGGTGTTTTCGCCTTGCATGTCGGTGTTGGCGGAGCAGTGCATGGCGGCGATGCCTTGCAGCGGCAGGTAGTAGTTCATCATTGAGAACATACCTTTCTTCATCTCGCCACCATACCAGGTGTTCAGAATCACTTGCTCTCGGCTTGTGACATTGAAGGCCACGCAAGTGTCGCTGTTTAGGCCGAGTTCCTTGTAGTTGTCGACCTTGGCTTTCGAGGCAGTGTAGACGGTGAAGTTCGGCTTGAATTCAGCCAGTTCCTCAGCCGTGGGCTTGATGAACATGTTCAGCACGAAATGGGCTTGCCATGCCACTTCCATGATGAAGCGGACGGCCATGCGGGTGTCCTTGTTGGCACCGCAGAAGGCATCGACCACATAGAGGTTCTTGCCGCTGAGTTGTTTCTTGGCGAGGTCTTTCACCTGTGCCCACACCTCTTCGCTCATCGGGTGGTTGTCGTTCTTGTAGCCCTCGGTGGTCCACCACACGGTGTCCTTCGAGTTCTTGTCCATGACGATGTATTTGTCCTTGGGCGAACGACCTGTGTAGATGCCCGTCATCACATTGACGGCGTCAAGCTCGGTAAGGACACCCTTGTCGTAGCCTGTCAGGGCAGGATTCATCTCGTCCTTGAAGAGCTGCTCATAGCTCGGGTTATAGTAAATCTCTTTTGCGCCGGTGATGCCATACTCGGCCAACGCGGCTTTGATTTCTTCGATGTTTTTTGCCATAATTGAAATGTTTAGTTGAATAGATGTGCAAAGGTAACGATTATTTCATTAGGTCAAAGCGGAAACTTCGTTTTATTTTGGTTTTGCTTGGTGATTGTGGTGGGCGAGGATAAAAATTCCCTACCTTTGCCGCCCATTTAAATCCATTTTATTCATTTTTATTTTATTACACTTATGAGAAAAAAGTTTTTGTTCTTGTTGACAATGGCACTGATGGTGTCGGCTCCTTTTGGAGTCCATGCCCAGACAGGTGTCGACAACTATGTATCTGCCTCTGGCTATGTGATTTATCATGCTCCGGCATACTACACAGGTAACGATGGCTATGCTTTTGATTTTGAGGCCGACTATACTTTAGGCCGTTTACAAAATTGGACCACCATCGATGCGGATGGTGACGGCCATGATTGGAAACTGTTTGAGCAAACGGGCTATGGACATCATGGTTCCGATGGCGTTGTGGTTTCATATTCATACAACAATGCCACCCAGTCGGCACTCAGCCCTAACAACTATTTGGTTTCACCCAAGGTAAGCATTACCGAAGGCAATAGGTTTTTGACCTTCTATGCCTGCGCCATGGATGAAAGCTATCCTTCCGACCATTTCGGTGTTGCCGTTTCTACCACTAACAATGAGCAACCTTCCGCTTTTACCTTGTTGCAGGAATGGACGATGACCTCCAAGAGCGTTGGTAGTGAAGTTCGAGGCATGCGTGGCACGAGTAATAGGGCAGGATCTTGGCATCATTATACGGTTGATTTGGGCGATTATGTTGGACAAGACATTTATTTGGCCATCCGCCATTTCAATAGCGCCGACAATTTTTGCCTTTGTGTTGACGATGTCGTCCTGGCAGGACAGAATTTGGATGCTTTGGCTTCATGCAACATCATCCTTGACGGCCAGATGGTGGAAGAAAACCAACATGGAATGTACTACTTGTTGAATACCAATGGTTTTGCCGATGGCTCTAATCATGTAACGACCATTCAAGCTGTTTATCAGTCAGGTGCCATGATACAGAACGAACAGAATTGGACCTATCGCACTGCTGACCATTTCCAAGGTTCACCCAACGGTCTCCAAGCTCAAAGCGATGGCAGTCAGGTGCAGCTCTCGTGGACTTTGCCCGAGATGAGTGTGCCTCTCTCCGTAGATGAGCTTTATTATGATTTTGCAGACAGCACGCTCATGGATCTTACCCTCATTGATGCCAACAACGACGGACAGAACTTCCGCGTTTATCCTTACGGCGGTTATGGTGGTGGTATCGGGTTGCGCTCATGGTCATGGATGTCTGGTGCCAATAACTTGAACCCTGACAATTTCATCGTCACGCCGCGCCTGACGGCCACCGAAAGTGCCCAAATCTCCTTTATGGCTTGTGATGCCGACATGCCTGGCATTGCTCCTGACCCGGAACATTTTGGCGTGGCTGTCTCCACAACAGGAAACACCAATGCCAATGATTTTGTGATGGTTGCCGAGTGGAACAGCACGGGTACTTATACCGAATATACCGCCGACCTTTCAGCATACGCAGGACAACAGATTTATGTTGCCATCCGCCATTTCAACACCACAGGTGAATGCTATTTCCTTTGTGTTGATGACATCACGGTGACGGGTGTTGCTGCTGAAGTGACACGTCCAGCCATCGGTGCATTGGTCTATGCCAACGATGAACTGATTGCCACCCTTAATCATGGTGAGACTTCTTTCACCCATGAGGTCAATCGTTACACTTCAGAATATTGCATTCGAATCATCCAAGAGGGTAGCAAGGAAACGGGCAACTATTACGCTTTGGCTGCCCCGCAATGCGCTGAGGCTGAGTTGGAATGTGTGGCTCCGAAAAACCTTAGGGCTGAGAATCTGGGTGACAAGGTGAGGATTTCATGGGAACGCGAAATCTTCACCAACTTTGAGGACGACCCGCAAGGTTGGACCTTCCTCGATGCCGATGGTGATGGCTACAATTTTGGCATCTATGCTGCGGGTGGCATGAACACTGACGGCAGCGTCAATACGACAGGTACTAACGCCTCTTTGAGTTCGTTCTCCTTTATTAATGGTTACGGTGGGCTTACCCCTGACAATTATGCTTTCATGCCCAAAATCAAGGTGTTGGAAAATGCCAGCATGACTTTCTATGCCGCAGGTTATGACTCGAATTATGCTTCCGAGCATTTTGGAGTGGCTGTGGCTTCGGCCGATGGACAGAATGTGGCTACCCATGCTGAATGGGATGCCAGAAACCCGTATCAGGCGTACACTGTTGATTTGTCGTTGTATGCAGGATATGAGATTTATCTTGGTTTCCGCCATTTCACTCAAGTGGCGAATTATGCCTTGTGCATTGACAATATCACCATTACCAATGTGGTTTGGGCGGGTACGTCGAGCGAGACATACGGCTACAATGTCTATCGTTCGACTGACGGCCAAAATTACGATTTGATTGGTGTCGTGACGGGTTCAGATATGCATTTCGACGATCACGACAGCAATGCGGAGACTTATTATTATCAAGTGACGGCCATCAACACGGTGGTCGGTGGCGAATGTGAGTCGGCTCCCGCCATGTCGGAGGATCTCATCCATAACTTTGTCACAGCGCACACGGATGGCATTGACGAAATTGAAAACGAGGTCAATGTTTATCCCAATCCGACCCGTGACCAAATTACAGTTGAAGCTGTTGGCTTGAACCGCATCATTGTGACGAATGCTTTCGGACAGACCCTATATGATGTAAATACCAGTTCGGATAAGGCCGTGATAGATCTTTCCCAGTATGGTGCTGGGTTGTATTTAATTCGCATTGATACGGAAAACGGAAACATCATTAGGCGTGTTTCCGTGGTGAAATAAATCTTGATTATTAAATTTGTAGGGCTGCCACACCGTGGTAGCCGCGTCAAAAATCCAAGCGCGGCTGCCATAATATGACAGCCCTACATGATTTCAGAAAATTCGCCTGTAGACATGGCATTCCGGCGTTTCGCCTCGCTGGTCCAGATAGTCCTGATGGTAGTCTTCGGCAGGGTAGAAGATCATGGTTTGTCGGATTTGTGTGGCGGGATGGTAGCCCATCTGCATTAGCTCGCCGAAGACTTTTATAGCGGTGTCGCGCTCGTCGGTGTTGTTGAACCAAATGGCGGATAGGTATTGCGTCCCGATGTCGATGCCTTGGCCGTCGGCTTGTTCAAAGTTATGGATTTCAAAGAAATAGCGTACCAAGGCTTCGTAGGAAACGATTTCAGGATCGTATTCCACTTCGATGGTCTCCAAATGTCCCGTCAAGCCTGTTTTGACTTGTTTGTAACTTGGATAATCGATTTCGCCGCCCATGAAGCCGACGACGGTCTTCGTTACGCCCTTGAGGCGTTTGAAGTAATACTCAACGCCCCAAAAGCAACCTGCTGAAAAATAGGCTTTTGCCATGGCTTATTCCTTTATTACTTTGATGATAGTTTTCTTTCCATGCTTGTCTCTGACACTCATGAGATAGATGCCGTTTTCGAGGCCTTCAAGGTTGATGGTCTCGGTTTTTTCGGCTTGAAGGACGATTTGCCCCAACATGTTGAGGACTTCGACTTTCTCTATGTCTTGTGCGGCAAGATTTAAGACCCCCGTCGTTGGATTGGGCCAGACTTGAATGGCAGTTTCTGAGGTTTCCGTGACGTCATCCAAAACCGTCAAGGTGAGACCTACGACGCTGTCACACTCTTGGCCTTCGATGGCTTGGGTGTAGTATCCAGGCTCGGTTAAAGGTCGGCTGAAGAACCAGTAGGGGAGGCTGTTTTCGAAGAGTACGTCCTCAATTAGAGTGAGCGAGGCGCAACTTTCGTAAGCGCCGATGTCGATGCGGCCTTTTTGTAGACGAAGGTTGCCAGCGATGTCGATGTTGCCCACACCTACTGTGTTGGGCTTGCCAGCATTGAGGCAGATACTTCTCGATTGCAACCCCCAGTCCTCATTGTGGTAGTCGGCTCCTGCGCCTTGGGCGGGAGCGTTGAAGCGAACGAATACGCCTGGTTCTTGCCCACTGTTGCTGGCAGGTAAATTGATGATTTCTATGCCGCTGACACCGCCTTGCACGGCGCAATACTCGTAGTCGCTAATGCCATCCGCTTGGCTGGGTTGGCCATTGGCCTTGTTGCCCCAAAGGATGCAGTTGTAGTATTTGTTGTGGTGATCCTCGTTGAAGATGCCGCCTGTGCTTTCGGTGGCGAGGTTCATCACGATGTCGCAGTTATAGGCGGTGAATTTGCCTCTTGCGTACATGCCACCGGCGTTTTTGGCAGTGTTGTTGCTGAGGATGCAGTTTTTGAAGACAGGCTCCGTGTTATTATAAAGGTATATGCCGCCGCCTTTAGTCGTGGCGATGTTGTTGCTGAAGCGGCAGTTGGTGTAAGTGGCACCGACGCGGTCGCAGATGCCGCCACCCATCGAGGCATTGTTGTCCTTGATGTTACAGTAATTCAGGTTAACATGTGCAGTACCGCCTGTCGAGTTGATATAGATGCCGCCGCCGAACATAGAAGCAGTGTTTTGTTCTATGGTGCAGTTCTCCAGGGAGACATAGTTGTTCAGGTAGGCTCCGGCACCGCTTCCGGCGTTGCCGTTTGTGAGGGTAAATCCGTCCCAAATGGCGGCAGTGGCCGAGGTGAGCGTCTTGTTGAGCAACAGCACACGGCGTTGGTTTTGGCCGTCTAGGATGGTGGTGTTCTTGGTGAAGTCACGCAACGAGAGGTCAAAGTCAGGAGCCTCGTCTCCATAAAAGCCGCCATAGATATGGTTGCCGTCCGAGATGTAGAAAGCGCCTTCGGAGTTGGTGACATCGCCGTAGTAGGTGCCTTTTTTTACCCATACCTTGATGCCGTTCCCTTTGGAGAAGGCCGTGGCCAACTCAAGTTTGTTGGTGGCATTTTCCCATGACGATCCGTTGCCTTGTCCGTCAGGGGTGACATAGATGATGCCATTAGCATCGGATTGAATTTCAGCGGGATAAATATGGTTGACAATGGCTTGGTATTCGTTGTAGCCGTTCACGTCGTGGATGCTGTAGAAGGCGTCCCCGCTGCCACTCCAGCCGAAGTTGAAGTGCATGAGGTCGTCGCTGTCGTACCCGTCACACACGAAAGCGTGACCGCTGTTGTCATGGGAACCAGAATAATAGATGGGGCGGGCGCGGTCGAGTTCGGATTTCAGCATGGCAATCCATGCATCTTCTTGGTAGTTGCTTTTGCTATGATATTTGGCGCCGCAGTAGCCGAAATAAGAGCGCAGTGCGGTCTCAACGTCGGGAGAGTAGGCACCGCTACCGTTCGGAGAATAGTTCATGTTGACGCTTATGCCACAATGGTATATCAGCGTGGCAATGGCGTTGTTTTCGTACCACAACTCGTTGGGCATCTGGCTCCATTGGTAGGTGGTATTGCCGAAGTCGGCGCTTTGTGTGCCATATTCGCTGTGGACATAACTGTGTGAGCCAAAGCCGTGTTCGGGGTGGTTCCAGTATTTCATTATCTGCGCCATAGCGCATGCCACACAGCCAGCGTAGGCATGTCCGCAGGGACCACCGCCACCCCACCAGCCGCCACCTGTCGAGGGGCAAAGGGTGTTGTAGAAACAGTCTTGGTTCCAATGCGTTTCGATCAAAGGATCCATCGTTTGTGTGTTTCTGGTACCGAAAATGCCATGTCTGGCTTCATCCCATCTTTGTTGGATTTTAGCCTCAGGAGTGATGCCATTGGCAATAGCAAAATCTATCATTTCGTTGTAGCGCCCCATCCAAAAGCGGAAATTCTCGGGAGCATCGGTCATATCTGGGAATGTGCCTTGGTTAGACCATGCTAATACGGGTGGAAGGACGGTATTGCCTGATATGATGACAAAACCTTGTTTTCCAATGTTATAGATATAAATGCCGTCAGCTGAAACCAAGCTCAAATCCTGTCCTTTGAGGGTTTGATGTGAGGTGGCAAAGGCTTTCGCGGTCTTGTAAGCCGTCTCTTCGCTTATTGTGACGGCTTGTGAGAAAGCCTGTGAAATAGTGGCGAAAAGTAGCAGAAATACGAATGATATCTTTTTCATAGGATGAAATTGTTAGTTCAACACTGTTAATTATGCCGCAAAAATAGCATAAATTATAAATAAGGAGAAAAAAATGTGATTAAAGGTTAGTAATGTGCATTTTGTATGAGAAAAATTTGTACTTTTGCAGCCGCTTTTAAAAAGACCTATTTTTATGATAAACATAACCTTCCCTGACAACAGTGTCAGACAGTTTGAAGCCGGTGTCACGCCGTTGGATATCGCCAAGAGCCTGAGCGAGGGTTTGGCGCGTAACGTGCTGTCCGCCAAAGTGAACGGTAAGATGTGGGATGCCATGCGCCCCGTCAATGAGGATGCCACCATCCAACTCTTCACTTGGGACGATCCCGAGGGCAAGGCCACATTCTGGCACTCGTCAGCCCACCTTATGGCCGAGGCCATTGAGGCATTATATAAAGGTGTGAAGTTCGGCATCGGTCCCGCTGTGGATGCAGGTTTCTACTATGACATCGATACGGGAGACATCACTTTGACCGAAGCCGACCTGGTTGCCATCGAGAAGAAGATGCTTGAACTGGCCCGTGAGAAGCAGAGCTTTGAGCGTGTCGACGTGAGCAAGGATGAGGCTTTGAAGTATTTCACCGACAAAGGTGACGAATACAAGCAGGAACTTATCAGCGAGCTGGAAGACGGTACCATCACCTATTATAAATGTGGTAACTTCACTGACCTCTGCCGTGGTCCCCATATCCCGAACACTAGCGTCATCAAGGCCGTGAAGCTGACTTCGTTGGCTGGCGCTTACTGGCGTGGCGACGAGAAGCGCAAGCAACTTACCCGCGTCTATGGCATCACCTTCCCGAAGCAGAAGGAACTGGAAGAGTACCTTGTGCTCCTCGAAGAAGCCAAGAAGCGTGACCACCGTAAGTTGGGTCGCGAGCTGGAACTCTTCATGTTCAGCGACACCGTGGGTAAGGGTCTGCCGATTTGGTTGCCCAAAGGCACCGAGTTGCGTCTCCGCCTGCAGGAGTACCTGACCAAGATTCAGAAGGAGTATGGTTATGAACAAGTCATCACGCCCCATATCGGTGGCAAGCAGTTGTATGTGACTTCGGGTCACTGGGATCACTACGGCGAAGACAGCTTCCGTCCCATCACCACGCCCGAGGAAGGCGAGGAGTACCTGCTGAAGCCCATGAACTGCCCTCACCACTGCATGATCTTCAAGTGGAAGCCGCGTTCCTATAAGGACCTGCCTTTCCGCTGCGCTGAGTTCGGCACGGTGTATCGTTACGAGCAGAGCGGTGAGTTGCACGGCTTGACCCGTGTGCGTTCGTTCACCCAAGACGATGCCCACATCTTCTGCCGTCCCGACCAGGTGNNGACGAAAACTGGGCCAAGGCCGAGGCCGCCATTCAGGAGGCTTGCGCCGAGAAGGGTCTGCCTGCTCATGTGGAATATGGCGAGGCCGCTTTCTATGGTCCGAAGCTCGACTTCATGGTGAAGGATGCCCTCGGTCGTAAGTGGCAGCTGGGTACCATCCAGGTGGACTACAACCTGCCAGAGCGTTTCGACCTGACTTATATTGGTGCTGACAATGAGAAACACCGTCCCGTTATGGTGCACCGCGCACCCTTCGGCTCGATGGAGCGTTTCGTGGCCGTGTTGCTTGAGCACTGCGCCGGCGAGTTCCCGCTGTGGCTGGCTCCCGACCAGGTGATTATCCTCCCCGTGAGCGAAAAATACCTCGATTTTGCG
>LXOW01457331.1_pt1 | contig 21089 bp, 20 predicted proteins | sample 1368591 | NCBI WGS metagenome assembly LXOW01 (sample SAMN04884650, study PRJNA319009) | bovine gut metagenome | isolation source: Cow rumen | host: Bos taurus | place: Italy: Legnaro (PD) | collected 2014-07-09
CCGCCGCCATACAGGTAGCGCTGCAACTGCCGCAGGCGATGCACTGGCGGATATCGGGCGCGGTCTGCTCCAGGCGCCGATAGAGACTCAGATCCACCTTGTCCAGGTCGATCGCGGAACTCGGGGAGAGACTGAATCCGAAATCCATTACGCCTTCTCTTTAATGTAACGGAACGCCGACAGGGCCGCCGCACGCGCTTCAGCCACGGTCTCGGGGATGGTTTTGGTCCCCGTACACGCCCCGGCGAAGAAGATTCCCTTCCGGCCGGACTCCACGATGCTGTAGATATTGTCGCGGCTGCGCAGGAAGCCGTCGTCATCGACCTCCGCCCGTATCATGGAGGCGATCCGCCCGGTCTGCGGATGACTGACCATTCCCGACATCAGCACCAGCAGGTCCAGGCGGACCTTGAGCGGCTTGCCGCTGAGCGTATCTTCCGCCTTGACGAGCAGGCGGCCTTCGATATCCTCGCTGACCTCGGACACGCGGCCCCGGATGAAATGGATGCCGTAATCCTTCTGGGCGCTGATGTAGAAATCCTCGTATTTCTTGCCGAAGAGCCGCAGGTCCATATAGAAGCAGTACACCTCGGCCTCCGGAAACTTTTCCTTGACCTCGATGGCCTGCTTGATGGCAGTCATGCAGCAGACCTTGGAACACTGGGTGTTGCCCGCCTTGACGTCGCGCGACCCTACGCAGTGGACGAAACCCACCGCCCGGGGATTGTCGGCGACGCGGTCGTCCTCCACGCCCCCGAACCAGTGCTCGAGATCGCGGTTGGTAATCACGCGGTTATAGATGCCGTAGCCGTATTCCTCCTTTTTGGCCGCGTCGAAGAGGTGGAAGCCCGTGCAGACGAGCACCGCCTTGCAGAAAAGCACATCGCCGTTATTGAGCGTGGCGCTGTAGCCGTCCTTGAGCGCGTTGATGCGCGATATTTCCGTCTCCAGATAAATGCGCGCCCCGGAAGCGGAACTCACCAGGCGCGTCACCAGGTCCTGCGCCGGGGAAAGGTCCGGAAACAGCCGGTACCACTCCGCCACGTGTCCGCCCAGATGGTCGGATTTCTCTACGATGACGGGGCTGAGGCCGAGCGCGAGCAACTGCGACGCCGCTTCCAGTCCGGCGATTCCTCCGCCGATGATGACAACGGATTCTTTCATGGGTTCAACAACATTTGAGGACCGTAGGAAGGCCCGGTTTCATAATATCTTTTTCGTCCAGGCCCAGGTATTTCCTGGCCGGGTCGTAGGCGATGCCCATCTTGTCCAGCAGCGGTTCCGGACCCACCTGATGGATCTGCAGGCCCAGGTCCCAGGGATCGTAGCCCAGAACCAGGCCGGCCAGTTCCTCATAGGTCAGGGCAGGGATGCCGTGACCGTTCCGGCCGTAGGTCTTGCCCGTCTGTTCGGAAATCACATACTGCCAGCGGTCCAGGAAATACGGACAGCCGGGGCAGTTGGTAATAATCATATCGGGATGGAAAGGTTCCATCGACTCGAACTTCTTGTGCGTATTCGAGACGCTGTAGCCGCGATTGGCCTTGACCAGGTACTGCCGGAAGCCGAAGCCGCAGCAATGCCGCCGCTCGGGGTAATCGATGACCTTTCCGCCCCAGGACTCCACCATTCCGCTCAACACGCAGGGATATTCGGCACCGCCCACGCCCTTGTGCGGGAACATCTTGGAGTAGTGGCAGCCGATGTGCTCGACGATGCGCAGCGGCTCCCCCGTTTCGTGGTTCACGAGCCGGAACTTCGCCTTTTCGGCGATTTCATTGCGGAGTTTATAGACGACGTCGCTCGCGTGGGCGACATATTCCGGCTTGTCGAATTCGCGCCGGCAGGCCTTCCAGAGATGTTCGCGGATGCGCGTCTCCAACTCCGGGAACTCCCGCCAGGTCTCCAGGATTTCCGTATAATTGCCGAAGGAGGTGATGCAACTGGTGACGAGGTTCTTGTAACCCGCCTCCTTCATCAGCGAGAACTGCCGGGCGACGATGGTCATCGCCGTCTCCTGGGGAATCGTGTCGCTGTGATAGGCGATGCCGCCGCAGGTCGTATGGTGCGGCGTCTCATACAGATCTTTCCCCAACAGGTCGCGGACAATCTTGACGAAATGTCCCTCCGAGGCGGGGAAGAAACTCTGCCGGATGCAACTGCGGACATAAAACCAATGGTTGTCCGGAATCTCTTTCTGGTAGTCGGACCAGATTTTCTGTTTTCCCTGGTAAATCATTCGTTATTAAAATGCCCCTTTGAGCAGTGCGTAAAGGTATATTTCAGGTATTCTTCGGGGGTCATCCCCATTTCCTCCGCTTTGGCAAGGGAGTATTTTTCCACGGCCTCGATGCGCTCGGTGGCACCGGTCTCGTCGTAGATGGCTTTCAGTTCGTCCAGGTCCTCCTGCGGAATCTTCCGCAGCGCTCCCGGGCCTTCTTTCCCGAAGTTCGCTCCCAGCCGGGCATACACGTCCTCCTTGTGCTCCAGCACCCATTGGAAGACCGGACCGGATTCCGGATGGTCCTCGAAGGCAAAGGTCGCGGGATGAACGCAGTAACCCAGGTTCAAGACATTGTAGTTCAGCGCCTTGGTCAGCGGATATAGTTGCCGGCCCTTCTCGGAGTAAGTGAAATAGCCCAACTTCGCCGACAGGTTCCGGAGCGCCATGATCACCAGCCCGGCGCCGTTCTTCCGCGGGCAGCGCGTCACGCAGGACATACACTCGCCGCAGTACCAGATGGTATCGCTCTTGAGCAGGGCCTCGATCGCCGCCTCGTCCTTGCGCTGGATGGTGTCCAGGATTTTCCGGGGGTCGTATTTGTAGAACTCCGCCGCCGGGCAGATGGCGGTGCATGTCCCGCAGTTGATGCAGGTGTGCAGGCCCTCCTTGAAGCGGTAGTCCTTGCAGAGTTCGTCGTAAAGTTTACCCATTGATGAAAGCAATCAGTGAATCGATATCGTCTGCGGCAAAACTGCGCTGCTCCCCCGTTTCGAGGTTTTTGACCGTCAGGGTGCCGGAGGCCGCCTCGTCGCTGCCGTTGATGGAAAGGAAGGGAATCCCCTGCCGCTCGGCATACTCGAACTGTTTGCGCAGTTTCGCGCTGTCCGGATAGACCTCTACGGCGATGCCATTTTCCCGCAGCGCGGCGGCCTTGGGCAGCACGTAAGCCACTTCGGCGGTGCCCATATTGGCGAAAAGCAGCCGTGCGGAGGTCCCCAGCCCTTCCGGGAACTTCTCCAGCCCTTTCAGCACGTCGTAGATGCGGTCCGCGCCGAAGGAAACGCCGACGCCGGACATCCCCGGCAGCCCGAAGATGCCCGTCAGGTTGTCATAGCGACCGCCGCCGCAGATGCTGCCGATGGCCCAGTCGAGCGCCTTCACCTCGAAAATCGCTCCGGTATAGTAGTTCAGGCCGCGCGCGAGCGACAGATCCAGCACCGCGGGGGTGCCGATGCCGGCCGCCCGGATCAGCCCGAAAAGTTCTTCCAGTTCGTCCAGGCCCTTCAAGCCCGTTTCGGAGCCTGCGAACAGTTCGCGCATCGCCGCGATCTTTTCCTGCGCATCGCCCGAAAGCTGCAGCACCTTCTCAAGGACCGCGAAGGCTTCGTCGCCGATACCTTTCTCGCTCAATTCGGCTTTCACGGCCTCCAGGCCGATCTTTTCCAATTTGTCGATGGCGACGGTCAGGTCCGTCACCTGCTCCGGGCAGCCGCAGACCTGCGCGAGCCCCGTCAGCACCTTGCGGTTGTTGAGGCGGATTTCCACCCGGATGCCGAGTTTGGAGAACACCGCGTCGATGATTTGCGCCAGTTCCAGTTCGCAGAGTTGCGAATTGCTGCCGATGACATCCACGTCGCACTGGTAAAATTCGCGGTAGCGGCCCTTCTGGGGACGGTCCGCGCGCCAGACCGGCTGCATCTGGAAGCGCTTGAAAGGGAAACTCAATTCCCCGAAATGCTGGACCACATAGCGGGCGAAGGGCACCGTCAGGTCATAGCGCAGGCCCTTGGAGCAGACCTGCGGGGTGAGGGGCTTTTCGAAATCCGCAGCGGCGAAGGGATCACCGGAATCCAGAATTCGATAGAGCAGTTTGTCGCCTTCCTCGCCGTACTTGCCGAGCAGCGTGGAGAGGTTCTCCATCGCCGGGGTTTCGATGGCGGAATAGCCATAAAGCGAGAATACGGAGCGGATGGTGCTGAATATGTAGTTTCTCTCTGCACTTTCGCGGCGCGAAAAATCTCGTGTACCTTTCGGAATACTGGGCTTCTGTATATTCATATTCCGCAAAGATAACACTTATTTATAAAAAAGGCATAGCGCCTGCGATACTGGAGATTTTCATTCAATCAAATAACCCTGTTGATAAATAGCGCTCACCGGTATCGGGGAGCAGGGCAACGATGAGTTTGCCGGCATTTTCCTCCTGACGGGCCAAAGCATAGGCGGCACTGAAAGCGGCGCCGGAAGAGATACCGACCAACAAGCCCAGCCGGGCGGCAAGCAGGCGCGCACCGTCAAACGCATCCTCATTGGTGACGGTAAGCACCCGGTCCACGTATTCCTTCAGGAAGGTCTGCGGCACGAAGCCGGCGCCGATTCCCTGTATTTTGTGCTTGCCCGGCACGCCCGTAGTGATGACCGCGGAGGTGGCGGGCTCCACCCCCACGATTTCCACGCCCGTCTTATGGGCCTTGAGCGCCCGGCCGCTGCCGCTGACGGTGCCGCCGGTGCCGATGCCGGCCACGAAAATGTCCACCGCGCCGTCGGTGGCGGCCCAGACCTCTTCGCCGGTCGTGCGGGTATGGGCCTCCGGATTGGCGGGGTTCACGAACTGGCCCAGGATGACGGCGCCGGGCGTTTCGTCGCGGATTTCTTCCGCCTTGGCGATGGCGCCTTTCATCCCTTCGGCCCCGGGCGTCAGGACGATGGTGGCCCCGAAGGCCTTGAGCAGGTTGCGCCGTTCGATGCTCATCGTATCGGGCATCGTGAGGATGGCTTTATAGCCTTTGGAACGGGCCACCCAGGCCAGGCCGATGCCGGTATTGCCGCTGGTGGGCTCCACGATGGTGGCGCCGCTCTTCAGCGTTCCGCGCCGCTCGGCATCCTCGATCATCGCCAGGGCGATACGGTCCTTGACGCTGCCGCCGGGATTGAACAGTTCAAGTTTGAGCGCGATGCGCGCTTTCTGGCCTTCCAGACCGCTGATTTCCAGGAGCGGAGTGTTCCCGATAAGTTCAGTAAGATTGTTGTGTATCATGGCTTTTACATTAATTAAGTGCTTGTTCGAGATCGGCGAGGATATCGTCGATATGCTCAACGCCGATGGAAAGGCGGACAGTGGTGGGCGTGATGTGCTGTGCCGCGAGTTCTTCCGGGCTCAACTGCGAGTGCGTCGTGGTGTAGGGATGAATCACCAGACTCTTGACATCGGCCACGTTGGCGAGCAGGGAGAAGATCTTGAGCCGGTCGATGAAGCGCCAGGCATCGTCCTGCGTGCCTTTGATTTCAAAAGTAAAGATGGAAGCGGCGCCGCCCGGGAAATAACGCTGATAGAGGGCGTGGTCCGGATGGTCGGGCAGGGCCGGATGGTTCACTTTGGCCACCTTGGGGTGCCTGGAGAGGTATTCCACCACCTTCAGGGCATTCTGCGTATGGCGCTCGATGCGCAGCGGCAGGGACTCCACACCCTGCAGCAGGATCCAGGCGTTGAACGGACTGATGGCCGCGCCGGTGTCACGCAGCAGGACGGCACGGATGCGGGTGACAAAGGCGGCAGCACCGGCGACATCGGCAAAGACGGCTCCGTGGTAACTGGGGTCGGGCTTGGCGAGGGTCGGATACTTGTCGGCATTGGCCTTCCAGTCGAATTTTCCGCCATCGACGATGACCCCGCCCAGCGAACTGCCGTGCCCGCCGATGAACTTGGTGGCGGAGTGGACGACGATGTCGGCGCCGTGCTCCAGAGGCCGGATCAGAATCGGTGCGAAGGTGTTGTCCACGATAAAGACGATGTTGTGCCGGTGCGCCACCGCCGCGATGCCCTCGAAGTCCGCGACATCTGAATTGGGATTGCCGAGGGTCTCGGCGTAGATGACCTTCGTATTGGGACGGATGGCCGCCTCCAGCGCCTGCAGGTCATTCACCTTTAGCACCGTGTGGCTGATTCCCTGCGTCGCGAGCGTGTGCGTAATCAGATTGAAGGTACCGCCGTAGAGGTTGTCCGCGGCGATGAGGTGGTCGCCCGCCTGCAGGATGTTCTGCAGGGCGTAGGTGATCGCCGCCGCGCCCGAAGCCACCGCGAGTCCTGCCACGCCGCCTTCCAGCGCCGCCACGCGCTCTTCGAAAACCGCCTGGGTGGAGTTGGTCAGTCGCCCGTAGATGTTGCCGGGGTCGCGCAGGCCGAAGCGGTCGGCCGCGTGCTGCGAATTGCGGAACACGTAGGAAGTAGTCTGATAAATAGGTACCGCGCGGGCGTCTGAAGCGGGGTCCGGGGTTTCCTGGCCGGCGTGTACGGCCAAGGTCTCAAGGTGGAATTTCTGCTCTGTCATAATCTTTTGCTTTTCTGCTTGCAAAAGTACAGGTAGCAGAAATTCCATCCAAATATCATAGTAAAATTGGAGAAATTACCTATATTTGCCCAAGATTTAGAAGAAACATCCAAAAACACAAGCAAAAACGCCCTCCGGCAGAAAAATATTCTGACATCGATGACTGAACTCCTCGACCCCACCGACCTGCAACTGCTCAAATTGCTGCAAAAAAACGCCAAATTGACGACGAAAGAACTCGCGGATGCCGTCAACCTGACACCGACGCCCGTATTCGAACGCATCAGGCGCCTCGAGAAACAAGGCTATATCAAAAAGTATGTAGCGGTGCTCGATGCAGAAAAACTGAACCGTTCGATGCTCGTCTTCTGCAAGGTCAAACTCAAGCAGATCAACCGGCAGATGGCCGACGCCTTCACGCGCCGCATCCGGCTCATCCCCGAGGTTACCGAGTGCTACAATATCTCCGGGGCCTATGACTACCTGCTCAAGATCCGCACGGCGGATATGAAGCAATATCAGGACTTTCTGCTCAACAAACTGGGCGACGCAGAGACGGTGGGCAGCATTGAGAGTACCTTCGTGATGAGTGAAATCAAGCAGGGCTACGGTGTGAATTTTTGAAAAGCGGAAATATAAATGTATTTTTGACGGATAAAACAAACATTACGACAATGAAACAATCATTCTGGAAAACCGTGCTGGCGGTCATCGTCGGCACTTTCCTCGCCTCCATCCTCTGCACCCTGATCTGCTTCCTGTTCCTATCCGGGCTCGGAGCCACCACGCCTTCGGGCAACGTGAACAAGCCGGGCATCCTCAAACTGGATATGGGCGCCGTTCAGATTACCGAGCAGAAGACCGAAAACTTCAATTTCAACGGCAAGACCGCAGAATCGGTCCGCACCATCGGCTTGCTGGACGCGGTCAATGCCATCGAAATCGCCGCGGCGGATCCGAATATCAAGCACCTGTACCTCAAGACCGACGGCAACCTGAGCGGCCTTACGTACTGCGAAGAACTGCGGGCGGCCCTGCTTCGTTTCCGCGAGAGCGGCAAGGGCATCATCGCTTACATCGAGGCTCCTACCACCGGCAGTTACTACCTGGCCTCCGTCGCCGATAAAATCTATATGGGCAACTACCACGGCGCGAACATCACGCTCAACGGCGTGGGCGGGCAGATGATTTTCCTCTCCGACCTGCTGGACAAGTTCGGCATCAAGATGCAACTTATCCGCCACGGAAAGTACAAGTCCGCCGGCGAAATGTTCGTCCGCAATTCCGCCAGCCCGGAAAACCGCGAGCAGAACGAGCGGATGGTCCAGTCCATCTGGGAGACCCTTTCGGCGGACATCGCCCAGTCGCGGAACATCACCGTCGAACGCCTCAATGCGGCCATCGACAACCTTGAACTCTGCCTGCCGGAGGATTTCCTGGCAGCCGGCCTGGTGGACGAACTGGTGGGACGCCTCGAACTGCAGCGCAAGATGGCGGACCTGGCCGTCGTGGACGATGTCAAGGATGTGAATTTCATCGCCTTCCAGAGTTACGTGGACGTGAAATGCCTGCCTAACCTCAAGGCCCGCAAGCAGATTGCCGTCATCTATGCCAATGGCGAAATTGTGGACGGCAGCAACCCCGAGGCCGTCGCCTCCGACGATTTCGTGAAGATGATCGAGACCGTCCGCGCCGACTCCGCCGTCAAGGCGGTGGTCCTGCGCGTCAACTCCCCCGGCGGTAGCGTCTGCGCTTCGGAGAAGATCGAGGAGCAACTGCGCGCACTCGGCGCCGTCAAGCCCGTGATTGCCTCCTATGGCAGTTATGCCGCTTCCGGCGGTTACTGGATTTCCAACGGATGCGACCACATTTTCAGTGATGCGACCACCCTGACCGGCTCTATCGGCGTCTTCGGAATGGTGCCCGACCTTAGCAAGACCGCGAAGGACGTGCTGCACGTGGGCGTGGAGAACGTCGGCTCCAACAAGCATACGGATATGTTCTCGCTGATGCGGCCCTTCGACAAGGAGGAATACCGCTATATGGAACGTTCCATCGAGGATATTTATGAGCGCTTCACGAAACTCGTCGCCGAAGGCCGCGAGATGAGCGTCGAGCGGGTGGACGAACTCGGACAGGGCCGCGTCTGGACCGGTGCCGATGCGCTGCAATCCCGTCTCGTCGATGAAATCGGCACCCTGAAGGATGCGCTGCAGTATGCCGCCGTCGCCGCCGGGGACAGCGAAATGGCCAACTGGCTCGTGACCGCCTATCCTGCACCGCTGACGATGATGGAGAACGTGATGGCGGCGTTCAATACGGTGGAAGAGACCGAAGAGGGCGTGATAATCCGCCGCCTGAAGGCCCATCTCAAGCCACAGGCCCTGGCCCGGATGCCCTTCGAGATCCGCTTTTAGATTTTCTGATTTATCGTCTTACGGGCGGCGACGACATCGTGCACACGGAGGATGTCGGCGCCGCCTTTCAGTGCCCGGCGGTGCGCCTCTTCCGTATCGCCGCCGGTAAAGCGCTTGTCCGCCGCGCCGATGAGAATCGGCCGTCCGAGACCTTTGAGTTCGGGCAAGCGGTCCAGGATTTCCCAGTTCTGCTCCGCGCTTTTGGCGAATCCCAGGCCCGGATCGAGCACCCAGTCGGCAATGCCCGCATCGGCGGCCTTATGGTCGAAATCCGTGAAATAGCGCAGGAGTTCCGCGATGACCCCGCCCTCGCCGTATTCGCACAGGGCATCCATCGTACGGGGGTTGCCGCGCTTGTGCATCGCGATGTAGCGCAGTCCCAGCCGCGCGACCTCAGGCAGCATCGCCGGATCATCCTCCCCTGCGGAAATGTCATTGACGATGAAGGGTCCGAAATGCTCGTAAACGCGACGGACGATGCCTGCGCGCGTGGTATCGACGGAGAAGGGAACGCGTCCGGCGACCGCTTTCAGCACGGGTTCCAGCCGTTCCCACTCCTCTTTTTCGCTCACGTCCGCCGCCCCGGGCCGCGTGGAAACCGCCCCCAGGTCCACCAGGTCCGGCGCGTCGTCCAGCAAATGCAGGGCGTGGCGGCTCGGTGCCCAGAAAGAATCGGGGGTGGCATTGATGATTCCCATGATCAAGGCCATAAGCTTCCGGATTTTTTAATATCTTTGCAAAGATAACGGTTTTTCGCCTATGTTGTTTGTATTGGAAGGACTGGACGGCGCGGGGAAATCCACGCAGGTCCGGCGGCTCAGGGAATATCTCGAGGGGCTTTACGGCCAGTTGGAGTACATCCACTTTCCGCGCTATGACGCCGCGGTGTACGGAGACCTCATCGGCAAGTTCCTGCGCGGGGGCTTCGGCCCGATCGACGGGGTGCATCCGCAGTTGGTGGCCCTGCTCTACGCCGAGGACCGCCGGACGGCCGCACCGCAGATCCGCGAAGCGCTCGCCGCGGGAAAGACCGTGCTCCTGGACCGCTATGTCTATTCCAACATCGCCTACCAGTGTGCCAAGACCGCATCGACGGAAGAGGCCGAAACGCTGCGCGAATGGATTTTCCGCACCGAATATGAGGATTTTGCCATTCCGAAACCGGATCTGAACCTGTTCCTGGACGTTCCCCTTTCCTTCGTAAAACGCAGTCTGGACGCCTCGCGCGAGGCCGACGGCGACCGGGACTACCTCCACGGGCAGAAGGACATCCACGAAGCGGACCTGAATTTCCAGCGCCGCGTCCGCGATATGTATCTGCGGCAGACGGAACTGGATCCCGGCTTCCTGCGGGTGGACTGCGCCTCCCAGGAAGGGGAAATGCTGCCGCCGGATGCCATTTTCGCCCGCATTAAAGCCCTTGTAGACGCTCACCGATGAGTTTTATCCGCCGTTTTGCCGCCCTGCTGGTCGGCGCCGTTTTCGTGATTGCCGGAGGGTTGAAACTGATGGACCCTGTCGGCGCGGGGCTGGTGATGCAGGAATACCTGAACTTCCTCGGCCTGCGTTTCCTGCTGCCTGCCGCAACCCCTCTTGCCGAGGCGGCCGCGCTGGCGGAAGCCCTGCTCGGCGCGGCGCTGATTACCGGGGTTTTCCGGAAGTGGGTGCTGCGGCTGACGGGCCTGCTCCTGCTGCTGTTCACGGCGCTGACCGCCCTGCTTTGGATCAAGAATCCGCCGATGGACTGCGGCTGCTTCGGGGAGGCGGTGCACCTGACGCACGCGCAAAGTTTCTGGAAAAACGTCGCTCTGTTGCTGCTCTGGGCCATCGCCGCCCTGCCTTCGCGCGACAAGACCGGTGCCCGGAAGATGAAGAAAGTGGCCTTTGCCTTGAGCGCCGCCGCCATCCTCTGCTTCGCCGCCCGGCACCTGTGGCGCCTGCCTTCCGATGATTTCACCGACCTCCGGCCCGGTGCGGAACTGATGAAAGAGGGCGAAGAAGTGCCCGGCGACGTGCTGCTCCCCTTCTACGATACCGAAGGTGAATACTGCAACGACCTGCTGATCGACAACCGCGCCATGGCCTTTTCCGTCTATGCCCCGGAACTGATGAACCGGAAACGCTGGGAGCGCATCAGCGCGCTGTGCCTCGACCTGCCCGAGCGCGTCCGTCCCGTCCTGCTGGTGGCCACCACGCCGGGGCGTGCGCAGACGCTGGTGCCGGAATCGCTGCTGGACATCTGTTATTTCGCGGACCGGCGGCAACTGATGACCTTGAACCGTTCCAACGGCGGCGCCACGCTCTTTTTCAGGGGCTACCTCGTCGCCAAATGGAGCACCCACCACTATCCTTCCGCCGACGAACTGCAGGAACTCTGCTCCAGAAACGAGACGGAGGCGATGATGACTTTCACCAACGCCTCCCGACTCAGGTTCCAGGCCTTTCTCCTGGGTATTTTCGCTATTATGCTGCTGCTCTAGCGGAAGAGGCTCCGCACCTTGTCCAGGTTTCCCCAGTCATTGTGCAGACGGATCTTGGAAACGGTCCAGACGCACAAGGCAATGAGTCCCGCGCTCACCAGCAGCACCAGCACATACCAGCCGACGGGAATGATTTCCGACCAGGAGGAGACGCTGGTCATCCCGGGAAGGCGGGAAGCAAAGAGCGCCGCTCCGTTGTTGACAAAGTGCATTGCCATCGTCAGCCACAGCGAACCGGTACGGTAGTACACCCAACCCATCAGGCAGCCGATGAGAAACGCGGGAAGGGCCTGCCAGGGATTGAAATGGATCAGCGCGAAGAACAGTGCGGAAACAGGAATCGCCCACTTCGGAGACACCTTGTTGCACAGCAGCCCGCGCAGCACCATTCCCCGGCAAAGCCATTCCTCAAAGAAAGGGGCGGCGACACAGACGCACAGGAAATTCAGCATCAGGTTGCCCATCACCATCTGGTCCAGCATCTGGCGGAGCCAGTCGGGCATCGGCGGCATCAGCAGGGACAAGGCGTCCACCACGAAGCCCGCGGCGAGGGTGGCCAGCAGGACGGTGGCCACGGTCAGCCCCACCCCGACAGGATGGAAATGGCCGCTGCTCAACTTGTAGCCGCTGACCACCATCTCGTTCTGCTCGCTCCGCGACGAGGCATAACACATCGCCGGGACGAAAAGCGCGGAATAGGTTACGAAGGTGTTATATTCCCCGAGCCACTCCCCCAGGTAATAGGAAATGGCAAAGGCAATCAGCGCTCCCGCCAGGAGCATCAGCAACAGCATCAGCAGTCCGCTCCAGGACGGATAATAGTAGCGGAAGTTCCGCAGGATGCCGATATGCCTCCGATGATGGCTAGACATAGAGCGGTGAAGGATAAATCCCCTTCGCGGCGAGTTCCGCGAACTTCGCGACCACGCCGGGACGGTCTTCCTTATAGGTGACGCCGAACCAGCGGGACGGCGTGGCCAGGACGCTGGTCACGGCGCTGTTTTCCTTGATCATCACGTCGATGGCGTAAGGGATGTAGAACTCTTTCTTGAGTTCGCCGATGTTCTTCTCCAGGAAGCCCTCGAAAATCTTCTCGCTCTTCTCGAAGTAATCGGGGGTAAAGCCCCACATATTCATCGAACAGAGCGCCTTGCCGTCCAGGGCGACGTGCTCGCCGCTGACGGAGTTGTCCCCTTCGACGGCGCCGCCTTCCACCGCGGCGATGTTCAGGTGCTCCACGACAGAGGTCAGGCGGCCCTGTGCGTCATAATGGCAGATGCCGCGGGAGACGGAACCGGACTCGCTGAGGGTGTTTTCCAGCGCAAAACCCACCAGGCAGAACTCTCCGCGGGAATTTTCGTGAGCCCGCAGCCAGTCCCCGAGAATCTTGAAGGACTCCTTTCCATAGAAATCGTCCCCGTTGATGACGGCGAAGGGCTCGTGGATCACGTCCTTGGCCATCAGGACGGCGTGGGCGGTTCCCCAAGGCTTCTCGCGCTCCGGATTCAAGGTGAAACCGGCGGGAATCTTGTTGAGTTCCTGGGTGACGAAACAGAATTCGAGCGGCGTGCCGTCCAGGCACTTCACGTTCCCGTACTTCTTGGCGACCGTCTCCTTGAATACATCGAGAAAATATTCACGGACAATGTAAACTACCTTGCCGAAACCGGCCTGAACCGCATCATAGATGGAATAGTCGATGATGGTTTCCCCGGAGGGGCCGAGGCCGTCCATTTGTTTGAGTCCGCCATAACGGCTGCCCATACCGGCGGCAAGAACAAGAAGCGTAGGTTTCATAAAATCTTCAATTATTGGATTAACTCCACAAATTTAGTTATTTTTGTCGAAATATGGAAAACAATAAAGACATACGGCGCTCCTTCTGGCGTTATGCCGCCGTGATGACCGCACTGGCCCTGCTCTTCCTGTTCCTGAAACGGGACAACCTCGTCCGCTGGGTCCAGTCCGGCATCGAGAACCGCGAACTCCGTACCCGCATAGAGAAACTGGAAGAGGAAAACCGACGGCTGACCGACAGCATCCGCTGGCTCTCCTCCGACAGGGATTCCCTCGAGAAATTCGCCCGTGAGAGGTATCATTTCGCGGAAAAGGGGGACGAAGTATTTCTCGTCAAATAGATGCGGCTGGCGGGGCGCATACTTTTCCCGGCGGCGGTGGTGGGCGCAACCATCGCCGGCGTTTTCGGCTTTGAGCCCTCCGTACACACCTACAGCATCGAATCCTATACAGAAGCCGCCGATACGGTCATTTACGAGAACGACGGCTATAAGAAGCGCCGGAGCGGCAACTTCGAGCGCACCTTCATCGCCGACAGCCTGCTCGCGGGAATGGACAGCCTGGATGCCGAAAGCATCGACACCGTCCGCCTCATCCTGGCGCGGGACACCATCAAGGTCCCCGATTCCCTGCAATGGACCGACCCGTTCCGCTACCGCTACTACATCGCCCTCGTCGATTCCCTGACCCACGCCCTCACGCGCGACACCCTACGCAAGTCCATCCTGGCGTACCTGGAAGCCGGGGACACGCTCGCCGCCCGCGGCGATTCCGCCATCCTCCACAAACTCGATTCCATCTACTATGCCGATTCGGCGACGGCCGTCCGCCTCGCCTTCCTCGCCTGGTACAATTCGCTCGACAAGAAAGCCCGGCGGAAGTACGATATAGAGCAGCGGGAAATCGCCAAGGGGAAAATAATGGATTCCCTGCGGAACGAAAAGGAAATCCGCAAGGGCATCCGCGATTCCATCATCCAGAACACCCCGCGCATCCTCGAAAGTTTCGCCATTCCGGATTCGCTCTACTACAAGCGCATCATCACCTGGACGCTGGACGATGCGTTCCACAAGATGGATTTCCAACCGCTGGACACCAGTTACAACCATTACTTCTACGACCTGCCTTTCCAGCGGAAGGACGTGAACGCCACCTGGTTGGGCGTACCCGGTTCCCCGCTGCTGTATGACGATTTCTTCCTGCGGGACAGCCGCGAGGGGGTGGAGTTCTACAACGCGCAGGAACCCTGGGCCAAGGACCCGAGGAACCTGCGGCACTTCAACACCAAGACCCCCTACACGGAACTCGCCTACTGGGGCACCCTGCTCGCCGGAGACAAGAAGGAATCCGATAACCTCCACATCTTCACCACGCAGAACATCCTGCCCACGCTGAATTTCCAACTTTGCTACGACCGCTTCGGCGGCGCGGGAATGCTGGAAAACGAGACCACGACGAACAAGAACTTCCACGCGGCCGTCAACTACACGGGAAAGAGATACCTGGCCCACGGAGGCTACATATATAATATGGTAGACCGCGGCGAGAACGGCGGCATCACCGACAACAAATGGATCCGCGATACCACGGTGGAAATCCGCGAAGTCCCGATAAACGCCGCCCAGGCCCATTCCAAGATTACCAAGCACACCGGATTCCTGGACCAGCAGGTCCGCATCCCCTTCGACTTCATCAAGCGCATCAAGGCCAAACGCGACACGTCCTTCCATTATGACGCCGATTCGTTGGACAAGAACATCACCACCGCCTTCATCGGACACAGCACCGAATGGTCCACCTATACCCGCAAGTACATCACGAATGGGGACATCCTGACGACCAGGGGAGACTCGATGCGGGTGATGAAACTCGACAACAAACTGTTCCTCAAACTCCAGCCCTGGCGGGAGGACGGTGTGGTCTCGAAACTCAACGTGGGCATCGGCGACCGGCTGCTGCACTACTATGACAGTTGCGCCAAGCGACCGTCCCTGCACGTCGACAACTCGTTCTATGTCTATGCAGGCGTCGAGGGCAAACTGTTCCGTTCCGTCAACTGGGACGCAAAGGCGGACTATGTGCTGGCGGGCTGGAACTTCTCGGACTTCTCGGTGGAAGCCAATGCGGCGATGCGCCTCTTCCCCTTCCGGCGGGCGAAATACAGTCCGCTCACCCTGGCTCTGCACGCCGAGACCTCGCTCCGCGCTCCCAATTACTACCAACAGCACCTGGGCAGCAGCCAGTTCCACTGGGACAACGATTTTGGCAAGACCTCGCTCACGAAGGCGGAACTGAAACTCGACATCCCGCACTGGAAACTGGACGCATCGCTGGGTTATGCTTTGTCGGCGAACACCCTGTACTACGACAGCGAAGGCATCATCCGCCAGAACGAGGCTCCCCTCCACATCCTCAAGGCCTCCCTGCGCAAGGAATTCGTCATCGCGCACCTCGTCCACCTGGACAACCGCCTGCTCTTCCAGATGTCCTCGAACCAGGATGTCGTCCCGCTGCCGATGCTCGCCGGCAACCTGCGCTGGTTCGTGCAGTTCGTTGTCCAGCGCGACGCCACCAAGACCCATAACGTAATGGAGATGCAGATCGGCATCAATGCCTTCTGCAACACGCCCTGGTACACTCCGGCCTGGAATCCCGTCCTGGGCGTCTTCTACAACCAGAACGAAAGGAAATACACCAACGGCCCCATCTTCGACCTCTTCCTCAACGTCCAGTGGAAGCGGGCCTGCATCTTCGTCAAGTGGGAGAACTTCGGCCGGGGCTGGCCGCTCAAGAGCAAGGACTACTTCACGGCGGACCGCTATGTCGGCACGATACAGTCCATCAAGTTCGGCATCTACTGGCCCTTCTACATCCAGCCGCACCGGAACTCCAGCAGCGGACACGGGGCTCGCTCCGCCTCCGCAGACTCCGACATCCGATGAGCACGAAATCCCTGGAACGCATCGCTTTCGCGGCGACGCTCGTGCTGATTGCCGCCGCGTTCCTCTTCCGTCCCCGCAGAGACGGAGGACAGGACGCCCCGCGGGAATTCCTGCGGGAATCGGCGCGCAGGACGCTGGAATGCGTCATCGATTTCGGCGGTCCCGTCCACACCTCCCAGGGTCTGGTCTATGGCTACACTTACTGGATGCTCAGGCAATGGAGCCGGGACGCCGGCCAGCCGGTGCATATCCGCATCGCCGCGGCCAGCGAGAATTACCTGGACTCCCTGGTCGAAGGCTCGGTGGACCTGGTGGCCATCCCCTGCCGGGAGAAACTGCCGCCGCTCGAAGGCCTGGCGGCCACGCAGCCCCTGGACAGCGTTTGCGTCTGGTATGTCCGCAGCGGCGCACGGACGGAACTGCGGGCCTTGAACCGCTGGATCGCCGCACAGGATTTCACTCCGCATCACCGGAAATTCATGAAAGTCATCAACCCCTGGAAACGGAAGACGGAAACCGCCTGGCTGTCCCCCTACGACGACCTGTTCCGCCAGTGGGGCGGACGCATCGGAATAGACTGGCGGCTGATTGCGGCCGTCGGCTGGCAGGAGTCGCATTGGCGCATCGACCCGAAGTCCCGCCGGGGAGCGCAGGGCATTATGCAGATTATGCCGGTGACGGCCAGGCGCTATGACATCGACGACCTCGTCGACCCGGAAAAGAACATCGCCGCGGGGTCACGGCTGCTGCAGGAACTGAAACGCGGCTTCGGAAACCTGGATTTCGTGCTGGCCGCCTACAATGCCGGCGGAAACCGCGTCCGCAGTTATCAGCGCTATGCCGCCCTGCACGGCGCAGACACGGACCAATGGGAGGAGGTGGCGGAACTGCTGCCCCAGTTGGGACGCGACAGCCTGTATCTGGCGGATTCCCTGGGGCTGAGCCGCATCGGTTACGGTGAAACGGTACAGTATGTACGGAGGGTCAAGGAGATTTACGGGGAATTCCGCCGCCTTTGTCCTAATCCCGACGAACGGTCCGCGCCGGATCCACCCGCAGAATAAAGAGGCAGGGCAGCAGCGTAAAGAGCAGGATCGCCGCATAGACCGCAAGGTTCGAGAGCAGCGGCATCGCGGGATTCACGCTCACGGGCACCCAGGACACATAGTAATTCTGCGGATTCAGCGCTATCAGGTGGAACGTATGCTGCAGCGCGCAACAGAACAGCGCCGCCGCGTCGCCGATGAGCATCCCTTTCAGCGCAATGCGGGAGGCCCGCCGCAAAAAGACCGCCGAGACGTCCCGGTTGGTCATTCCCATCGTCTTGAGCATTCCGATGACGGAAAGGTTCCGGAACATCAGGATCAGCATCGATGAAACCATATTGAAGCCCGCCACGAACATCATCAGCAGCAACAGCACCAGCACGTTCGAGTCCACCAGGTCCAGCCAGTCGAAAATCTGCGGATAGCGCTCCGGCGCCGATACGGCAAAAAGCGGTTCTTCCGATACGCCGATGACGTTCAGGCCCACTTCCGCGGCCTTATCCCGCAAGGCGGCGCGGGAAATGAACGGGTCCGCCACGCACAATTCCAGGGCGGAAACGCTGTCGGCCCCCCAGCCGCAAAGGCGCTGCATATCGGAGAGCGGCACCATCACCGTCAGGTTTTCTTCCGTCGATGCCACCGCGTCGTACATCGCGTCGATGGTAAAATTGCGCGCCTGCACCTGCTCGCCGACGAACCATACCGTCATCCGCTCCCCTTCCGTAAAGCCCATCAGGGTCGCCAGGCGCGTCGGGATGCGGGCGTGCAGGGAAGCCAGCGTGGAATCCGCGGTGCCCTTGACGATCACGCCGTGGATGTCTCCGTCCTTGCGCACGATGCCCCCGCGACTCACGAAGGGGCGGATTTCCCGGATGCCCTGCAACTGCGAGAGACTTTCCGTCAGCGCCTCTTCGAGCGCCACCGGCTCCCCGCCGCCCGGATAATCAAAGCCTGCGGGCGCCAGCAGAATATCCCCGCTGACGGCACGGATGCCTGCCTGCACCTCCCGGCGGAACCCGCCCGCCACGGCGAAGGCCAGGATCACGACAAAGAAGGAAAGGGCGACGAGCGCCGTCGCAAGCCCTTCCCCGCTGCGCATCCTGCGGGCGATGAAAGAAGAACCCGGCATTACTTCAAAGATTGGAGCAGCGCTTTGGCCGAAAGACGCTCGGAATCCTGCGGGCTCACCCGCACAAGCGTCTCCAGACAGGTTTTCAGAAATTTCTTATCCCCGGCACTCCGGGCGGCCAGATAGCCGTTGCGGGCCGCCAGGTAATTGTCCTTGTCCTTGGACAGCACCTTTTTATAATAAGGCAGGGCTTTCTTGGGGTTGTTCTCCGCCACCCGCCAGTAGGAACCCAGGTTGGTCACGAACTCCAGCCGGGAAGGATACAACTTGATCATCCGTTCCGAAATGCGCTTGAAGGCGGCATAACTCTTGGGCGAGGCGATGTCAAAATACAGGCGGCAATAATCCTGCACCACGTTCCCGAAGAAATCCGGCTGCGTGGTCTGTCCCTTGTAGGTCCAGGACGGATGCTTCGCCTTGTCGTAACTGATAAGCGCGTCCAGTTCCTCCACGGACAGCATCGGCTCTTCCTTCTCCCGGGCCAGTTGCGCGTTGAGCAGGTGGGAACGGTAGAGAAAATCGTCGGGATGAAGGTTGGCGGCACGGTCCAGATAGCCCAGGGCCAGATTGAAAAGGGAATCCGCATAAAATTCCTCTTCATAGATATAGACGGGCGCACCGGTCGTATCCTTGAGCGAGAGCACCGGCTCCCGGCCCATATAGCGAGGCTTCGCGCTACGGAGCATCTTCGTGCTGCGGGCCCGGGTCAGGTCGAAGAAAAAGCGGCCTTCGAGCATATCCGCATCGTCGGGATACGCACTTTCCCAGCGTTCGAGGATGGTTTCCACGCCGACGCCGGCATAACCCACCGCCCGTATCTGGCGGTCGTATTTTTCTTTGTATTCCGCACGGCTGAGTTGCGCGTGAAGGGGTTGCAGGGCCGCGAGCAGCAGGACGGCCGCGGTGAGGACGGTTTTTTTCATATCGGAAGATTCATCAGGATACGCCGGGAGGCGGGATGAAGATTGTTGCAACGTTTACCGAGGTTCTTGACAAACCCCAGGGGATGACCGTGCCAGGTCAGGAGATTGTAGCCCGGAGCGGCCCCCTCCAGCGGGAAACTGTCCCGGTGGAGGAAACGCAGGGCGGTGGGCAGGTCCACCTCCACCTCGGGCCATTCGTGGGCATAGTGATAACTGAGCGCATAGTCCGCCGAGGGAATGAAGTCCCCTCCTTTCTTTTCCCCTTTGGCGACACCGTCGCGCAGGGGACGCAGACGCGAAAGGGCCTCGCGCCGTGCCGCGCGGGCAGCGGAGGCCGTCTTGCGCAGGACGCCCGCCCACTGGCCCTCGCCGGGCACGTCGCCCGCCTTGAGCAGATGTCCGCAGCGCGTACGCGGCAGGCCGAAGGCATCCGCCGGAGCGAGGATGTCCCCGCCCAGTTCCCGCGCCGTCCATTCGAGGTTGGCGTCGTTCTCGGCCTCTTCATAGGTACAGGTGGAATAGACCAGGACGCCCCCCTCGCGCAGCGCCGGCCACACGTCGGAAAGGATGCGCTTCTGGCGGGCGGCGCAGAGTTCCACCACCGCGGGACTCCATTCCTTTTCCGCCCGCGGGTCCTTGCGGAACATCCCCTCGCCGCTGCAGGGCACGTCGGCGACGATCAGGTCGAAAAAGCCGCCCAGACCGGCGAAGGCCGCAGGGTCCACGCTCGTCACGACGACGGCCGGGTCTCCCCAGAGCGCCACATTGTCGCAAAGGACGGCCGCACGCTGCCGGATGACCTCGTTGGACACCAGCAGGAAATCGTCCCCGAAGCGTTCCCGGAGCGACGTGGCCAGGTCCGTGGTCTTTCCGCCGGGCGCCGCACAGAGGTCCAGCACCCGGACAGGTGCGTCAAAGGCCTGCAGGGCTTCGCGGAACAGGTGGCCGGGAAACATCGCCGAGGAATCCTGCACATAATAACAGCCCGCGTGCAGGAGCGGGTCCAGGGTAAAGACAGGACGCTCCGGCAGCATACGCCCCCAGGGGCTCCAGGGCACGGAAATGCCCTGCGGCCCGTCGGCCCCCTTGAAAGGGTTCAGGCGTATGGCGGTAGGAGCGCCTTCCATCAGAATTTCATCCCTTCGGGCATTCCTTCGGGCATCCGTCCCTCGGAGACATCGACGATCCCGTCGACGACTTTGTCGAGGCCGGACTTGATCTTGCCCCCGAGCATCGCCTTCATCACCAGGTTCAGGTCTGCCTCCACGGTAATGGAGAAATCGGTCTTTCCCGGCTCCCCGGCATCGTCGAAATGCAGGATGATGCTGAAGGAGAAAGGCGTTCCCTCCGCATTGGAGAGTTCGATGCGCTCATAAGGCTGGCGGCCGGTGACGCGTACGCCGATGGTGAAATTCTGCACCGTCGCGCTCAGGTGGTCATAATCCGCGAAAACCATCGCCTTCTTGTCCTCGGGAAGCATTTCCCGGATGCGGGACAGGTCCGTGAAGGACATATACAGTTCTTCCCTTCCCTTCGACACGACACCGTGCTTGCTTTTGTATTCAGTCATACTTTTTACTATTTTTGCAATGCAAATGTATAAAATATATTTCGAGAAACGTTGCATCATCATCTGCGACGAGCAGGACCAGGCGCTGACAGACCCCAACGCCATCGAATTTCACATCGGAGCGCATCTGGACATCCATACGCTGGTGGCGATGTTCGAGGCGTCCGCATCGCTGAGCCGCATCTATATCCCCTGCACCGACACGGAATGGATGTACCGCCGCGTCTGCGCTG
>LXOW01031427.1_pt1 | contig 21085 bp, 15 predicted proteins | sample 1368591 | NCBI WGS metagenome assembly LXOW01 (sample SAMN04884650, study PRJNA319009) | bovine gut metagenome | isolation source: Cow rumen | host: Bos taurus | place: Italy: Legnaro (PD) | collected 2014-07-09
TGGTGGGCGCTTTCCTCACCGCTGACGTAGAGCACGCGCTTGTCCGTCAGGGCGAGCATGGTTTGGAGGGTGAGCGTTGACTTGCCGATGCCCGGTTCACCGCCAAGGAGCACGATGCTGCCAGGCACGAGTCCGCCACCCAGCACGCGGTTCAGTTCGTCGTCGTGCATATCGATGCGCGGGTCGTCCTTGGCTGAAATGTCCTTCAGTCGCAGCACCTTGTTTTCGCGCAGCTGATGGCCTGCCGAGGCAGCTGCCGAAGTTGCCACAACCTTCTTCTTGGTGTCGGCGACCTTAATTTCCTTGAACGTGTTCCACTGGCCACAGGCAGGGCATTTGCCTATCCATTTGGCCGACTCCTGTCCGCAATTATCGCAGACGTACATGATTTTATCCTTTGCCATAGTGGGTACAAAATTACGCAAAATCTTGCAAAACTGCAAATAATAACGTAATTTTTCGCTTTGCGAGAAATTACTTTCGTTCGGAAAAACCCAAATAAATTTGGTTTTTCGCTCACTTATTCGTAATTTTGCAAGCGAATTATGAAGAAATCGACGATAATCATGATAGTCTGCGTGCTGTTGATGGCAGCATGCGGACAGTCGTATGAAGAAACTAAGCGTCAGAAAGGCATTAGTCAGCGCGAGGCGATGAGGAAGGATTCGGCTGCCCTGAAGGTGGCCGTGATGCCTACGTTGGACTGTCTGCCGTTGTATGTGGCGGAGCATTACCAGCTGTTTGACACGCTGCGTGGTGGTGTGCGCCTGAAATTCTATATGGCACAAATGGACTGTGACACGGCGTTGCAGCGTGGTAGGGTAGAGGGTGCGATGACCGACTTGGTAAGGGCCAAACGCATGGAGCGGCAAGGTATGAAGCTGCGCTATCCTGCCGTTACCGGTGCCTACTGGCAACTGATTGCCAACCGCAATGCCCGTGTGAAGCAGCTGAAGCAGCTGGACGACAAGATGGTGGCCATGACGCGTTTCTCGGCCACCGACTTGCTAACCGACCGCATGATAGACTCGGTGAAGTTGGACAAAGACCGCGTGTATAAGGTGCAGATAAACGATGTCAGTGTGCGTCTGCTGATGTTGCAGAACAACGAGATGGACGTGCTCTGGATGATGGAACCTCAGGCTACTGCTGCGCGTATGATGAAGAACGGCGTGGTGTATGACAGCCGGAAGGATAGTTTGCAGCTGGGTGTGCTCGTCTTCCGTGAACAGGAGATGCGGCATCCGGAACGTGCCGAGCAACTGAAACTCTTTATGCAGGCCTATGACCAGGCTTGCGACAGCATCAACAAATATGGTGTGCGCCACTATCGCGACATCATTGCCGAGCGGTGTCAGGTGAAGAAGAATATGCTGGACTCGCTGCCCAATAAAATAAAATATGAACGCGCGCGAGGACCACGCGAACGGGATATTGCCCTCGTGGAAAAATGGCTGGGCGTGAAGAAAGAGGTGAGTGGTAAGAAGCAAGAGGTAAGAGGCAAGAAGTAGGATGAAGACATTGGATCACTCACTGGAACGCATCTACGCGCAACTCTGCTACGGGAACTGTGGCATGGCTATTGCTGAACTGGAAACCTATCTGGCTGCGTGGCCGGACGGTCAGACGACGGAGGCCTTGCGCGTCATCAAGGAGGAGTATAGCCTGATGGCTGACTACTGGCGGAAAGGTGTCGTCGACGAACAGCGCCAGCAGTTGTACCAGCGCCTGTTGCAACAGGTGTATCAGCTGTTTGCCAATATTGCCGTCTATCGCCGTCTGCAGGCCTCGTCGTTTCTGACGGGCTTGTATCAGGGTGCCCGCCAGCAGTCGTACGACCGTTCGTTGTCGGCCATTCGTGGTGAGATGGAGAATTTCGTCAGCGAGATTGCCATGCTTGAGTTTGAGCCTGAGAACAAGCGCGACGAGAAGAGCCGAATGCTCTACAAGGCACACCAGCAGCACATGAACACGCTGTTCAATTACATCGTCACGTCGCGTATGTGGTCGGAGGGTGTCGGCAGCGGATTTACCGATTTGCTGCTGTCGCCGACGGTCGACAGTAACGACCAGCAGTTGATTGTCGCTGCTATCATGCTGGCGCTGATGAGTCAGTTTGATATGGTGAAGTTCCGTCTGCTGACGGATGTTTATCGCCAGTCGCAGGACGAGCATGTGCGCCAGCGAGCCTTGGTGGGGTGGGTGTTCTCGCTGGACCGTCATCTGATAAATGTTTTCCCTGAGCAGAAGGCCATCATTGATGAAATGTTGGAGTCCGACGAGGTGTGTCAGGAACTGACGGAACTGCAGATGCAGCTGATACTGACGCTGAATGCCGAGAAGGACAACGATATCATCAGCAGGGAGATCATGCCCGATTTGCTCAAGAACAACTCGTTTCAAATTACCCGTAACGGCATTGAGGAAACGGAGGAAGACTCGCTTGAGGAAATCCTACATCCTGATATTGCCGAGCAGCGGATGGAGAAGCTGGAAGCCAGTATGCAGCGCATTATCGACATGCAGAAACAGGGCGTGGACGTCTATTTTGCAGGTTTTGCACAGATGAAGCGCTATCCGTTCTTCTACGATATCTCCAACTGGTTTGTGCCGTTCTTCATGCAGCATCCCGATGTTGCGCAGTTTGTAGAAAGGATGGAATGTCTGCGCTTTGTAGAGTCGATACTCACAAGGGGACCCTTCTGCAATAGCGACAAATATTCGTTCCTGATCGCAGCCAATGACGTCCTCAGCCGTTTTCCGGCCTCTATGCGTGAGGTGATGATGAATAACGAGGCATCGCTGGGAGAAATGGAGATTGGCGAAAACCAGACGGCAGCCTATCTCCGACGAATCTATCTGATGGATATCTACCGTTTTTTCCGTTTGTTCCCCAACCGCAATGCGATGAACAATCCGTTTGAGGGTAATCATTCGGATGAGGACATCCTGAACGTCTTCGAATCGGAATTGTTTATGCAGACTCCGCTCGACGGCTATAAGGCCAGTGTTGTCCGAATGATGAAGAAACATCATTTCGACAAGATGGCGCGCGGGGTATTGAACACCTTCCCGGAAAGCATGCGTGATGCGCAGTATTATATATGGACCAACAGCTACGAGAAAGCGCTGGAGATAGAACCTGATAATGTGCGTGCGTTGGCCGGTGCAGCCCGCTGGCAGTTCTCGCGTGGTAATTATGCTCAGGCTGATGATTATTACGACCGCTTGTTGTTGCTGCAACCAGACAAGGTGAGCTATAAGTTGAATAAAGCCGTCTGTCTGGTGAAGATGGAGGATAACGAAGAAGCGCTGAAACTGCTTTATCAGTTGGATTACGAACATGCCGAAGATGCGAATATCCAGCGGGTCTTTGCCTGGGCGTTAACGTGTGACGGTAAGTTGGAACAGGCGGAGAAAGTCTTTGTCCAATTGTTGGCCGACCATCACGCAACGGGTGAAGACTATCTGAACTACGGCTATTGTCTGTGGTTGATGAATCGCATTGACGATGCTGCCGCGAATTTCCGTAAATACATAGAAATGACGCCTGCCGAACAGCGTAACGACCCGCTTCTTGACTTCTGGTGGCTCAAGAAACGAGGCGTCGACATCATCCAGTATCGGATGATGGAAACGTTGGTGCAGTCGTAAAGTACAAATGTGATGTTATAGGAATGGCTGTAGCAGGTGGGCAAACCATCCGCGGAATTTCTGCCATCCGGTGCGGAACTCATCCCACGTCTCGTCGGTCAGTTCGAAGCTTTTCTGCTTATCACGCCAGAACATATCGTCCAGTTCCTTCGTCGTGGCCTTGTCCACAATGACGGCATTCTCCTCGAAGTCGCACTTCAGGCTGCGTGCATCCAGGTTCGTGCTGCCCACGGTGCAGTAGAGTCCGTCGACCATCATGATTTTCGAGTGATGGAAGCCCGGTTTGTAGAGCCAGACCTTTGCGCCACGCTTCATCAGTTTATGTGCTTGGTAGAGGGCGCAGTCGGGAGTCAGGGGAATATCGCTCTTCGACGACAGCATGATTTCCACCTTCACACCACGACGGATAGCACGTGTCAGCGCTTTTGTCACCGAGGGTATCAGTGTGAAGTAGGGATTGATGATGTGGATGGAGTCCTTGGCCTGATTGATGGCATTGATATAGAATGTGCGCATGATTTTCGGCGTCACATGCGGTTCGCGATTGATGATGCCCACCATCTTCGTGCCCTTCGTGCTGGTGGTGTCAGGCTTCAGGTCTTCGAAGACCGTCGGAGTGCCGCCACGATAGTATTTCATGCCACTGACGTTTTCACCAGTCGTACGATTCCAGATGCGGAAGAAGATGGCCTGCAGTTCGTTGACGGCATCACCCTCGATACGGCAGTGCATATCGCGCCATTCGCCTACTTGCTCAGTGCCTTTGATGTAGTAGTCGGCTACATTCATGCCACCCGTGTAGGCTATCTTTCCGTCGATGACCACGATTTTGCGGTGGTCGCGTCCGAAGATGTGGTTCACCCAGGGAAATCGGATGGGGGAGTACTCCACGATATCGATACTATCCTCGCGCAGGGACTCCAGGTGATATTTCTTCAATGGCTGGTTGTTCGAGTCGTTGCCGAAACCGTCGAACATCGCGCGAACCTCTACGCCCTCTTTGCGCTTTTCGCGCAACAAGTCGAACAACAGCGAGGCTATGGAGTCGTTGCGGAAATTGAAGTATTCCAGATGGATGCTGCTCTTGGCCTGACGGATGGCACGGAACATATCGTCGAACTTCTCCTGTCCTGACATGAGCAGTGTGACGCTGTTGTCGTTTGAGAAGCGTATGTTGCTCTCGCGCAATGTCTGAACTATCAGCGAGTCGCTTGTCTGGGCGCTCGCTGACAATAGTAATGTAGCAAAAACGGAGGCTAAAATCGTACGAACCATTGATTACTTCTTGTATTTCATACGATACTCCAGCGGTGTCATGCCAAACTTGTCCTTGAAGATATTGGAGAAGTTTTCGGCTGTCATGAAACCGACGTTGATGGCCAGCTCGCTCATGTTGATATTCGTGTTGACAAGCAGCGTGCAAGCGTGTTTCAGACGCAGGTCGCGTACAATTTCTGCAGGCGTCTTGGTCGTGATGGCACGAACCTTGTGGTAGAACGGCACGCGACCCATGCCCATTGCCGTAGCCATCTCCTCCAGACTGATCTGACCGCGGCTCATGTTCTGCAGCACGAACTGCTCGATATTGCGCATCAACTGCTGGTCCATAGCGTCGCTCATCGAATAGTCACCGATTGTATTCTCGCCATAGTACTGGCGCATCAGTTCGCCACCAATGTTCTGAGGAGTCTCCTGTTGCTCGTGAGGAGCCTGTTCCTGCTCGTGAGGAGCAACGTTCTCTGCGCTTTCTCCTTCTGGGCGCTGAACATCCTGCTGGTCGTCGTCGTAACTGAATGTAGCCGTCGTCATACTTGCGTTGCGGCTCTCCAGTCGGCGTGTCTCGCCGCCTTCGATGGTGTTGCTCTCCATCTCGATAGGTCCGAGACCCATCAGCTTGTTGAAGCGCATCACGGCCTCCTGGATATTGAACGGCTTGGCCAGATAGTCGTCGGCGGCAAGTGTGATGTTCTGGTCGGTCATATCCTGTTGTGACAGTACGCCGTCGGTCAGCAACACAAACTTTGTCTTCCTTCTGCGCGAATCCATCTTAAACTGGTTGCACAGTTCACTACCGGTCATCATGTCCATATCCTGCTTGCAGACGACGAGGTCGGCGTTCAGCATTTCTATATCGGGCAGTGCGTCCTTGATGTTGTCGTAAGTATGGAAGTCGTATACGTCGCGCAAATGGGCATTGACGAAGTTCAGGAATTCGTGGTTCGAATCGATGAATACCACGCTGAACTTCTTGCTCTGTGCGTCGAATTTGAACGGCTTGATTTCGGCCGTCAGTTCCTTTTGTGAAGAACCGATGTAGGCCACTTCGCCGCGGTCGTTCAACTCCATGCGGTCCTTTGCCGTAGACTCGGCCTTCTTCTCCGGATTCTCCAGCGTCGATTGCATCTCGGAGATGCGCGTGATGACTTGTAGCAGTTGGAAGTGCAGCGAGTTCAGCTGTTCGCGGCCTTCCATCGACTGTTCCTTCTCGGCCAGTGAACCGATGATGGTCGTCATACGAGCCATGGGTTGGCGCAGGTCTTCACTGGTGTTCTTAATCTCTTCGCGCTGGCGTTTCAGCTCGTCTATCACGGTACGCTTGCTACGCCATATCTTTCTGATTTTCTTGATACCGTAGCGCCAAATGGCCAATATCAGGATGGCAATGATGACGTACACCGTCAGCGCCCACCAAGATATCCACCATGGACGATCGATGGTGATTTCCAATGTACGTTCCTGATTGCTGACAGCACCGTCGGCACTGACCGCCTTGACGTGTAGCGTGTATGTGCCGCTGCTCAGGTTGTTGAACCTTACGCCATGCAGCAGTGCATCACCATTGCGCCAGTCGTTTTCCAATCCTTCCATCCAGTACATAAACTGCAGTCGTTCGCCCTGGTTGTAGTTACCAGCAGCAAACTTGATGGTCAGCGTGTTCTGGTCGTTACCAAGCTCTATCTTACTGATTTCGTTCAGTGCTGATGTCAAGATGATGCGACCGTCATACTCGTGCCCCGTCAGAATCTCCTCTTCGCCGATGAACAACTGTGTCAGCATCACACGAGGCAGAGATTCCTGATCGTCCTTCGATGTTTTGCGTACCCAGTTGACACCATACAGGCCGCCAAACAGCACGTGTCCGTCGGTTTTAGCCAGAATGGAACCCATATTGAATTCGTTGCTCTGCAGTCCATCGTAAACACTGTAATTGTATAGTCCGAAAATGAATGTTCCGTCCTCGTGGTTGCGTTGTGTTACTACACGGCTCAGTCCATTGCTCGTAGTTACCCACATATTGTGGCGTCCATCCTCGGCAATACCGCATATCGAGTTGTTGCAAAGACCGTCTTTCTCCGTCAGGTAGTTCAGCTCGTCTTTCACTGGGTTCAAAATGTTAAGACCCTCACGTGTTCCAATCCAAATCAGTCCGCGCGAATCTTCGAATATCTGTGTGATATAGTTATTCGTGAACGTCTGTATGTTCGTTGAGTTACCTGTCAGTACCGTTTTCTCGCGTGTAGAAAGGTCCAGTAATACCAATCCTTCTGCCGTACCGATAAGCATACGGTTGTTTTGTCCGTAGAACAGTGCTGTGATGTTGTTTGTGTTCAGCATACCGTTTTCACGGGTGTATGCGGAGAAGGTGTCCATCTTCGGGTTGTACACCTGCAGGCCGCCGTTGGTGGCAATCCACAGGTTACCCGACTTATCGGCACACAGTGCGTTGATGTGGTCGTCTATCAGCGTCCTCGAACTGTCGCGGGCTGCCGAGTAAATTCTGCCGACACCGTTCTGGATACGCGTCAGGCCGTTCTGTTTCGAACCTACCCATAGGCTTCCGTCAGGTGTTGTCGCCATGCAAGATACCTTCGTGCTGGCCAGTACACCATTATAGCCGATGACACCGTGATTACCAGTACCATACCATACAGTGCTATCGCCAGTCTGCGCCATAGCGGTGATGTCGCCGAGTAAGTTCGTCGCAAACTTATAGATGCTATTACCATAGTAAGCCACACCAGATTTCTCGGTACCTACCCATAGCAGGTCTGTGTCGTCGACGTAAACACTCTGCACGCCGATGACCTCGTCGCTGGTATTGCTGCCTGTCAGGCTCGTGGGCTGTATGTTCTCCATCTCCAGCGTGTTCACGTTGAAACGCACCAGTCCCGCGCGGTCGGTTCCTACCCAGATGTTACCGCTTCTATCGCCCACCATGCCATTCACGATGTGGTCTACAGCCACGCTGGTCAGACCCAGACGGTCGCCAATAGAGGTGTTCCACGTATTCGCGTTTTTGTTATATAGCATCAACGTGCCTTGTCCGTATAGCCAGATGTTATCCATCTGGTCGGCAAAGGCTTTCAGCGATTTTGTCTTGCGTAGGTGCTGGGCGGCAATATGGTCTGTCTGCCACACGGTATGTTGCTGTCGCATGATGTCGCAGCACACCATTCGTCCATCGTCGTAAACGGCAATGGCACCGTCGCGACATTCGCTGATGGAGCAGATGTTACCCTGTGGAACTCCGTGGGCGTCGTTCGTATATCCGAACTCATAGCTTGTCTGCTGTTGCATGTTATATGCCACGATACCCTTGTTCGGTATCGATGCCCAGAAGTTTTTGTGACGGTCAATGAACACAACGTTTGGTTTTCCCTCGATACCCATGCTGGCATAGACCTGTTTCATGTCGCGTTCGAAACTTTCCGTTTGTGGGTGGTAAATGCAGAATCCTGCCGACGTCTCTATCCACAGGTTACCGTCCAGCATCTCCTGTAGACTGATGATGTAGCTGTCGGGCAGCGATGATCCGTCCTGCGAATTACTTTGGAAATTCTTGAATGTATAGCCATCAAACCGGTACAATCCTGCCGGTGTTCCGAACCACATATAACCTCGCTGGTCCTTCAAGATGCAGTTAATCTGACTGCTAATCAGTCCGTTACGTGCATCCAGTGTCTTAAACAGGTAGACGCCAGCTGCTGCTAATGGCAGTGCCAGCATGATGACTATGAGTATTCTTTTCAGTCTGTTCATATCTTATTATTCAGTTTTCAATTCTCAATTTCCGTTATTTCGATTTAAAGCACGCACGCATAGCGGTCTACAATTCCCAACAATTGGTGTTTGTCGTTCACCACCAGTACATTGTGTATCTTGTGCTTGTTCATCGTTTTCTGAATCTCGGCAATCTTCGTCTGCGGACCAACCGTCTTTGGCGTACGTGTCATAATGTCTCCTACGGTACGGTCGAAGAACTTTGCCTGCCATTTTTCCATAGCCCGGCGGATGTCGCCGTCAGTGATGAGACCGATAACGTGGCCATTGTCTATTGCGACACCCAGTCCCAGTTTCCCTTTGCTCACTAATATGATGGCCTCGCCCAAGTGCATGTCTTCCGTCAGCAATGGCAGGTTCTCGGTAATCATTACGTCCTGGGCCGTTGTCAGCAGTCGTTTGCCCAACTCACCGCCGGGGTGGAACTGTGCGAAGTCCTGCGGCTGGAAGTTCCTTTGTTCCATCAATGCTACTGCCAGTGCATCTCCCATTACCAGTGTCGCTGTCGTTGAACTTGTTGGTGCCAGATTCAGCGGACAGGCCTCTTTCGCTACGCTTACGTTCAGATGGCACGTTGAATACTTTGCCAGCAACGATTCTGGGTTGCCAGTCATAGCGATGATGGGTATTTCCATGTGCAGTACCATTGGTATGAATCGAAGCAGTTCGTCCGTCTGCCCAGAGTTCGAGATGGCTATCACCACGTCGCCTGCCGACATTACGCCGAGGTCACCGTGATATACGTCCAGCGGATTCACGAAAAATGATGGAGTGCCTGTCGATGCCAGTGTTGCAGCAATCTTTGCTCCGATGTGTCCGCTCTTGCCTACGCCGGTTACAATCACCTTACCTTGACACTGCATCATCAGTTCCACGGCACGGTCGAACTCTTCGTTCATCTTCGGTATCAGGTCAAGCACTGCCTGTGCCTCATCCTTGATACATTGTATTGCGTAGTCTCTTGTTGTCACAACTATTATTTTTTGTCTTTAACTATATCAGTTTTGCGACCAAATCGCTAAGTGCACTCAGTTCCAGCATGTTCGCAGCGTCGCTCAGTCCTTGATTGGGAGTAGGGTGTACCTCGAAGAAGAAGCCTGTCGCACCGAAAGCCTTTGCTGCCAGTGCCATTTGTGGCACAAATCGCCGGTCGCCTCCTGTCTTGCCGTCGCTGCCTCCAGGACGCTGTACGCTGTGGGTGCAGTCCATGATCACTGTTTCTGTTATTTCCAGCATATCAGGAATGTTGCGGAAGTCAACCACGAGGTTGTTATATCCCATCATGTTACCGCGTTCCGTCAGCCACACTTCCTTCGCTCCAGCGTCACGTGCTTTTTCCACAGGGTAACGCATATCGCGACCGCTCAGGAACTGCGCCTTCTTAATGTTCACAGTCTTGCCTGTGCGTGCAGCTGCCAAAAGTAGGTCTGTCTGTCGGCACAGGAATGCCGGTATCTGGATGATGTCAACCACCTGTCCTGTCGGTTCTGCCTGCCAGGTTTCGTGGATGTCTGTAGTGAGTCGCAAACCGTATTTCGCCTTTATGTCAGCCATCATCTGAAGTCCGCGTTCGATGCCAGGTCCACGGAACGATGTTATAGATGTCCTGTTGGCCTTGTCGAACGAGGCTTTGAAGATGATGTCCGTGCCCAATTTCTGATTAATTTCCACCAGTTTTGCAGCTACTGTGTCGAGCAGCTCTGCTGATTCAATCACGCACGGTCCGGCTATCAATACAGGTCTTTTCATGCTTCAGTTTACACTTTAACCTTGCAAAGATAGATATTTTCTTTGACATGTGCAAGAAAAAAGGGCGGAAATTTAAATTTCCATCCTATTCCTCATGAATTCCTCTTATTTTCGTTTAATTCTTCAGTTGTCTGACGGGGAATATGAAGTACGTATCGGGGAATGGCTCGTCAGCCAGTGTGAAGTGCCACCACCGGAAACAATACCTTTTTGTCTAGGTCGGGATAGAAGTACGCCTTCATTCGAGTATCGGAAATATTCTCAGCCCATCTGACGAAGTGGTCAACGGCCTTTTGCGGGCGATAAGCGTCATAAATTTTCAAGCGGTATCCTAGGCTGATTACGTCGTCGCTTACGGCTTTCAAACTGTCTGCCGCACGCTTCGTCAGCAGTGCCGTTGGCTCCTGATAACCATCTATTCTGTCGCCTACGAAGTTGTATGTTCCGAAGTAGCGAATTTCCAGAATAGCGTCTGTTACTACGTCGGTCAACGTTGTAAACGCACTTGTATCCTCCGTTGCACTTGCCGTTTCTCCCACTGATTGCTCGGCGCTCTTTTTGCAGCCCACAACCAGCAGTATGCTGATAGCAAGAAGACCTAAGATATAAACTTTTTTCATGGTCTTTTATCTCATTTTGATACACATCTTCGTCAGGTCGTCGCTGGGCTCGGCACTACCCACAAATTCTTCCACTGCCTTGTGGATGGTTTCCGACGTCTCTCGCGCAGTGCCCAAATCGTTACGCAGTAAGGCTTTCAGACGCTCGTCGCCAAACTGTTCCTTGTTGGCGTTCTCGGCTTCGTTGATGCAGTCGGTGTATACGAAGAGCGTCTTGCCGTGCATGTTGTCCACTTCTTCGCCCTCAAACTCTATTTCCGGCCATAGTCCGATAGGCGCGTTGGCTTCCATTTTCATGTATTCGCCATCGAGCAGCGGGGGATTATGGCCTGCGTTACAGAATTCCATGTGTCCCGATTTCAAGTTGATAAGTCCGATAAACATCGTGACAAACATACCCTGCTCGTTGTCTTCAACTAATGCGTGGTTCAGGCGCGTGGCAATGGCGTTGGGAGTCAGATGGCCGTCTACCAATGTGCGGAACATTCGTGTCACTTCGGCCATGAACAAGGCCGCAGGCACACCCTTTCCGCTGACGTCGCCCACGCAGAAATACAGTTGGTCGTCCAGTAGCGCGTAGGCATACAAGTCGCTGCCCACCTCTTTGGTAGGAGTCATCATGGCGTAAATGTCCACATCCCTGGGTCTCAAAATAGTTGTCCGTTTCGCGAGCACTATAAGCTCGGTAGGCCTCGTCGGTCAGTTGCTGAAGTTTCGCTGGTAATTTTTCCTCAGCGCGAAGACGAAGGCTACTTATGCCCAGCAATACGAGCGTTAGCAATATAAAAGAGGAGAATTCTTCATATCATATCTTGTTTATATCGACATAGCCGTGCATGACGGCATAGATGGTTAGTGCGGAAACGCTGCGGAGTCCGAGCTTATCCATGATGTTTTTGCGGTGAGTGACAACAGTTGAAAGGGCGATATTGAGGCGGTCGGCAATCTCTTTGTTGATGAGTCCTTGGACGATGAGTGCCATTACCTCGATTTCGCGGTCGGAAAGGATTTTCTGTTGTAGTACTTGAGGGGTAGGGGGCAGATTCTGGCCGTGACCGTGGGCATGTTGCTCGAGGGCAAGCAGTTGACGGACGAGCTGGGGCTCGGGCTGATTGATGCAAAGGGTGTTGAACTCGCTGGGCTGCGTGCTGTCGGTGAGCGAGAGGGTAAGCACAATGGTCTTACGACGGCGCTCGACGAAGTAGGCGCGGTTGGCGAGGACGATATCTANNGGCATCATGTTGAGCAACAATTGCTTCAATCCCAGCGTGGCTAGTGTGTTGGGATCGATAATGGCAATTTTCGGACGGTGATTTTGAACTGTCATCCCTTCTTATTCATGAATTCCAGACGACTGGCCTGCTCCATGACCATATCGGCAAGGGTTTCGTTTTGTGGCATCTTGCCGTTGATGGCTTCGAAAAACTGAACGAGAGACAGCTTGCCTCCTCCGGTCTTGAGGAGATGTACAATACAGAGGTTTTGCAGGCCGACGGTCTCGGCAAGGATGTCGATGTCGGTGCTGCCCAATTGGAACAATGCCAGCTGATAGGCGTCTTCAAAATTATTGTGCATGAGTCGCTCGACGTCGCCAAGGGTGTTCATACCGATACGGCGCAGTACTTTAAGATATGGCCACCAGGGAGCTTCGTGTAGTTCGGCCTGTGTGATAGCGGCAATCTTGCGATTGAGTTTGTCGAACGGGCGCTTGTCGAGATAGCTGCGGAAGGTATCCAGGTCGAGTGGCACTTCCTCAATTTGTCCGCTCTGTACGAGGCTTTGGGCGCGGCGACGATAATCGGCAATAGCATTGCGAATGCGGCTGAACTCGTTGTCTGCAAGTTCGAGCATACCTGCCAGTCGGCTGAGGTTGCGGTGATACTCTAGGGGCGTTTCGATTTCGGACTTGTAACCGATGTCGTGTTGGATGGCTGACCACACGTGTTGCAAGGCGGTGCGCATCTGCAACTCAAAGCGTACCTCGTTAATTTCGGGCATCTCAGGGTTGAAATACAACGACTTGGGAATTCGGCAGATGTAGTGTAGCGAATTGTAGCCGAAACTGTCGAATTGGTGCATCCGACGCTTGTCGACGGAGTTGTCCCAGTCGATTTCGAAGAGTACCTCAGCCATTGATGCGATACGGTCGACATCCTCGTTGTAGAATGTAATGATGCGTGCACCGAAGATGTCGGTGATATCGAGCAGCGAACTATATTTATGTCCTTTGCGCCGAAGTTTTCCAACCAGCGACTCTTCAGCCTTAATACGCGACTCCATGGAGTTAACCTCGATACCACTCTGCTGAACCAGTGTGCCCAGTTTTTCCATTACCACACGTTGAAGCTCCTCGAAGAGCGGCTGCTTGTTGCAGTACTCTTCGAGAAGCATTTCACCATGTAGGTCGAGTCCGTAATCTGGCATATGAAATTAGCGGATATCGAACAGATTAAAGAAACCGGTCATCATGAACACCTTCTTGATTTCGTCGTTGATGTGTTCAATAATGACTTTACCCCCCTTGGCAGTTGCCTCTTTGCGGATGGTCAGAAACAGGCGCAGACCAGACGAGCTAATATACTCAAGGTCCTTACAGTCGAGGGTGATTTGTTTGTCGGCATTCTCCAATAGTGGGGCAATCTCCTGCTGGGCCTTTACGGCAGCAGGGGTGTCGAGGCGTCCGCTGACAGTAGCAGTATAACCGCCGTTTTGTTCGTTAATCTCAAAAATCATTTTCAATTATGAATTATGAATGGTTATTACTTGATAATGGCCTTACGTGCATCGTTAATCTGGTCCTTAGCCTTAGCAACCTGATCCTTCAGCTCGGCAACAGAAGTGGCGTTGAGCACGTCCAAGGGAGCAAGAGCCTTTGCAACGGGTTGGATGTCGGGATCGTACTCTGACAGGCGGTTGATGGCGTCGAGCACGAGGATGATGCGGAATGTGACGTTAGAAGCTGCCTCGTCGGTGAAGGTGCTGAGGTACTTGTCGGGGTTCTGATTGGCGATGTAGAGCTGCTCGGTAAGTGCAGCGGCGGCCATCTGCCAGAAGTGGTTGATGCGGCCGTTCTTCTCCATTTCGTCATAGAGAACGTTTGAGGTCTCAAACAACGTGTTGGCATCGTCGATAGCCTTGAACGAGGGATCGTTGATGTCGGCAACGAGCTTTGTAATAGCCTTGTCGTAGTCTTCTGTAGGCATTTCGTAGAGAGCTGCAATCTTCTTGTCAACGTTCAATGCGCTGAGGATACGATACTTTTCTGCCAGCGTGGTAGCCTCCTCGGCAGCAGAAGCGGGCAGCAGATAGTCGGGCTTGACCTGCTTCTCTTCCTTGGTCAGCTTGATGCCGTCGTCGCCTTCTGACAAGAAGGGTAGTTGCTTCAACTTACCAATTTCGGCAGCGATGCTGTCGAAGTGCATTTTGATGCTGGCTTCGATTTGCTGCTGTTCGAAACTCTTCAGACTGTCAGTAGCTACCTCAGCCTGCTCACTTTTCTTTCCACCACATGCAGCGAATACAACTGCTGCAAATGCAATAGCTAAAATTGATAATTTCTTCATTTCTTAATTTTTTTGAGTTATTAAAATGTTAATTATTTATCTCGTTAATTCTCTGTTTTGCGAATGTATTTCCCTGGACAGTCGGTGAGCAGCATCAGCGTAGTGATGATACACATGAGCAACAGCATGGCCATATTGAACCAGAGTGTTTTGATGTGCCACTGACCCACAATCTTCTCGCTGCTGTAGAATGGTGCACGACCGATAGTGCTTTGTGGCGTCAGGAAGATAAGTCCTGTACGCGGCACAGCATAATTATCAATGATGTCGAGCATTCGTCGNNGACGTCAGTGCATCGGCCTTCAGCGATATTTCGTTGCTACGCTTCGAAAGGATATTCTCGGCTTCTCTCATATAGTCGTATAGTGATTGGTAGGACTCGTCGCCGCTATAGGGCTTCATGTCGCAATAAGTCGTGATTAGCGGCAGGTTGGTGCGGATGACAGCCATGTGATCCACAGTGGATTCCTTGCCTCGCTTTTGCTCGTCCTTCATGGTTTCAAGCTGTGATTGCAACTCATAGAGCAATCCCATGTTGTAGTATTGCGTTTCATACTTCTTCTTGTCGAGCTCGAAAAAGTTACGCTCATATTTATTGTCGGTGAACGATGTGACGGCCAATGCCTCGTATGACCAGCGCGAGGGGATGAGGTCTCCGATGATGGGTACGTTACCCGTCGTGCTCTTGGGTGTCAGGTCAGAGAAACTGACTACTAGTCCGCAAAGCAGAATCTGGGGAATAAGCAGCATGGGAATGCTGATGTAGATGGCTACGACGGAGTTGAGACATTGCGACAGCAGTAGTCCTGTGAGGTTGGCCAGCAGGGCCGTCATAAACAGGATGAGCCACCATGTTGTAAAGAGCCCGTGCAATTCCATGATAGCATTGCCGACAACGATGAACAGCAACGTCTGGATGAGTGACACGAAGGCCATATAGACAATCTTCGACCAGATATAGCTGCCGTATGACAGATGTAGGAATTGTTCGCGTTTAAGCAGTGCGCGGTCCTTGATGATTTCCTCGGCGCTGCCACTCATGCCTGTGAACGTAGCCACAATGACGGCCATAAAGAAGTAGCTGACGAGGTTCTTGTTGTCCATGACGGAATATCCCTCGGGTGGAGCATAGCGTGTGAGGAAGGCACAGACCACTGCCAGCAAGGGAGCCTGCAGGAGAGTGATGCAGAGATATTGCACGTTGGTAATCTTCGTCTTGAAGTTACGGTGCAGGAAGATGGCGAACTGTTTCAGCACGCCAGGTTTCTTCTGGTCGGAAGGCGGTACGTTGCTGACAGCGGGGGCGGGCAGCTCAGGACGGTTCTTCAGATAGAGCTCGTGCCACTCCTGGGGCGTCATCTTACGCTCGTCAGACACCTCGCCATTGCTATTGAGCGTCTTCTCATCAATGATGTTGAGTACGATTTCGGGATTGACGTTGCCGCACATGGGGCAAGCGCTGGTCTCTGCATCGGCATAGTGTGCGGCCTCCTTGAAATAGGTGATAGCGTCGATGGGGTTGCCGTCGAACACGGGATATCCGCCACGATCGAGCAGCCAGAGACGGTCGAAGAGTTTATAGACGTCGCTGGACGGCTGGTGGATGTTGACGATGATGAGCTTCCCCTTCAGCGTCTGTTCCTTCAGTAGGTTGATGACCTTTTCGGTATCTGCTGACGACAGTCCTGAAGTCGGTTCGTCGAGGAACAATACGGCTGGCTCTCGGATGAGCTCAAGGGCAATATTCAGACGTTTGCGCTGTCCGCCAGAGATATATTTGTTGATGGCCGAACCTGCTTTCAGGTCTTTGACGGCATCAAGTCCGAGATCCTTCAGGGTCTTCATGACACGACGGTCGAGTTCCTCTTCTGCCATCCCTTCGAAGCACAACTTGGCGGTAAACCAGAGGTTCTGGTAAACGGTCAGCTCTTCGATGAGCAGGTCATCCTGAGGTACGTAACCGATGAGGTCCTTGGCCTCGGGCTCGCTGATGTCGTGACCGTTGATGGTAATCGTGCCTTCCTGAGGCTTCATACTGCCGTTGAGCAGGGAAAGGAGGGTCGTTTTGCCTGTTCCTGAACCGCCCATGATAGCCAGTAACTCGCCATTGTGCAGGTTGAAGCTAAGGTTGTGCATGCCGTTGTCACTTCCTGGGAATCTGAAGGTTACGTCGCGTCCACAGAACTCAACAGCTTCTACCTCGCTGTCCGACTTGTCGTAGCAACTGATGATGGATGAGTAGTAAACAGGGCGACCGCTTTTGCCTTTCAGCACACTGCTCTGGAGCCATACTTGATAGCATCCCGAGAGCACGGGAACATCGTTGAGCAAGACGGTATCGTTGCCCATGTATGTAAACATCAACAAGCCTGTGAAGGGGTCGAGCAGGGTTTTGAGTTGTCCGTCAAAACCTTCTAACTGGTGCAGTATGACGTGCTCCGTGGGTTTGTTGTTGACATAATCCATGAAGTTGTTATACTGCTCATCAGGGATGTTAAACTGCTCAGCCATCGTGCGGAACATGACATCGGTAAATCCGTCGTCGTCGGCACAGAATTCCAAAAGACGTAGCAGCAACAGGGCTTTTTCTGTGTTGCGGATGTCCGTTTGCAAATTAGAACAAATAGAGCGGACGGTATCCTGAGTGTTCAGGTCATCGGTCATCTCGTAAGCCATGCGCATATCGCTGTAGAGATCCAGATAGAGATCGATGTTCCTGATGCCGAATTGGCGACGTAAATAGCTTACGAGCATCTCTTTTGCCCGTTCCTCGTCTACTTGCTCTACTTTGCCAAATAGCGCAAATAAACTGATAAAGCTAGATAATATTACGTCAGTCATTTCTCTATTAATTTGCAAATTTACTTAAAATCTAAGACTAAAGTCTTATCGAAGTAGTTAAAAAAAATTAAAACCTGCTTAAACGGTCTTTTTCCGTAGTGTCAGGACGTTCTTTCCGTCTATACGTTCGTAGTTGATAGAGTCCATAATCTGTCTGACCAGATGGATGCCAAGTCCACCAATCGGGCGTTCTTCGGCCGATAGAGTGGTGTCCACTTCTGCCTTTGTTGTGGGGTCAAAAGGTGTGCCCCAGTCAATGATGACAATCTTCAGACACTGATCGTTGGCTTTGGCCTCGATAAGAATGTCACCTTTCTTGCCAGTGGGGTAGGCGTAGTCCATTACGTTAACTACAGCCTCTTCAATGGCGAGGTTCAGACTCATAGTCAGCGACATGTCAAGACCGATGGCCTCACACACTTCATCGACGAAAGCTGCCAGTTGTGGTACTTCGTCGACGTTGTTAGTCAGTTTCAGACTGCGGGACAGACGCATATCGTCGTCCTGTTCCTTGGAATACTGAATGGCGAGCATAGTCTGGTCGTCACTCTGTTCAGCATTTCCTACAAAGTCTTGTACAACTTTTGTCATATGTTCAATAAACTTCTCTGGTTTCCGTTCAGCCTCACAGGCGGTATCCAGGACACGTTCTTCCTGGAACTGTTCGTGGCGCAGATTTTCGGCCTCCGTCAGTCCGTCGGTATAGAGGAAAATAGTTGTTTGCGAGTCGATAACGGTTTCCTGTAGGGTGAATTTCCAGTCGGTGATGATACCAACAGGAAGATTGGGGTCGCAGGGCAGGAAACCAACCCCCTGGTCGCCGATTAATATTGGTGCGTCGTGTCCTGCATTCGAATAGCGCATACGGCCTGTAGGCAGGTCGAGGACGCCGATGAACAGGGTGACGAACATGTTCGATTCGTTGTCTTCTGAAATGGACTCGTTGATGGCTGTCATGATGCGTGCCGGCTGCGATTCGTGGGATGCGATAGTGCGGAACAGCGAGCGTGTGACAGCCATGAGCAACGACGCAGGAACGCCCTTTCCGCTGACGTCGCCAATGCAGAAGAATAGTTTCTCGTCGCGCAGGAAAAAGTCGAACAGGTCGCCGCCCACCTCCTTGGCAGGCATCAGTTGTCCGTAGATGTCTACATCGTCGCGGTCGGGGTATGGTGGGAAGGTCTTCGGCAACATCGACATCTGGATGCTGCGGGCGGTCTGCAGTTCTCCCTCTATACGTCCCTTGTCTTCGTTGATGGCCTTGGTTTCTTCAATCTGTTTCACCAGCGACAGCTGCATGGTTTCGAACGAGTCGCGCAGACGACGCATCTCGTCTTTGGTCTTGATCTTTGGCAGCTCAGCGGTGAAGTTACCCTTGGCTATCTCGTCTGCAGAGACCGTAAACTGCCTGATGGGTTTGGTCACTTTGCGCACGGTGAAATAGCAAGCCAAGACGATAATGCCGATACCGATGAAAGTGAGAACCCCCATGAATGCCATCAAACTGTTCAACAGCCACAGCATGTCTGTTATGGGGAGTGTCACTACCATCAGCCAGTCTGTGCGCTCAACACAAGCGGCAAACATTAATATGTAGCTTTCGTTCTTGTCTCTATAGAGCCTGTAAAGTCTATCGTCAGTACCTATTCCGAGAATGTCCTGGACGATTTTTTCCTTGCGCTTTTCTTTGTCTTTGATGTTCTTGAAATAGTCTTTGAGTGAGGCTTTCATCACCAGACTCGAGTCGGGATGAGCCACAATCGTACCTTGACGGGTGACAAGGAAACTGGTGAAATGGCTTTTGGCTTCAGAGTCGAACACATCCATGAAATTTTCATTGAAGGCGCTGTCCGACTTCAGTCTCAACGTTTCTATCCAGTCCAGCGACAGGTCGGCAGTATATACGGCATAGGCCTCGTCCTTGTCGTTGATGAGCGGCAACGAGTAGGTAATCATCGGGAAACCTCCCCCTCCTTCGTCCACGTATGGCTCCGACCAACAGGCTTTCTTCAGTTCCACGGGTGTCTTAAACCACTCTTTCTCAGGATAGTTGTATGCCCGTGAGTTCAGTTGTGTGGTATGAATGCCCGTAGTGGTGCGATAGGCGTAGGGCGCATATCGCTGCCCCTTCTTAGGTTCGTAGTCTGGGTTAAAAGCAATGGCTGTTCCCATGATTTCATCGTTCAGTTTCAACATGTGCTGTACGCTGGAGAATAGCATATCGTCCTGATAGATGTTCTTTTTCGCTTCCGGCACATTGTTTCTGACCACCGCCTCCACATTGGAGAATACGGTGTTCATCTTCTCGTTGGTCACTTCCATGGCAGTGCCGAAGATAAGTCCCGTGGCCGCTACGCCTAATATGTAGATGAGGACGAAAATAAGCCCAAGAATAAGTATGAGGCTAATGATTGTAGCCACCGTGATGCGCCATGTCAGACGTGAGACAATGGAGCGTGAAGGGCGGAATATGTTCAGTAGACCCATCAGTTCTTAGTATAATATGCGTGCAAAGTTACGAATAAGTGAGCGAAAAACCAAATAAATTTGGATTTTTCTGAACGAAAGTAATTTCACCTGGGGTGAAAGTTACGAATAATTCTTAACTAATGGCGTCTTTTTACCGTTTTTTTTGTACCTTTGCACGAAATTTTTTCATTTAGACGTTTATGAAGTTGCAAAAATACATCACAATTTTCGTTTTTTTTACCTCGCTGACCATCGTTCGCGCACAGGAGCATACCCGTTTTCTGGACCTGCCGCTCGACCTTGCCCCAGAAGAAATCATGGAGACGCTGGAGGATAAGGGTCTGCAACGGGAAAACCTATTCGAACTCTCTGGCCGTATTGCGGGCCTCGACGTGTGGCTCTATGTGAATGTCAACAAGGACTCTACAAAGGTTAACCAGCTGTTGCTGACGACGCAGATGCAACAGGGCAAAACCCTGCGCGACGATTATGTCGCCCTGCGCAAATGGATGCAGAAACACTATGGTGCCCCCACGTGGGAATCTACTGTCCGTTCCCACTCCTTTGCACGCTGGTATGTGGGTTACGATCGCGATATCGTGATGATTGCCACCGCCTCTGCTGGTGTCGAGATATGGTTCTACGAAAACCACCAGCGCCGCAACATTGACTACTATGCCATTCTGAAATATTGCGAGCGTAATCCTGCACCAAATATGCCTGTGATGTATGCCCGCGACAATGTCACGTGGAAGAGTACGGGCGATACCTCGACGATAAAAAAGAAAGTCGCCAAGCGTGACATCCGCAAGGTTTCCAAGAAAAAGGCAAAGACAACAAAACAGCGCCGTTCGAAGACCGTTAAGTCTAAGAAACAGCGCCGTAAGCGTTAGTATAAAGTTCCCNNGGTCCCATAGCGTGCATCAGCAGGAAGTTGTGGCGGTCGTACTCCAGTCCGAGGTTGTTCGAGATGCGTGCGGCCATAGGCACAGCACTCACACCAGCGTTACCAATCAGCGGATTCAGCTTCTTGTCCTTCGGCAGGAACACGTTCATCAGCTTCACAAAGCAGACGCCGCTCATTGTGGCAATGATGAAGGCTCCGGCACCGATGGCGAAGATGTAGAT
>LXOW01049513.1_pt2 | contig 21082 bp, 18 predicted proteins | sample 1368591 | NCBI WGS metagenome assembly LXOW01 (sample SAMN04884650, study PRJNA319009) | bovine gut metagenome | isolation source: Cow rumen | host: Bos taurus | place: Italy: Legnaro (PD) | collected 2014-07-09
AGATGTGTATAAGAGACAGCTGTAATACAATTCCCATTTTTTCTGTTTCTCCTTCATCAATTCACATTTTATTATTCAGCACTTGCCGTTACTTCACTTGTCACTTGTGGAGTTGCCGTAGCCTGGCTTTGGACATTTTCCTCGTTACTATTTTTCCAAGCTGTAAATCCTACAATAACAATAATTACAAACGCATAAAACCCCGCCATAATTCTATGGGCTTTCCTTTCCTGTTGCTTTTCAAAATCCATTTTTTCACTTCCTTTCTCTTATTACAAATACATAAGAACCTTCTTTTTTCGAAATCTCAAACTCTTCCAAAATCTCGAATTTATCCCTTGGTAATGTATCCATTAGTATTTCTTTATCGTAACAATAAAGTATGATTTTTGCATCTTTCTTTAAATGCGTCGATATCTTCTTCCAAAAAGACCGATACAAGATTTCAATCTCTTTTGCATTTTTCCCACCTGTGACACGAGGCAGATTGGAAATAATCTCATCAAACAAATATTCATGTTTGAAATCGAAAAAGTCACGATTGATGTAATTTGCTCTTACATGTGCCTCTTTTGTATTGATACGTGCCGCCTCAATACCTTGTCCATAAATATCGACGCCGTACATATCTCCTGTTGGAAGAAAACGATTTCTTTCAATTAACATTGTTCCGGCTCCGCAAAATGGATCCAACACCTGCGCCCCTTCTCTTAAGTATTCTTTGGCAAGTTCCATGGTAAGGGCTGCATTTACCGGCGCGATACTGGTTGGCAATGCCTCCATACGATATACAAATCTGTCATCTGCCAATGTATATAATTTCAATAAAAATACAAAATCTCCACTGTTATTTTCAATCAGTCGAAGTTCAACCTCATAATGGGAGGTACTGTTTATCAACTTTCCTTGGCTAAATTCCTGCAAATAAGCACCTAGTTTCTTTGTAAACGTACTCTTTTGTTTCAAATCCATCTTGCTTTTACACTCAATACGGAAATAAAAAGGTGCTTCTCCTTCATGTCTTTCTTCTAAATATGAAACCAAAGAACTATCACTCAAACATTTTGCCACTTTTTTTGCCTGTTCATCCAAAGAAGCGTTTCCATCCCGTTTGATAGTGGCAAGTCCATCTACACGGAACAATAATTCACTAAAGGTGCGTACTTCCATGATTTCTTTCAAATCCGTAGTTTCCGCCTGCACACCGGCATTAAATAATTTCGGACGGTGACTCTTTATCTTATCAGCAGTAATTTCCCTGAAATTTCGATTTGTCAACAAAATGATTTTGGAATTTGTATTCCATCCACAAAACTTGTGTTTTTTTCCACCTTCCATCATAAGCACAAGTTCCTGCAACTGTTTACATTCTTCCAAAATGTGCTTTTTGTTGCTCTCATCTACCTCTACTGTCTGCAGTTTTTCCAGACGTTCTTTTAATTTTGGCAAATAATCTCTATAATCAAGTTCTTTCATGGCAGTAAGATAACTGCTTTTTACAAACATAGTGTTCTCATCTTCATAGGCTTTATACAAATGCGAAAGACTTTCCTGTACACCAAGCTGTCCAAGAACTAAAGCCGCATTTTTCCGCACCTTTGGATCTTCATCTGACAAAAATCCATAAAACATATCCACCTGATTATTCAGAGCTAACAATATGGCATGTTTTCCTGCATATTCCTTAGCTTCCGCCTTCAATGCAATCAGATTTTTACGGACATCTTCGCCTGCCTGAAGCTTTAAAATGTAGTCTCTAACCATCGGTTCACCACTTTCCTTTTTCTTCTTCCAAAACACCCTGGCATTCTTATCGCAATTTCCCTGCAATTTGCCAAAGTCTTGGTCTAAGTCTGAACTAAAAACCTTACTCCATTCTATACTAATTTTTCATTTGTTACAACCTAATTATAAAAAGGTTGTGAAACGCGCAGCAATTAACTCCATCTCNNATCCTCGCGGAGCGTTTTATGTAATAGGAAATTGCATCGCAATTTCGTATTACATAAAAAAAGACAGGCTTTCGCCTGCCTAAACCACTATATTCCAAGCGCTCCCGGAAGTTTTTGCAAAAATTGAAGTCTTTGCTGCTTCTGATGTTGCAGATTTTGCAGCTTTTCAATATTCTTTGCCGACATCCAGGTTTTCTTGCTGTTGTAATAATAATTTGCAATCTTCCAAAATTTTTCCGGAACAGCCATGCGAATCAAAAGCACTTTTCTTTCCTCCTTTGAAAGAGGCCGATATTTCTCATAGCCTTCCATTGCCCGGTCAAATACTGCCATATTCCAACTGTTTTTTTCCATGATTTTTCGTAAAATATCATATAAATCCATGCACTGTAATTGCATATGTACCCGCTCAAAATCCGAAGTTGCCTCACCATTTTTCAACAATATGATATTGTGATAATTATAGTTTCCGTGGCAGATTGCCTGTTCTTGTTCCATCTTTTCATACAATTTTTTGCAGTCTACCATGTCAAGCATTCCCTCTGCTTTGTCTGCCTCCTGATAAAACTCCGGAAACATGGATAAAAACATGAGTTCAAATTCATTTCTTTGCTTTTTTTCTCTCATGTAGGCACGTACTCGTCGAAGCTCCCGGTTGTGCCGAATAATGGTTTCTTCATAGGTATCTGCCTGAAATACCAGTGGTTCTTCTGTAACATTTTTCAGAAGTAAATGAAGCTTTGCCAGATTTGAAGTGATTCTTTCTATATGTTCTGATTGTTTCAAGTCACAATCTTCCCCTTGAAACCACCGTTTCAACACATATCTGGTCCCCATGCCATTCTCTGTTATCCACAATCCTTCTTTATTTTTTTCGTAGGTATCCACATTTTCATATCCACAATCCACAAGATGCTGTTTCACCTTCTGTGCCATTTCCGCCTTTTGATCACTTAGGCGAAATTCCCGCAAAATACGAAATCCCTTGTCTGTATCAAACACGTAAGCCCCTCTTACACGAAATACCCTCTGCACATCCAGCTCATAATGATCCATAATTTCTTTTAACTTATCGTCCATTTGTCTCCCTCCAATCTCAATACCCTATCCGCGTATTGCTATTCTATGAGGGAGTTTTCATATTTATTCTATAAATGAAAAAACGTCAATATCCTGCTTTCGCAAAATATTAACGTATTTCCATCACTATAAATTATAATTCAATTTTCATCACTCATCAACTTTGCTTCAAGCATTTACCCATGTTAAAGCATAAAATGTCCATATTTTTCTTTTGCCAAAGAAATCAATGTATCCTTTTCGTTAAGCTTAGGCTCCTCAATTACGGCTTCCAACAATCCGTTAAGAATTTCTCCCATGGATTTTCCCTTTGGAAATCCTTCACGAAGCAGGTCTCCACCATTGATTGCAAGCATTTTCAAGGTAACACATTCTTTTGCGTCACAAATCTCATGGTATAATGCTTTCGAAGCCTGTAATTTATCCATTTTCTCCTGACGTTTATAATCACTCTGTGCAAGTACATCCCCTTCCATCAAAAGGAACAAATACTTCATTTCTTCTACGCCAATTTTATTCATGAGCTTTCGCATTTTATTCTTTTGAGAAGAAAATTCCACATCATGATACTGAATTAAATGACACGCCAGATCGATGGTATAATTATCAAACCGAAGACGTTTTAATATCTCCTTCGCTTTTTCTTTTGATACCGCCGGATGCTTGTAAAAATGGGTAATACCTTCCTCATCAACAGTAAGGCACTCTGGTTTTCCCACATCATGAAGCAATGCAGTCCACGCCATCACCGAATAATCTTTCTTACTGAGGCCTGCTTTTTTTGCTGCTGCCAGAGTATGTTCTACTGCTTTCAGACTGTGCATTCCCACATCAAAACAATGGTGGGGATGATTTTGTGCAGTTTCAATCATTTCATCAAATTCAGGTAATACCACCTTTGTGATACCTAATTCTTTTGCAATCATCAACCGCTCCGGATGGTTTGAACAAAGCAGTTTATCAAGTTCCACCCGAATACGCTCCGCACTGATTTTTTGAAGGGTTGGCGCCAATTCTTTTACCGCAGCCTTTGTCTCTTCTTCAATGTCAAAATCAAGCTGTGCCCCAAAACGAACTGCACGAAGAATACGAAGAGCATCCTCATCAAAACGTTCTCTTGGATTTCCCACACACTTAATGATGTGTCGTTTCAAATCACCCATTCCGTCGAAGGCATCCACCACGCCTTCCTCTTTGTTGTACGCCATTGCGTTGATGGTAAAATCTCTCCTGCGCAAATCTTCCAAAAGATCACTGGTGAATTCTACTTCCGTAGGATGTCTTCCATCTTCATAACTTCCATCAATTCGATATGTGGTTACTTCAAATCCGTCCTTATCAAGCATAATGGTAACCGTGCCGTGCTGAATTCCCGTATCAATGGTTCGTTTAAACAGCTCTTTTACCTGCTGGGGTTTTGCCGAAGTGGTAATATCCCAATCCTCCGGCTCTCTCCCAAGCAATGCGTCACGAACGCAGCCACCTACCGCATAAGCCTCATATCCGTTGGCATGTAATTCATTTAAAATATAGTCAACCTTATCCGGTATCTGAATTTCCATATATTAACCTCACATTTTCACTGGTTTCATATGCTTTACCCACAAATTAGCGTTTCTACTGGTTTCGCATACTTTCCAGACAAACTAACTTTTCCACGAAATTAGTATGCTTTCCCCCAGTAAACTAACTTTTTCGCTGGTTTTCCACAGCATACACATGTATCAGAAATCTGTTTCTGTGCAAATGGCATACAGCGGGATGTTACTGACAATTCTTCTTTAATCTTATTCTCACACTCAACATCTCCACACCACATTGCCTTGATAAATCCAGGCTTGTTCTCAGCAATATCCTTGAATTCGTCATAGTTCTTTGCCTCGTATGTGTGGGCATCTCTATGTGTTCTTGCACGCTCTAACATGTCATTGTGCATCTGGTCTAAGATTTCCTGCATTCTTGTCTCGATTTCATCAAAGGCAACTTCATATTTTTCTCTTGTGTCACGACGAACTACGATACAACGACCTGCTTCAATATCCTTTGGTCCGCACTCTACACGTACAGGAATACCACGCATTTCCTGCTCAGAGTATTTCCATCCTGGGTTCTTATCGCTGTCATCCACCTTAACAGAGAAGTTCTTTGAAAGAACCTGACGAAGTTCTTCTGCTTTTTCAAGAACGCCTTCCTTCTTTTGCATAATAGGAATAATCATAATCTGTGTTGGAGCAATTCTAGGTGGTAAAACAAGTCCTGAATTGTCACCATGTACCATAATCATAGCTCCGATGATACGTGTTGTCATTCCCCATGAAGTCTGGTGTGCATACTGTAATTTGTTGTTTTTATCTGTATACTGAATGCCAAATGCCTTTGCAAAACCGTCACCAAAGTTGTGGCTTGTTCCTGACTGCAACGCCTTACCATCATGCATCAATGCTTCGATTGTGTAAGTAGCTTCTGCACCGGCAAATTTCTCTTTATCTGTCTTTCTTCCCTTAATCATAGGAATTGCAAGTACTTCTTCACAAAAATCTGCATATACATTTAACATCTGCTCTGTTCTTGCTTCTGCTTCCTCTGCTGTTGCATGTGCTGTATGTCCTTCCTGCCATAAGAATTCCATAGTTCTAAGAAATGGACGGGTTGTCTTTTCCCAGCGAACAACAGAACACCACTGATTGTACAATTTAGGCAAATCGCGATATGACTGCACTACATGTGAATAATGCTCGCAGAACAATGTTTCTGATGTAGGACGAACTGCCATCTTCTCCTGCAACGGCTCTAATCCTCCCTGTGTTACCCATGCAACTTCCGGTGCAAATCCCTCTACGTGGTCTGCTTCCTTCTGCAATAAACTTTCAGGAATGAACATAGGCATGTAAACATTTTCTACACCTGTCTCCTTGAAACGGGCATCTAATTTTTTCTGGATGTTTTCCCAGATGGCATATCCAGCCGGACGGAAAATCGTACATCCTCTCACGCTTGAGTAATCAATCAACTCAGCCTTTTTTACAACATCTGTGTACCACTGCGCAAAATCGTCTTCCATCGCAGTAATTGCTTCTACTAATTTCTTATCGTTTGCCATTTTTTTCTCTCCTTTTCCTATATAACACAAAAAGGTGACACCCGAAATCATATCCCCAAGGGACCAAATGATCTCGGCGGTGCCACCCTTATTAATCGTAATAACAATTCTCTCTCATCCTTTATCGCAGGAATTACGCCTTACTTTCATAAGGTGCTCCAAGGCAGGTTCCAAAGTTAATCCATAAGACTCTTCCACCAGACAAGTCTCTCTCTGTCATGTACGCTCTTTGTACTAGTCCTTTTCAATGCGTTTTCTTTATAAACTAACTTCTAGTTTAAAGTAATATTTTAGACTTGTCAAGGGAAGAAAAAATCCACACCTGTCATGTCCTTCACCAATCGTGCTTCTTTAATCCTCTACCCAATATACATCTTATTCTCGTTATAACTACTAATAAATACTCTCACTGTTACTTCGCAATAGAGCTACTGATTATGTTTTTCATAATGTTCTGGCACTCAAACTCAATTCCGCAACTATTTATCTTCATCATCAATTCCCCATAAATCATTATTTTTACTTCCTAGTCCACTACCAACAGTATTATCAATATTCTTTGAAAGAATAACTCCTAAACATACCAATACAAACGCAAAAAATGCAATTCCCAATAAAATCATACAACTTCTCCTTTCTATGTATGTTTCTCCTCATTCCATAGGTAGTCGACCTTAGCTGAGGGTAAAACACTTCAATATTATACACTTTAACCCCTAGTGATTACCAAAACAGTTATTTTGCTTCATCTTCCTAATTAAATGTACACTAATCACTAATTCAGGAAGAGAAAAAAACAAATAAATTCCCATCTCTTGCAAATCATATCTACTTGCAGGAGGAAGGCCCAACAAATTTTTTAATCCTCTAGCTGCGTTCACATATTGATATGCAACGCTAGGCAAACATATAAATCTTAAGTATGAAAAAAAATCAACAAATGCGTGAACTATAATTACACACCATATGTTCTTGGAATACACCATCATCACTGACATAAAAAAACTGAATATGAATACCCAACAACAATACAGAATGTTATAAAATATCATGTATATATTAAATTCACTAAAGTTGATGTGCATTATAGTAAACAATAAAGACGAAAATACTATTGCATTTATCTCAGGATATTTCGTATTAAAAAATACTTTAGAAAAATAATGCAACGCAATTCCTCTAGCACTTAATTCTTCCACTACTCCAATAAAAAATACATACAGTAAAACACAAAAAAACACATTAAATCCTGAAAACCTAATATCAGACATGTTAACAACATTACAAGCCAAAATTGCAGGAATAATTTCAATCACTGCAAAAGGTAAAGAAATTGATATTCCTTTACGTATACCGCATCTTGACTTCAAACCTATATTCTCTGGGGAAATTTTCAATAATTTGAACATTGGAACTATTACAACAAACAGCACAACAATCTCAGCCAAACTTCTCAGTAATAATTTTTCAGCAACCGTTTCCCCACGAGAACTAAATGCATTTTGAAGCCAAACGCTAAAATATCCGAAAACAATAAACAATACACTTAAAAAAATAATCTTCTTTTTACTCATTTTTTCCCTTGTATGACAGTTAGTAAGTTAATTATCATACTTTCCTCTCTTTTTCTATATATGTTTTAAAATAATTCAGATACTATGGACTTTTGCTTTTTCTGTAGCTTGACTACTCAGCTGGAGTGTATTGCTAATAGGAGTCTATTGCGTATGAAATCTAGATAATATATTACGAAATGTTTTTATCCCTCACAGCTGTTTACATTTAAACCTGATTTTGAATTAGTTCAAAATATTTTCCTTTTTGGTTCATTAGTTCTTCATGACTCCCATGCTCCAAAATTTTCCCGGATTCCATAACAAATATTGTGTCACAATTACGAACAGTACTCAATCTATGTGCTATAATTATTGTAGTTAAATTTGCTGAATATTTTTGCAATAATTGGCTAACCATCTTTTCTGTAACCGTGTCTAAATTACTAGTAGCTTCATCTAAAATTAATATATCAGGTTCTTTTAGTTTTTTCAAATAGAAGTATGTACATGAATCTGTTGATTGGAAAAGACACACCCAAAATGTTCTTCCGATTTAATGGCGAAGATATGCCGTTGACCACTATTTACAACAAGAATATGAAACAACGTGGACGTTCCAGATATTAGCTCTCCGTCCAGATTGATGTTGTAAAGGACGGAAAAAGCATTCCTGCAAAAGTGGTCTATGTCCGAAACAAGAACAAAAGAAACGAATATCTCTGCCTCATTTCCACAGACATAAGTTTGAGCGAAAATGAAATTATCCGTATTTATAGAAAACACTGGGATATTGAAGTATTTTTCAAAGTCTGCAAGAGTTATCTAAATTTGAGCAAAGAATGTAGATCCATCTCTTATGATGCAATGACTGCACTTTCAAAATCGAAGCTACAAGCGGCATAATTTCATCGTAATCCATATGATATTCTTCACAAAGATCTCTAACTTCATCTTCCGTAACCCTAATGTACTTTGCTATTAGATTTGTCATCACGAAACAGACAATCCCACTCATCGATAATGATTACAAACTTCGCTCCGCAGAATGAAATAACAGATTTAACAACTGTGTTCTACTTTTCACTCCTGTTTTCAAATATATATTATACACATGTTTTTTTACTGTGGATAAACTAACAACCAATTCTTCACAGATGTCACTATTGGATTTTCCTTCACTGATCAGTTTTAGGATTTCATTTTCACGATCCGTCATTCCATATTCATCCTTCATATATTGAAAACGCACAGCTACAGCTTCATCTTTTTGATTAAGTTTCATTGTATTGATCAACATATTTTCCATATGCTTTTTAAGCACATTTAGAATATATAAATCTTTTTCAGTGAAATCCCCAAAATTTTCTCCTCGAAACAAATTAAGAATGGCAATTACTTTTCCATCTCGAATCAACATAATTCCGCAACCATAAGGAATTCCCAAGGGTTTCAGATACATTTGATAAAAAGGAGTGTTGATTCGTACGGTCTCATCTAAAATTGTGGTATCCTGATAAACACAGGTCTCAACCGAAAATTCATATAAATATTGTAAATAATCCTGATCATAAAAACAGTCCAAATACTTTGAAACCTGACTGTCATCCATTCCAATAAACACAGTATGCTCTCTGTTGATCTGTTTGTGTTCATCCAATACGATATAATAGCCTTTTGTAAAGGGAATCATCATTCTCAACACCTTCAAAGTCTTTTCTTCCAACGTAGTCATATCATCAACCGTATATAATTCCAACAATATTTTATTGATCGTTAACCATTCTGTATCTTTTAGCATGTGTCATCTTCCTTTCCATACTGGCATAGTAACGTATTTTCTTTTCCCTTAATTTTTTCTTGGAGACATATTTCATTGGATTTCCTGTTCCATCCACTAGCGACGTACGCCGCAAGGCTCACCAAAAAAAGGAGCCTGCGCGAAAAAAATTTGCACAAGCTCCTTTGCCCAATCAGCATTACGATACCATATTATTTATTATTTTTCCACACTTCCAACTTGCCAATTAATGGAACTTTTATTTTACGATATTCCCATAATAATCTGGTCTTCGGTCTCTATATAATCTCCAGTCACGGCGCATGGTCAAAATTTCATCCAAATCAAACGTTGCAAGCACTACCTGTTCTTCTTCTCTACCATCCTGTTCTGCTAATTCACCTGTAGCATCAGTAATAAAGCTGGAACCGTAAAACACCAAAGCCGATTCCTGATTGCCATTCTCCTCACAAGGATGCACTTCCTCACAACCAATCTCTCATATCTTTTTCACATACGTTTTTGTATTAAAGCTTGCAAATGCTTCGTGCTTACAAACTCTTTCATATTCGCAATCCGTTTTGCTTCTTGCTCATATAAAATTGACTTTCCATAGGACGAACTATCCTATCGTGCAAAAAATCCTTCTCGTACAAATTTCAATGTACAAGAAGGATTTTCCTACTATATAAAATGCACGTATTTATTCAAATTTTCCCAATATGGTAATATCCTCCGCATCTTCAACGGCATATTCCTCACACAAAAACCCCTTAACGCTGGTTCCATCCTTAAGCTCTACATTTCCAATCACCAAAGGAGCTGAAACCAAATCCAAAAATCTACCTAATTTTGTTTTAGCAATTTTGTATACATCTACATGAATCTCTGCCCCGTCCTTGCTACATACCATTCCTGGTTTTACCGGACTGGTTGGCAATCGATATAATTTGTATTTGGAAGCTGTTTTCGTACTTTCTACAAAACTTGCCCCAAGACTTGTTAACTGAGATTCCAATGCAAATCCTTTCTTATGTAGACCGCACACAGCAAACAGTTCCTCTTCTTCCTCCAAAAATAAATCTGCGAAAGTCATGACCAAATTCTGTGAATCACTTCGTCCAAAGATCGTAATTCCAAATGGATATGTGCGATCCATAGAATTTTCCGGAACTGCAATTGCTGACATATCAAGCAAATTGCAATGATTTGTATATAATCCCATTTTGCTGTTTGTTACAATTGGATCTTCTCTTACCTGATCTCTTGTAAAGGAGCCACCTGCAGTGGGCATGATCATCACAGCATCTTTTAATATATTTCTGGCTTTTGATTTGTACTCCTGCAATTTATGAAGATCACCAAACAATTTTGCAGCTGTGTTTTCTTCTTTCGCACCAGAACGAAGGATTGTTTCTGTCACCGGAAATGTTTTTCCTGGATTCTTTTCCACAAAATCTTTTAAATCCTCCCAACGTTCTGCAACGTATGCTCCCTCGTATAAAAGTAAAGCAGCCTGTTGAAACATGGTCATATCTAAATATTCCACCTGAATTCCCATTCGTTTGACTCTTTCAATGGTCTGTTTCCATTTTTTTCTGTAAATCTTCTCAAAGCTTCCATAAAATTCTGGTTCTTCCTTTGGAATATATACCTTTCGGGGTAGTACTGCTCCTTTCGTCTCAAATGCTTTGGACCATGGGCACTGTTCATCCACGCCTTTTGCAATCTGATCCACCAGCTTTGTATCTTCAATCTTATTTGCAAACACAGTGACACAGTCAAGGCTGGCACAAGCAGGCACAACACCTTTACTAGACCATGATCCCACCGATGGTTTCCAACCAACCAAAGTATTTAGCATAGCTGGCACTCTTCCTGAACCTGCTGTATCTGTTCCAAGGGCAAATGCAGCCATTCCTAGTGCAACAGACACTGCCGAGCCAGAACTTGAGCCACCACTGATCATTTCATCCTGATAAGCATTGTGGCATTCTCCGTATGGACTTCTGGTACCAACTAATCCTGTGGCAAACTGATCCAAATTTGTTTTTCCAATGGGAATCGCACCTGCATCGATCAATTTATTAACCACGGTTGCGTGTTCCTTTGGTATATATGCAAACTCAGCACAAGCAGCCGTAGTTGGTACATTTGCCAGATCAATATTATCTTTTATGGCAAACGGGATTCCCCATAATGGATACTGTTCACTCTTCTTTGGCAACGCCTCCAAATATGGTTCTACCAGTTCTTTTGTAGGCTTCACGATCCATATATTTTTATCTGCATATTTGTCTACTCTTTTACATATTTCTTCAAACAATTCCCCTGGTGTTAACTCATTATTTTCATAGGCCTGTTTTATCCATTGAATCGTTAATTGTTCTGGAAAATACTTCATATCCATACCTCCTGATCTTAGGCAATCTTTATTCCTACTACATACTGTCCAGCCAAAACCTGCTCTCCAGGTGTGACACAAACTGCTGTAACCACACCGTCTTCCTCCGCTGCAATCGGGAATTCCATCTTCATACTCTCTAAAATTACAACATTTTCTCCTTTTTTCACCTGTTGTCCTTCTTCAACAAGAATTTTCCAAACACTTCCTGGAATTGCAGCCTCAATCCCCTCACTACCTTCCGGAAGTACTCTATCCTCCGATGTTACCGTTTCTTCCTCTGAGTCAAAGTGATCAAGTCCCTGCTCTACCCAGCGTTGTTTCTCTGCCTCGAAGGCTGCCTCCTGATGTTTTTTAAACTTTTTGCTACTCTCTTTGATACTTTCCAAATATTCCTTATACTCTCCTAAATGGAAGGAAGTTTCCTCCACCTGAATTTCAAACTTTCCTCTAAGGAAATCCTCTCTATACTGTAGAATTTCTTCTGCACTACAAGGATAAAATTTAATTTGATCAAAGAAATTTAATAACCATGGTTTATCTTTTGTAAAGAATTTCGTCTCCTGAAGTGGATTCCACATTTGTACCGTTCTTCCCACAAACTGGTATCCTCCAGGGCCTTCCATTCCATATACACAAAGATATGCGCCACCAATACCTACCGCGTTTTCAGGCGTCCATGGTCTGGCTGGATTGTATTTTGTTGTTACCAGACGATGTCTTGGATCTGTTGGTGTTGCCACTGGTGCACCTAAATATACATCACCTAATCCCATAACAAGATAATTTGCTTCAAATACGATGTTCATAACATCTTCCACACTGTCCATACCATTGATTCTACGGATAAATTCTGGATTACTTGGACACCAAGGTGCATTTGGACGAACCGTCTTCTGGTAACGTTGTGCTGCCAATTGTGTCTGTGGATCATCCCATGACAATGGCAATTTAATAATTCTTGAAGGTACCGTAATATCCTCCAACTGTCCTAAATTTTTATTGGCATCCAAAATCTCATCCACCATTTCTTTTGTGGAAATCTTATCCACATCAAAATGAATCTGCAATGATCTTATACCAGGCGTCATATCAATAATTGGAAGTTTCTTTTCCTCTAACTTTTGCATTAAAATATGAGCGCGGAAACGAAGTTCAATATTCAACTCCATTTCTCCGTATTCTACCAAAATATTTTCCTCACCATCCAAGCGAACCAAATATTTTGTATCTGCTTCTATTCCCTCTGCCAGGATGGCATAAGCTGGATCAAGTTTGATTGGTGCAGGTAATGAAACTGCTGTATACTCAAATCTAATATTTGCTTCCTGTGCCATGCGAAGTTCTTTTGCCTGTTCAAGATCTAGCAGTTGAAAACGAACGGTATCCCCTGGATGTAACTGTCCTAATTTCCATAATTCTGCCTTTGCTGTTGTTACCGGACAAACAAATCCACCAAGACTAGGGCCATCTGGTCCCAGCAAAATAGACTGATCACCAGTAAGATCCAATGTTCCGATGGCATAGGCATTATCATGAATATTAGATGGATGTAGTCCAGCCTCACCACCATCTTCTCTCACCCACTGTGGGATAGGACCATTTAATCGAATTCCAGTTCTCGCACTATTAAAGTTTACTGTGTACTCTGCTTTCGTTAATGTATCCAAATATTCTGGCTTCAAATATTCACTGGTAGGCTGTGGTCCCGGAATCACACCGATCGTCCATGTGTTAGTGATCTTTGGCGCATATTCCTGAGGAAACGACTCAACCGATGCCACGTAACATTTTTCCTGTAAATGAAGCACATCACCTGTTCTCAACGTTCTTCCGTTATGTCCACCAAATTTCCCGTCTACGAAAGTTGAGGAACTTCCCATCACTTTAGGTACCTGAATTCCACCTGCAACCAAAAGATAGGTTCTCATACCTTTTTCACAAGTGCCAAATTTCAATACCTGCATTGGTGCTGCCTGAATTACCGTGTACATAGGCACTTCAATACCATCCAAAGTTGCCTTCATATCCGCACCGGTAATTACAAATGATGTTGTTGTACGGAATCTGAAGCTTCCGCCTTTCATAGTCATTTCGATTCCTGCAGCATCTTTTTCATTTCCCAGTAATTGATTACCTATCCGAAAACTGTAATTATCCATAGCACCACATGGTGGTACACCTACTGTCCAATATCCGATCATTCCTGGATAGTCCTGCACAGTACTTTGCACTCCACCACTTACTACTTCCAACGCATGTTCCTCAGGCAAAAATCCGTCCAACATTTTTGTAAACAGTTTTGCTTCCCTATATGCCGGTGTCTTTAGCAATGCCTGTAAATACTGTACATTTGTGGTCAATCCATATAGTTTTGACTCTTCCAATACTTTTTCCATCTTTGAAAGTGCCTGGGCTCTGTCTTTACCATGAACGATCAGTTTTGCAAGCATTGGATCATACAATGGTGATACCACAATATTTTTGCGGATCCAAGTTTCCACTCTTGCTTTCTCGGAAAAAATAACCTCATCCACTTTTCCACTGGCTGGACGAAATTCATTGATACAATCCTCTGCATAAACACGCACTTCTATGGCATGTCCATTTGGCTTTCCAACCTTCGATTTAAGATCTTTCAATTCTCCTGCAGCTTCTTTCACCATCCACTCTACAAGATCAACGCCCATAACTTCTTCTGTGATACCATGTTCCACCTGAAGTCTGGTATTCACCTCAAGGAAATAGAACTTTTCTTCCGATTCATCATATAAAAATTCCACCGTACCAGCATTACGGTAGGATACTTCTTTTGCAAGACTCTCTGCTGCTGCATACATTTTCTTTCGAACTTCATCGGAAAGATTTGGTGCTGGTGATTCCTCCACTACCTTCTGATTTCTTCTCTGTGCGGAACAATCTCTTTCTCCAATGGCTGTTACTTCGCCAAATTCGTTACCAAAGATCTGCACCTCCACATGTCTTGCTCTTCGAATATACTTCTCCACAAATACACCAGCATCATTAAAGTTACTCTCTGCCAAATGACATACGTTGTCATAACTGTCTGCTAATTCCTGTGCATTTTCGCAAATTCGAATACCAATTCCACCGCCTCCGGCTGTACTTTTTAACATGACAGGATAGCCAATTTTTTCAGCAGCTTCCAAGGCTTCTTCCACTCCACTTAACAGACCGGTTCCGGAAAGCAAAGGAACGCCTGCTTTTTCAGCTAATGCTCTTGCGGAATGTTTTAATCCAAACAATTTAATCTGTTCTGAAGTTGGTCCAATAAATTTAATGCCATTTTTTTCACATTCACTAGCAAATTCCGTATTTTCACTTAAAAAACCATATCCGGGATGTACTGCTTTTGCTCCCGTCTTTAATGCAGCATCCAAAATTTTCTTCACATCAAGATAAGTCTCCTTTGCAGAACCATCTCCTAAATATACGGTTTCATCTGCATTTATTACATGCAAACTATCTTTATCTGCCTCTGAATAAACGCCAACACTTGCAATTCCCATTTTCTTGAGTGTGCGTTCTATTCGAACTGCAATTGCTCCTCTATTTGCGATCAAAACTTTATCAAACATATCGTATCCTCCTCTTTATCTTTTAATTCCAGATCAATAATCTTACAGGTGTTGGATTGTAAGCGTTACATGGATTATTCAGCTGTGGGCAGTTACTAATCAGTATCATGACATCTTCCATAGCCTTCATTTCCACATATTTTCCAGGGGCTGACACTCCATCGTCAAATTTAAATCCGCCCTGAGGGGTTACAGGAACATTCATAAAGAAGTTAATGTTTGGCGCCAAATCTCTTTTTTGAATATCCATGCCACAATCTGCAAGCTGTAACATAAAGCTATCACGACAATTGTGCATATAGCGTTTTTCTCTGGCATATCGAACTGTGTTACTCTGAGAAGAGCAGGCACCTCCAATGGTATCATGTCTACCAGTCTTATCTGCCACAATCTCAAGCAACGGTTTTCCAGATTCTGCTCTTAAAATACTACCTGTTGTCAAATAAATATTTTGCTGCATAACAATTGTCTGAACTGCACCATAATGGTCTTCTGGATTGTGCATATCATAAAAGGTTGTATCCACTGCCTGATTACCTTCCAAATCTACAATACGAAATGTCTGTCCTGCCTTTAGTTCATGCATCCAGCCTAATCCAGCTTCTACTACTTCGTTATATACTGCATCTTCTATCTTTAATTCACTGTCTTTCTCAATAAATCCATACATATTCATTTCCTCCTTTAATCTGAAACACCCAATAAATCTAACTCATTACCATTCTCTAATTGAAAATTGCCCAAATTGTAATCTACTTATCCATCCAATCATCCTAATAAATTGTTGTAATCCCATGTATTTTCAAATGCTCGATAATTTTCAGTTCTATGCTGTACACATTCATCTAACAGATCTACCGGTGGAGCATCATAAACTTCCATAGTTACTGGAACCAAAGGATATTCCTTGGAAGGATTTAATGTACAAGGAGTATTGGAGGCAATAAATAAAATATCCATCTCAGTTCTCAAGGTTACGGTCGCTCCTTCTTTACAATGACCTTCCTGATAATGCATACTTCCATCATCCTCCACATACACCTTGGAAAATAAATTGACGCATGGTACTAAGTCTCTCTTTCCCATATTATTTCTCACCAATTCCACCTTGAAATTTTCCTCACCACAACGATAGTACTCATTTCCATGTGTCTGATATGATGTTTTTCCATACTTTTCATCTGTCAGTAATCTGGTTGTATGTCCTGAAATGGTATCATGCCATCCCAAACTGTCCTCAACAATACTTGCAAGTACTCGTCCATTATCACTCATCAGTACATTACCTTTTGTTAAATGTGCTGTATACTGCGCCTTCAAACTATCTGGCATATTATATCTTTCTGAAGTATCTCTCATGTTATATAAAAGAATCGATACATTGGCATCATCACCTAATGCTTTGAAATGAATATATTTTCCTTTTCCAATAAATCCTGACCACTTTTCACCTGGTTTAAATTCTTTTGTAAATATCTTCTGCATATGAATTCCTCCAATCTATAATTACAGATATTTTCAACATTCTATTTTGTCAATCTGGATTTTTTGTAATCGATTTGTTACCATCCCAATTACTTGTTCTCTTTGTTATGGTTTAACTATAGTTTTTTTGATCATAAGATACAATTGTCCAAAATGGTTATTTCCTTTTCCAAAAGTTCTACACCATCCTTGTTTTCTCATACTTTAGTTCTATACATTGCCAATTTTTCCATGTTTAGAATTAAATTTTTCAAATTTCATCCAAAAGGTTCGTTCCAAAACGTAGCTATTCTCTTTGTTTCCATCATTTTTTTGCTTGCCCTTTGGATTCTTTCCTTATATAAATCACTTTTATCCTCACAGAAAATTAGAACTTTAGTTCTANNGTTCAATAGTCATTAAAATAACATCGTGCTATGATAGTAGCATGAAACGGGGTAACCCAAAATACTATAGACAAAGTGCAAAGGCGCATGACTTGGTTCATTGTGCCTTTGCACTTTTTTCAGTTGGAGGTAATTACTATGAAAATGATTAAATCATTTGTTAGACCAGAAAAAGCAGAAGACGTTTTAGACGCCTTAATGGAGAAAGGTTATGCAGCAGTAACAAAAGCCAGTGTCCTTGGAAGAGGAAAACAAAAGGGGTTAAAGGTTGGCGATACCTATTATGACGAAATTCCAAAGGAATTGATTATGATCGTTGTGGAAGATAAGGACGTTGACAAAGTAACTAAGATTATTGTGGATACAGCCAAAACGGGAAAGGAAGGACGTTATGGAGACGGAAAAATCTTCTTAACTGAAGTGGAAAAAGCAATCACGATCAGTAGTGGTGCGGAAGGACTATAACTCACTTGAAAGGAAGGTTAAGCTCATGAAAGAAGTTACAATAATTTTAAGACCAAAGATGTATTTTGAAACCAAAAGAGCTTTAGATGAAGTTGGATTTCAAGCAATGACAGTACAGGAAATCATCGGGCGTGGAAAAAGCCCTATTCAATACGACTTCGACGGCGAATTAGTCTCTCATCGTTTAGTTGCAAAGAAAATGATCACCATGTTTGTTCGTGATGAAGATGTAGATTTCTTAGTACAAACCGTTGTAAGTGTAAATCAAACCAACCATGCTGGAGATGGAAAGATTTTCGTGTCTCCAGTATTAGAAGGTATTCGAGTTCGTACAGGTGAACATGGCGATGAGGCTGTACTCTAAATTTTTTTAAGAAAGGAAGTTTTACTATGAAGAAATATATTCACTTATTACTCATTTCTCTGATAGCATTATTTTTATTAACTGCCTGCGGTGGCGCTTCAAGTTCTTCCACTGCAAATAACAGTTCTCCAAAGGGTACCAAGGACAATCCTTTTGTACTGGGTGTCAGTCCTATGGCTGGCTGGTATGCATGGTATGGAGTGGATGGCACTGGTATTTTTGAAAAAAATGGCGTTTATGTGGACATTCAATTCTTCTCTGTTTATAGCGACTCACTTACTGCATTTTACTCTGGTAAGTTAGATGGTATCTGTATTGCAGCCAGTGACACGATCTCACCATTAAACGAGGGTGTAGATTTTCAGGTCGTGTTAGTAAATGATAACTCTGCTGGAGCTGATGCCCTAGTTGTTCAGGATGGTATCAATTCCATCGCCGATTTGAAAGGGAAAACAGTAGCTACTGAAGTCGGAACACTTGAGCATATGTTCTTATTAAAAATACTTTCTGACAATAGTATGACTGTCAATGACATCAACTTTACCAACATGACGATCAACGATGCAGGTCCTGCATTTATTGCTGGTAGTGTGGATGCTGCCGTACTTTGGGAACCAACTTTGTCTACCACATTAAAATCTAAGGGAACCGTTTTATACAGTACCAAAAGTGAACCTGGACTAATTCCAGATACCTTAGCTGTAAACTCTTCGATTATCAAAAACAATCCAGATATTGTTCAAGCTGTAGTAAATTCATGGTTCGATGGTGTGGAAAAGCTAAATGCACGAGATGATGACTTTATTCAGTCAATCTGCGATGGTGCTGAACTAACGAAAGAGGATTATTTAGGTATTCTTGATGGAGTAGCGATTTTTGACAAGAAGATGAATCAAACTACCTTCCAGGATGGAACTGATTTTACATCATTAAAATATTGTTTAGAACAATCTGCTGATTTCCTTCTTTCAACCAATATGGTCGATAAAAAGCCAGAAGATACANNCCTTTTGGCAATCACCGCATTTGTTGTGCTAATTGCCGCATGGACAATCGCCAGTGTGACTGGTGCAGTAGATGCTATTTTTCTTCCAAATCCAACAAAAGTACTAAACTACTATGTTGAGGCTATCAAAGATGGTTCACTGCTTGAAAATACTTCGATTAGCTTATATCGTATATTACTAGGCTTTATTCTTGCAGTAATCCTAGGCATCCCTGTCGGCATATTAATGGGAACCTTTCAGAAAGTGGAGGCTGTGGTTCGACCTCTGTGTGAATTTATTCGTTATATGCCAGTACCTGCCTTTGTTCCATTGATCATGGTTTGGGTAGGTATTGGAGAAAATGCAAAGATAACGGTTATCTTTATCGGAACTTTTTTTCAATTAGTACTGATGGTGGCAGACGATGCCCTATCCGTACCTGATGACCTGATCAACGCTGGTTACACCTTGGGAACAAGCACAACGCAGACTATTTTTAAGATTATCATTCCTGCAATGCTTCCAAGGCTAATGGAAACCTTACGTATGATGATTGGTTGGGCATGGACTTACTTAGTAAGTGCCGAACTTGTAGCTGCCAATTCAGGACTTGGTTATACTATCCTGAAATCTCAACGTTTTCTGGCAACGGATGCCATCTTCGGTGGAATTATTTTAATCGGCATACTTGGTCTGCTTACTGACCGATTATTTGCATTTGTAAATAAAAAACTATTCCATTGGTCAGAAAGTGCTCACTAAGCAAAAAATAGGGAGGATATTCTTATGAGTCTATTTAAGAAAAGAAATATCTTACCTGTACGGGATAGCCATATTGAGGCTAACTTGGCAAACAGTAAGATATATGCAAAAAATATAAAGAAAATCTACCACTCTACCAAGGGCGATACCTTGGCAATGGACAATGTAAATATAAACGTGTTAGAAAATGAATTTGTTTGTATCGTCGGTCCCTCTGGTTGTGGTAAATCAACCTTACTCCGAATGGTTGCCGGGTTAGATGAAATCTCTGATGGAGAGATCATCATTCGTGACCACGCAATCATCGGACCTGGTGCAGATCGTGGAATGGTATTTCAGTCATACACTCTTTTTCCATGGATGACCGTTGGTGATAATATCAAATTTGGACTGAAGCTTCGAAAAATTCCAGCCAAAGAACAAGAAGAAATCGTGGATAAATACTTGAAAGTTATTAAATTGGAAAAATTTAAAAACAGCTATCCAAAAGAACTTTCTGGTGGAATGAAACAGCGTGTGGCAATTGCACGAGCTTTGGCAAACAGTCCAGAAGTGCTACTGATGGATGAACCGTTTAGCGCTCTTGATCCACAGACCAAAGCCGATATGCAACTTCTTATGAGACAGATTTGGCAAGTGGAGAAACCTACTGTGCTATTTGTCACTCACGATATTGAAGAAGCCGTATTCTTATCAAGTAAGATTTACGTGTTAACTTCCAGACCTGGAACTGTGAAAAAGGAAGTTCCTGTATTTCTTCCATATAACCGCGATCTTTCATTAAAAGATACTGAGAATTTTATTAAACTTCGCAAAGAAGTAAATGCTTTGATCGACCATTCAAGTATATAACCTATAGCCAGAAAAATTTTACCTTTTATCAGAGAAGCAATTAGGATTAAAATTATGAGAAGCATGTTCCACACATTTCTCAAATTGTTGCGACAATCACCAAGGTCACAGACAAACTTTGACTTTGGTTCATTGCTCGCACAAGATTAAAGTTTCACCATCCTAGAATACACCAACTATGTCTAAGGCAGTGTGTAAAAATGCAAATTTGCTTGGTGCCTCGTTTGTTTCCGGACACAATCCAAATGGATCTGGATTGTCAACACTTTTTTAGACAACTTTTTTAAGGTTATTTTTCCGATATTGTACTGGTG